>Ga0070735_10000291_pt1 | contig 59341 bp, 51 predicted proteins | sample Coa_R1_FD_66443 | JGI IMG/M metagenome (GOLD analysis project Ga0070735, IMG submission 66443) | Surface soil microbial communities from Centralia Pennsylvania, which are recovering from an underground coalmine fire - Coalmine... | ecosystem: Environmental > Terrestrial > Soil > Unclassified ... | reverse complement strand
GAGGTGTATCTCGCAGGGCATGCAGTCCACGAAAAACAGTTCAGAAACCCAGATCCAGACCGACGAAATGAGAAACAGAAAGAAAAACTCGCTGCCGATCACTTTTTCAGCAGCCTGCTAAGTCGACCTGTGTGATGAGAATTGCGGTTTGGCACAATTTGCCGAGCGGCGGCGGAAAGCGCGCTCTGTACGATCACGTTCGAGGACTGGTTGCTCGAGGACACGAGATCGAGGCCTGGTGTCCGCCTACGGCTGACCGCTCGTACCTGCCCTTGTCTAAGATCGTGCCCGAACACGTAGTTCCTTTGCCCGGATTCGAAGCCGGGCTGCAGCCTGCTTTGCTTCGCCACCTGTATCAGATCCGCTGGAATACGTGGTCGCAAATAAGTTCGATGGAACGTCACTCTCGCGAGTGTGCGCGCCAGATGCTGACCAAGAAATTCGACATCCTCTTTGCGGCGAGTTGCATTTTGTATCACACGCCATTTATTGGGAGATTTGTCGGAATGCCAAGCGTCCTCTATCTGCAGGAACCAAACCGGCCGTTCTACGAAGCGCAACCCGAACTGCTCTGGCCCGCGATGAACTGGACGATCAGAGATTTGTTTTCTTTTCGTTTCTGGAGGAAATCGTTGATGCGTCGAATGCGTTTGCCTGGGATCAGAGTTCTCGTACGCGAAGAGCGCAACAGCGCAGTCGCGTTTGATCGGATTTTAGTCAATTCATTCTTCTCTCGCGAGAGCGTATTGCGGGCATTTGGAATTGACTCGAAAGTCTGTTACCTGGGCATCGATACAAATCATTTCGCCAATCAAAATAAGCCGCGCGAATCCTTCGTTGTCTCGCTTGGCGCCATCATACCTTCAAAAAATGTCGGGTTTCTCGTAGACTCAGTCGGCAAGGTCTCTGCTCAGCTGCGCCCGAAATTGGTCCTCGTCGCGAACACCATCGACGCCGCATATCTGAATCGACTTAAGGAGAGAGCCGAACAGGCTCAAGTATCAATTCAAGTGCACCATCGGATAAAAGATCTGGAGATCGTCGACATTTTGAATCGCGCTCGGCTCATGATTTATGCTCCTCGTCTCGAACCCTTTGGTTATGCACCGCTGGAAGCGTGTGCCTGCGGCACGCCCGTCATCGCCACAGCCGAGGGCGGGGTCCGAGAGACGATCCAAGACGGCGTAAATGGCTTGCTTGTTGAGCAGGAGCCTGAGGCCATGGGAGCGGCTATCGAGCGATTGATAGCGGATGAAAAACTCCTTACTCTTTTAAGCAGTGGAGCAGAAAAAGTGGTGCAAGAAAAGTGGTCCTTAGCCCCCTCTATTGACAGATTGGAATATCGGCTGCTAGAAGCCCGCCGACGGTCCTCAACTGCATCCGATTTTGTAGACCGACACTCTTAGCTTCAGCCGATTTTCCTGAAACAGGGTCTGATCAGGGAAGTAGTGTCTGTCATGACTGAATCTTGCAACGCACAGCAATCGATCTTCGCTAGCCCTCTCGGTTCATCCTGCCCGAAGAACGCACGAGAAACAGGTTCTCTCGCTAGAAGTTCGCACTTAACGTACAACCACGGCCAGGGAAGCACCCGTAATGGCCAGCTGTGCTGCAATCTGGCTCCAGTCACGCAATCCGCGCGCAAAAGCGCCAGTAGGAAGTTTGTATGGCACGATAATTTCGTCGCCTGCATACAGCCGCAGATGCTCGAACTTGTCGCCGGTGAAAGGCCCATTTACATTGTTTGCCGCAACAACAATGCCATTCGCCCGCAGAACGAAAGCGTGATGCATGTCGGACTGGGGTTTTCCCTTTCCTGCCATTCCTAGGTACGCGCCGCTGTTCATGTGCGGGTCGAAGATGAAAGAGCCAGGGCTATACACATTTCCAACGACCGAGACTGTGGAGGGAGTGTGGGGGACAATCAACCGGTCATTGTCTTCCATCGCCATGTCGGGAAAATCCGTCAGCGCCTTGTCGTTTGGTTTAACCGGAAGCGCGACGCGCCCGCTCGCGCGCACACCGCGAAGCTGGCCAAGAATCCCCTCCTGCAGTTGGGCTAACCCCTGCGCATCTCCACCGGATGCGGATGCAGCAATGGAAAGAGCGGATTGCCTCGCCTGCACCTCCATCGTACTAACCAGCTGGTCCAGGCTGTTTTGTTGTTCGACCCGCGCCGATTCGCGCAGTAGTTGCGAGCCATATACGTAGGCATTCGCTGTTAGTCCACCGGCGCGCTGTAGAACAGAATGTAGCGTTTCATTCTTCTCTAATTTGTAAACTCCAGGCCGAGCCACCTCGCCTTCGACCACCACGTATCGGGATCGCTCGTCTTCAGGCAGGTTGATGTCACGTTGCGAAAAGATCGTTACTATGTCTCCGGGCTCAAGTACCAGGTTGCTGGCTTCGTCGTGTTCGATAATTGCCTTACGAGGACTTAGCCACAGCAGCTTGGAAGTAAGGTCGGCCGGGTTAACGCGTTGGATGATGGCGTACTCCCAATTGATCTCCGGAGCGTAGCGACGCAGATCAGCAGTTACACTCCTGGCAGTACGGAGTGTGGTCGTCGACCGATCTTCTGTATCAGCATTCTTTTGACTCCCTAGTGGCACTCGGTCATTCGCTTTTGAGGTTTCGGCAGCGGCTTCCTGATCGGCAGGGTCGCATGGGATGTAAGTGATGGTGGGCTGTTCCACTACCGTACTTGTGCCGTTGCCCGGATAGTAGTATCCGCTGGTACCCGGGACGGCGCTCGGTTGTCCGGCGGTGGATAAAGAGGTTGGTGGTGAAGCGGGTTGTGTTGCACCCTGCGTCGGACTGTTGGCCTGTTTTCCGTTTGGCAAGCATCGCACGTTGAACCCTGGGCGCACCGGGTACTCCGTGGTGTGCCCGTCCCCGATCGCAGCCCGCTCGAGCCAGTACCGGCGCGTTAACAGAGCCTCGGGGTTGGGAATCAAGTCGCGGATGCGCATACCGGGCTTCCACGGGTATCGCCCAGGATTGGCAACGTTTCCGCGCAGTGTGACGGTATCCTGGAAACTTGGCACGATCGAAAGCACTCGAACGATATCGCCATCCTGCAAGGGTAAGGCTTGAGAGCTTTCATCGAACGGAAACTCCAAGGTCTTGCGTGACTGATGATCGACCACGCGCTCAATTGTGATCCTGCCAGTATCGGCGAGACTGCTCATTCCACCCGCATATTGAATCAGATCGCTGAGAGTCGTTTTCTCCTTCAGTTCATAGATTGCTGGATCATTTACCGATCCAGAAATGGCGACCAGAGGTCCAACTGGAGCGATGTACACAACATCTCCCGATTGCAGACGAACATCTTTGGATTTGTCGCCCTTGATCAGCAGATCATAAAAATCGAAGTCGGTGACGCTTTTGTCATCCCGTCGTACTTGGATGTGGCGCAACGATCCCTGCGGCGTCGGGCCCCCCGAACTAAAGATTGCATTGACCAGAGTACTTAGCGAACTGATCGTATAAGTGCCTGGATAGCGTGCGTTGCCAACCAAAAGCACCTGTATCGAACGAAGACGTCCAACGGTAGCGGTCAGATGAAAATTTCGGAACGTCTTGGAAATCTCACTCGACAGGTACGGCTCCAATTCGCTGTAATGCACACCCGCCACCGAAACCTGCCCGACATGCGGTACGTATATCTGTCCTGATCGGTCTACTGTCGCGTGCAGATCAGCCTCGAGCTGCCCCCAGATCCTGATTTGCAGTTCGTCGCCTGGACCGATAATGTAATCGCTTGGAACCTGCAATTGGTCTATCGGCGCAAATGTGCTTGGGGCTAGATCGAAAAGCGACTGCCCAAAGAAGGGCAAAGGACGGCCCGCCGAATCCGCGGCCATCTGTTGAAACTCTGTCTGCGGCCACGTCGGACTACTCGGCCGGCGCATTTGTGATGGATTGACCAGAGATGTACGCGGAGGATACTGCCCTTCGTACGTGCCGAAAGGGTTTCTCAGTTGCGGTACCTGACTAGTGGTTGGGAAGTTTTGCCCACGTTGCACTCCGGCAGCATTTTGGATCTGCTGAGAGCATTCAGGATTAACAGCCTGCATTGGATCTGTGCAATCCACTGCTAACCCCGGCGTTGTGCTTTGAGGCACTTCATTGGCCGCTTGCGATAGACACAAAGCCGCGCTGAAAAAGAAAAATATCCCAAACCAACCCAATTTTCGCATCATGGATTCATGAGATTGAGCCGTTGCAGAAGCCCGGTGTTCAAAGCATGTAATTCTACCAACTGCCGCATGAAAAGTGGGGGATGCGCCAGCCGAGTCACAATTTCGGCGATCAAATTCGGCCTGCGGCTTGGCGCAGCCAAGTCCCTGCTGATTTTGTCCTTCAAGTCGAAAGCCGCAGAGGACTAATCTGTCCCCTGGGCCCCTCGGATCTGGGTTAAGCCCTGACCGGATCCGGGGCTGGGAGCAGTTGCCGACGTTTCGTGCTGACTGCCGCGCAATAGATACTTAGACAGAGTGACGAAGCCCTTCACATTACGTTGGAGTTCGCGGCGATCCTTCAGGGATTGTCTTAGCTTATAAAACAGATACGACGGGCTTAGGTAGAAGTTGCGGCGCGCTCGGTCGCAAAAGCTCACCAGTTGTTCATGAGTGATGTTCGGCAAGTTCACGACACTGTTGTGGAGACCCTCCTTCGTTAACCAGCCTCCCCAATCCTCTATCTGAATATAGTTCCGGTCCTTCGCTTCCTGATACGCCGTCGTGCCCGGATACACCATGATGGGAAAGAATTGAGCAGTGTCAGGCTGTAACTTCTTCGCGAACTGCAGGGTCTTCTCCATGCTGGCGGGCGTTTCATTCAGATTCCCGACCATGAAACAGCCGTGCACCATGATGCCCGATTCCCTGCAGCGGCGGACGAACCGATGCGCCTCCTCGTGATATTTGACATCGCGACGGTCGTCGTTATTCTTCTTCATCCCATGAATGACTTCTACATCCCCGCTTTCGAAGCCAACGCAGAATAGCCGAGCGCCTGACTTGTGCAACGTTGAAAGAAGTTCGGTATCGGCTCCGATGTCAGCGCGGCAATTGGCGTCGTACGGGAGTTTGTTTCCTCGGCGAATCAATTCTTTCGCCAACTCAAGCGTGCGTGGTTTGCTGATGATGAAAGTGTCGTCTTCCAGCATCACCGTTTTGATTTCGGGCATTTCGCGCGCCACAAAATCAAACTCATCCGCAACGTTCGCTACCGACCGATAACGCATTTTGTGTCCGCTGAACGTCTGTGGATAAACACAAAACGAACAGTGATATGGACATCCGCGGCTGGTATCGAAAACTACCAGTGGCCACAATGAGTGGCCATAGAAATAGTCCGGGGTACGGAGGAAGCGCTTATAAATCTCCGAGACGAAAGGAAGTTCGTCGAGATTCTCAATAGCTGGACGAGGAGCATTGCTAACGATCTCTCCACTCGATCGCCGCCACACTAGGCCCTCGACCGCGGAAAGATCCGCACCGCAGGATTTAGCGGCCAACCAGTCGCGCACGGTGTACTCATATTCCCGGACGGCCACAGCCTGGAGTGCCGGCGACATTTCCAGCGTTTCTCTGGGCAGAGCTGAAACATGTCGTCCAACGAGCAAAATACATAGCGAAGGCCGTGCCGCAACGAGAGACTCGATAACACTTACGTCATTGAGAATGCTGGGAGTAGAGGTGTCGCAAACCACAGCGTCAATGTTCTTGGCTGCAATACGGTCGGCGACGTCTTTCACCGAATATCCGACGGCAGGGGAATCCACCAAATCCACATCGTGCCCGCTTTTGATCGCCACCCCAGCTGCCGTAGCGAGCCACTTGGGATAATAAAGCGTGCCGCTTTTTGTAACTGCGGGACTACGCTGCTCGCGGGAAAATCGAGGGTGAAACGGAGGATTCAGAAACAAAACGCGCATCTTGTGGATCATATCACACCCCATTTAAGGCCTTGGGACGACAATGTTTATCTGCGTCAATTCCCGAACCAACGGCGAGCCATCCGACCGACGAAATCTAGTTCCGGACAGAGCCTCATGCCTAAGAACCAGCCCCTGGGCTGGCATTTGTTGGGATCAAACCCCATGGCGCCTAAGAAGTTTCGAATGAGGGTTTTAAGATACTATCACGCCGGGGTAGTCGGGGTTTACTTTTTGACTGCTTCCAATCGATGTCTGCCACACGTGAAGGCCCTTCATTCTCTTGTTTGGTGTCGGAGCTCTGTCGTAACGCCGCGAAAAAGGTCGGGATCCACCTATACCGAGCGCAACATTCCTGCGAAGGGGCGTGTTTAAGTCCCGCAGGTTCGAGTTGTACCATCGGCGTGTTCTTCGATCTAGCCACAACGGGAACTCGCACCGGCACTTTGACCGTGACGGACAATGCTGGGGACAGCCCTCAGACTGTCTCCCTCACGGGCAATGGACAGGATTTTTCCATGGCTCCATCTGCAGCAGAGCACCGGCGCAATCGACGTGTTCCATATCTCCTGGCTCGTTCAATCTAAAGGGCTCAGCTTCAACGACGGCCAATATAACCATTACACCTTCGAAAGGTACAATCACCCTTGTACATCCATTCAAGATGTGGCCAACTTCAGCAACAGCTGCCACGTGATTGTTGCTCTTCGGATTGTCTGGACTGACGTTTACGTGTGTTTCGAATTGCACCCACGACAAACACGGCATCCGGGAGTGCTATGTCCTGCCCGCAGTTTGCCTAATTCTTATTGGATTTGGCTTAGCCGCGTGCGGCGGCAAGTCGATGCACACCGGAGGCAGAGGTGGAAGTCCAACCGGTACCTACACTCCCTCGGTATTAGGCCCCTTCTCCGCGAATGCGACGTTGCTGAGTCACTCGACGAAGCTCACTTTGATGTCAAGTGACCAGCGCTCGGAAGACAACGTACTCTTCGGTTGGCTTGACACCGACAGGAACGTCGAGCTCCCAGAATTAAAGATGTGTATTAATCGTTCGACGGGGTACAACCTACCATCCGGCTGAACGCAGCAGGCAGTCAAAAAGTGGGTCCGGCTACGCCGGATCCGGTTTCCACTTCCAATATGCTTTTATAGCATCCAGCCGCGCGCGATTTTCGGGGAGGCTGAACGTGCGCTCCAGTCCCCGGCGCCCGATGACATAGAAAACGGCTACAAAGAAAGCGAGGATTGTCGCGCCGATTACGATCAGGGTTCGGTGTGGGGATGACTTCTTGTCAGGGACCACTGCCGGGTCCACCACCTGTACGATTTCTCCCTCTCGAGCCTCATCCAGCTTGGCGATTTCCAGTTCTTTGGTCAGCAACTCGTAAACCGTCTCGTTATACTTCAGATCTCGATACTTGCGGAGATACTCCAAACCAGCTCCGGTCACGCGCCCTTTAGACATTACGATATCGGATCCGGTGTCCTGCTGAGATCCGGCGATATGCTCGAGTTGGGCTTGGAGCGCAGCAAGTTGCTGCTTCGCCAGCACAATTTCCGGATTGTCATCCGTTGCGAACGATCGCATACCTTGAATCTGCACCTCCTTAGCTACTACCTGAGCTCGCAGTACCGCTGTGGACTCGATCAGCGCTCTCGCTTGGCTGTCAATCTGCAGAACTCCGGTTTCTTGTTCCGTCTTTCTCATGGCTTCCTCGGCAGCGGCAAGTTGTTCTTTGGCCGGCTGCAACTGCTGCTCGAAGAACAGGCGACGACGGGCAGCTTCGCTGATCGCTAGTGAGGCGGAAAGCTTCTTGAACTCTTCCACATAGCCGTTGGCTAATTCGGCCGCTCGTCTCGCATCATGATCCTCGACCGTGATACGGATCAAACCGTCTTTTTGCCCGGCCACGACGTTGGCGCGGCGCTCAAGAACCTTCCGCGTATCCGAAAGTCGCTTTGTTTTATATTCCGTCATTAGGCCGAAGCGCTTAATGGTCGCATCCTCGACACTGCGGCTCTTCAATAAGGAAACGTACATGTCCGTGGGTGTTTTCATTCCAAAACCGCCGGCAACTGCAGACAGGGGACCAAGCGAACCCAAGCTCCCTAGTTGTCCCAGCAACGCCGATGCTATCGACGAATTCTGTGAAGCGGGAGGCAGCAACACGACTTCTGCCTCGTAACTAACTGGCAAAACGAGAACGACAACGATCGCCAAAACGACCGCGCCCAGGACGAAGCGCAGAATGAAACGCTTCTTCCGGACCAACAAAACTACAATATCGAGAAGAGAGACCTCGCGGACCGGATTTTGAGCCACGTTCCCGTTCTCTTCGAACAGAAGCGATTCGGTCTCGGCGGTTGTTTCCGTATGAATTGGGACCAAAGGATCTGGCTCTCTCCAACAATGGTTCCTAGATTTTACGATAAATCGAGTTCCCGCGTCTGATGTCCAGACGCGAGTCCATTTCTCTGATGCCGATAATACACGCACCAGATTTCGAGTAGTGCGATTTTTGTGCTAGCTTGGTTGATTCGGAATTCCATCCAGGATGAAAACGCTGCTTCGGGGGCCAATCTCGCATAGTTTTGTTGGGAGACTGTTTAAATCCTTCTCCATCAACACCACAAGGTGCCTCCGAATCGTTGTTAGCCTTACCATCCGTAAGTCGAGCCATGACCTCGCTCGCATCAAACCCATAGTCGTTTCGTTGTTGCTGATTTCCTTGCACGCGGTATCCACCGCGGTCTTGTACGCCCAAACACCTTCAGAATCGCCTTCTCCAGGCAATGAGACTGCTTCCAAAAACTCCCCTTTGCCCCTCCAATTCGTCCGACCGCCAGTCGACCTTAAGTCTCTCCCTAAGAATCTGTTTATGGATCAGGAACATTTCTGGACGGCTCCGCTCCACATGAATCAAACACAATGGGAGTGGGCACCTGCAGCGCTCCTTGTCGGGGGATTGTTCATCAAGGCTGACCAGAGCATCGAAAACCACGTTCCCACCAGTAAGAGTACAGTCTCACATGCAGCCACCGCCTCCAATGCAGGTGTGGGCGCGCTAGTGGGCACCGGAGCGGCACTATTCTTCCTCGGCCACATGCACAACGACGATCAGAAACGCGAAACCGGAATCCTGGCCGGAGAAGCCGCGATCGGGGCACTTGCTGATACCGAAATCTTCAAGTACTCAGCTGGACGCGAGCGGCCCTTTACCGGCACGAGTCCGGGGCGGTTCTTCGTCGGCGGAGACTCCTTCCCTTCCCTACACTCTTCGGTTAGCTGGGCCATCGCCAGTGTTATCGCGCACGAATATCCCGGTCCTCTGACTCAGTTGCTGGCTTACGGCACGGCAGGAGGGGTAAGCGCGGCCCGATGGGCTGGGCAAAAGCATTTCTTCTCAGATGTGGCCATTGGCGCCGCTCTCGGCTGGTATATGGGGCGTCAAGTCTACCGCGCACACTCTCACTACAGCGACGCCGATATAGCACGATACGGCACTTTCTACAAAACCGAAGAGAGCGAAGATACTCAGCCTCTTCATAAAACTCGAATCACGGGATCGAGCTACGTTCCACTGGACAGTTGGGTTTATCCAGCTCTCGAACGGCTCGCCGCCCTCGGTTATATCCAAACTGAATCGCTCAGCATTCGCCCCTGGACGCGCCTGGAATGTGCGCGCCTATTGACTGAAGCCGCCAATCGTGCCGCCGACAGTGACACCCCTGCAGAAGTTCAGCAACTCTATACCTCGTTATCGAACGAGTTCGGTTACGAATCCGGATTGATGAATGGTGAGAGGAATTCCAACGCGCAGCTCGAATCCGTCTACTCCCGCTTCCTGGGGATTTCGGGCACACCTCTGAACGACAACTATCATTTCGGCCAGACTTTGCTGAACGATTACGGTCGTCCTTACGAAAATGGCTTCAATGCGGCTGATGGCGCCTCGGGCTATGCGACAGCAGGCCCGTTCGCCCTGTACGTTCGCGGAGAGTATCAGTCGGCACCCTCGGCGCCGGCTCCTACCCAAGCTGAACTCGATTTCTTCAACCGTACCGACAATTGGCCGACAAGTCCGGCGCTCCCCGTCGCTTCCATCAGCCGGTTCCGTCTGCTCGATACCTATGTCGGCCTCAACCTCGGCAACTGGCAGTTCTCATTCGGAAAAAACAGCCTCTGGTGGGGACCGAGTGAGGCCGGAACCATGATTTTCACCAACAATGCGGCGCCGCTAAACAACATGTTCACGGTTGATCGCGTCAGCCCGTTTCGATTGCCCTGGATTTTTCGCTATCTCGGAGACATCCGATTCGAAGGTTTCATTGGTCATATGACGGGATTGCAATTTCAGACAACGGTCTACAGTGGCGCAACCGTCCCCACAACGCTGGGCCAATATGGAAAGAACCTGCATCCTCAACCTTTTCTCAGCGGGGGAAAGATTAGTTTCAAGCTGACACAAAATTTCGAGTTCGCAATGTCGAAAACGACGGTTTACGGTGGCCCCGGAAACCCGCTAAACATCACGACGTTTTTGGACAGCACCTTCGGAAAGCATTACCACGGCGATGTCCTTGGTGACGGCCGCACAAGTGCAGACTTTTCGTATCGCATCCCCGGGTTCCGTAACTGGCTCTCCCTCTACGGTGAAACGTTCAGTGAAGACGAGCCATCGCCGATCCCTTATATGCGTAGAAACGCTTCCCAAGGGGGACTGTACTTTGCGAAATTTCCTGGAGTCCCGAGGCTGGACCTAAGACTTGAAGGTGGATACACCAATCCCGCCGCCTTCTGTGGTATCTGCATTTATACCAATGCCCAATACAACAGCGGATACAACAACGATGGACGCCTGATCGGCACCTGGACCGGACGCTCGGCACAAGGAGAAGAAATTCGATCCTACTATTGGCTCGGCCCGCGCAAGAAAATCGGTATCGAGTTGAGGCATCGAACTCTCGACCCCGGCTACCTCCCGCAGGGCGGAAACCAGAACGATGTCGCGGTAAACGCCGATATCTTAGTGGGGAAAGGCTTTCGGTTTACGGGCAATGTGCAATACGAACGGTGGCTGATTCCTTTGCTGGCGACAGGCCGGCAGTCGGATGTTGCAGCTTCCTTCGAATTCAGCTTCTGGCCCACGCCCCACAAACATTGAGTCGCATGCAACTTTTTCCGTCTGTTACACTTCCCAGAAACCGACGCACTCTAATTTTCAGATAATGATCCGTCCCGTTTTGGCTAAGTCCCAGTTTGGTAGACAGTTCGACTTCCCGGTGCGGAAAAGGACAAGGGTTGCATTGCAACTGGTGAGCACTTTTCTCCTTCTTCTCATAGCAGCGCTACCGCTTCAAGCTCAGTTTCCGTCGTCCGCTGTGTCCGGTTCTGACAGGGGCACTCCCACGCCGGACATGTGGCCTGGATTTGGCTCTTCCATTGCCCGATTCAATGCTCAATCCGAACCTGCCGTAGAGGGACGAGTTGTTGGTCCAGAAGCCAGCACCGCTCCCGCAAACAATTCTGAGTGCTCTCTGAACACGGATGCGATCTGCTCCCAAACCAACCAGTCTGCTTCCTCAGTCAATCTCCAACAGCAGAGCCCCGCGTCAGGTGCTCCCCAAAAACCGTCGGACACAAAGGCGGACCTGCCGGAAACAGGTGTGAAATCTTCCTCTGCCCTGATTGTCCAAAACCACCAACGCCCCGACCGTAACCTCGAAATCTATTACAGGAACCGCCGGGAGTTCAGCTTTGATGTCGGATGGCATCCTGTCAATATTCCATTTATCTATGATTTTGCAGTCGGCGACAGCTACAACATGACGACCCTGAAATACACGCTGGTGCCGATTGTTGCCTCATTGCGTTGGCATGTCACGAACGTGGGCTGGCGATGGATTTTCCGAGGTAACATGGATTTCACCTTCAGCGGATCCGTTACCGCGATCCCGAAGGGACCGGAGACTCACTACTACTCTTTTGATTTCGGTATCCGCCGTAATTTCGTTTACCGCAATTGGAAAGTCGTGCCTTTTTTCGAGCAGCGTGGCGGCGCCGGGATCATCAACGCCAAAGAACCGTTGGGAGTTCAATTTGCACAGGGACAGAACCTGACGTTCACGTACAACCTCGGCGTCGGCGCTCGGTACAACATTGATTCGAAATATTCATTCTCCGCTGGCATGAACTACATGCATATCTCCAACGGCTATTTGTCGGAACCGGCGTTTACAAACTATGGCATCAACGTCTATGGACCAATGTTCGGCCTCGATATGCGTTTGGGCAAACCGCACCGAGTGTCCGAGTAAAACTGGATCTCGATTCTCGAATAGAAATATTGTGACTACCACTTCGGATCGTGAAGAAACCCAACCCAGCGGGGCCTATTTCAAAGTAGAGAGTTCAACGTGAGACACCTAGAAAAATCTCAATCCAACTTAAGTCGATCACTCCACATTTTTTGGATTAGCGCATTGTTCATTGCGTTGGCGACGTCGATCTCGTCCGGCTGTGGCACTCCTGGTCAAGCCACCCTCTATCTTACGGCCCCGTCCACAGCTACAAAAGGCACTCCGTTCACTGTAACGGTCCACGTGGTGTACCAGGGAAAACCAGACTCGGTTATCAATGGGGTCATCCATTTCACCAGTTCCGATCCTGCTGCCGTCCTCCCCATCGATTATCAATTCACGCAGGCTGACTCCGGCTCCCACGCTTGGACAAATGGGTTCACATTGTGGACGTCAGGCACCCAAACGATTTTTGGTGCAATTCACGACGCCTCAGCGATCAAAGGGAGTGCCAGCGTCGAAGTCGCGCCTTAGCCGCGAGACAATTATGAATCCTCTGATTTTCAACATTGGCACACGCATCATCAGTTTCTCGATAACATCTTTCATATATGTTCGGCTCGTTGTACTGATCCCGGCCTCGTGAAACCCGGCCCCGTGAAGGTAGCCGTAAGTAACCGCCGCTGTTAGAATGTTCAGTCTTCTGACATCGCCTAGGGTCTGACAGCAACACGAGCGGCACAGCGTTGACCGTCATAGTCCAATAATAGACGGCACAAAATTTGATGCGGGCGACTAATCGTCGTCGGGATCCGTATCGACGATCGAGTCGTTCATGAAATGGGAAGGGCTAAGCGGTGCGTCGATAATCTTGAAGGCCAAAGGTGTTTGCTGAAAATTGAAACAGTCGGAGAGATCGTCGGCATAGGCATCCGCGTAGCCTAGCGAAGGGAGGTTGAAGGTCTCTTCCAAGAAATGCAGGATACTTCCAAAATCATGATTGACGTGAGAGATGTATCCGGATCTCGCATACCGTGAAATCACGATAAGAGGCACGCGGAATCCGTACACATAACCCGATCCCCAACTCTTGCCGTCGTTCACGATCTTGAAGGGAGGAACGTGGTCGTACCAACCTCCCCAGTCGTCCCAAGTAACAATGATTGCTGTGTTTTCCCAATACGAACTGTTGCCAATCGCATTCACGATTGCCGCGACCCACGATGGTCCCTCGTTCGTTCGTACATTGCCGGCATGATCAGATGATGCCCCGGATGGAATTACCCAACTGACTTGGGGCAGTTGCCCATGGGCAATATCAATCAGTACGGGCGCCGGGTTCGTTGTACGCGCATAGATCACAACGTGATTTTTCCAATCTGCGCCGACACACGCTGTTGCGTTGGGTGGCGCAGCATTTGGTCCGCACATATGCTTGATTGCGTTCGGCCCCGTCCACACTGAACCGGGCGTGGGCGTATAGTAGCGCCAACTAATACTCCTGCTATTAAGCTCGTCAGTTAGTGCGGGATGCTCTGTGCAGGGATAAACGGGCTCTACTTCCTTGCCGGATGCGTTAACAACGCCTACGGTCTCGTTAGGAGGAGATATGCAACCGGTCAATACAGGACCGGAGATTCCATATCCATTGTCAGCCACGAAGGATGTGCTCTTGGCAGTCAGCGCGGACGTTCCGGAAATGATGAATTGGTGCGCTGGGAAACTCGGCCCTTGATTTGTTTGGAACATACGGTCCCCAAATGTATATTGCTCAGCCATCCGGAAGTAAGGCTGTACATCCGCTGGATCGACGTAAGAGAACTGCGGGTGCGGTGGCGGACAGTTCTTCGCAGCGCACAATACCTTAACTTTATCGGCACCGTCCATCCTTCCATTGTCGAACATGCTGACAAATGCCTCATGTTGATGGTCGAGATCAAAGTTCGTAGCCAACGGCAGAGGACTGAGGGGGATCGTTTGACCTTTCGAGTTTGTGCCGCTGCTGGCAATGTCTGCTCCTTCTCTGATCAGCGCTGGATCCTGAAACAAGTTGTCGGGAGTACGGTTTTCTTGAAAGATGATCACGACGTGCTGGAATTTACCGGACAGAATGTGATTACCCTTCAAGTCGCCGCCGCAAGCGTTCATGGTTGCGACCAGCGAAGCGAGTGCGAGCAGGACGATAATCAGCAACGACGCGGCAGCTAGACGCACTTACAGTCTCCGGCATTCAGGCAAGACAACGTTCCATAAGATGCCGAAAGTGCGTCTCCTGTTCACCGTGGAAACAGAGTTGTCGAAGAAACGGTGCCGCGTGCCGCTTTTAGGAACTCTTTTGTTCTCGCCGAGGCAGGGCCGACAGTTCAGATGCTGTTCGAAGTGGTCCGTGTTGAAAGCGCAGGCATGAGTAACCGGTCGCTTACAGGTCATGTCCCCGCAGTTTGAATCGCTGAATCTTCCCTGTCGCCGTCTTCGGCATCTCCGGGAGGAACTCCACCCACCGGGGGCGCTTGTAGACCGGTAGACGGCTCGTAACGAAATTTTGCAGTTCAATCCCCAGCTCCACGCTTGCAGGCGTCCCGTCTCGCAGAACGACGAATGCGGCCGGTTTGGCGAGTTCGTCGGAATCCTGCCGGAAGACGACTGCGACTTCTTGGACGGCTGCATGTTCTGCCAATACACGCTCGATCTCGATCGGGCTCACCCAAACGCCACTGACTTTCACCATGTCATCGGATCGCCCAGCATACCAATAGAAGTCGTCTTCATCCTGATAGTATTTGTCGCCGGTATGTAGCCAGTGCCCGGCGATCGTGTCCTTCGTTTTCTCATGCTGATTCCAATAGTGGGCACACGCCGAATCGGCTTTCACCATGAGATTGCCGACTTCTCCACGGGCCACGAGCCGATCGTTGTCATCGACAATTTTCGCCTCGAACCCGGGGAGAATCTTACCGCTAGAGCCGGGACGCACGTTTCCGGGGAGGTTCGAAATCATCATATGCAGAGCTTCTGTCGATCCGATGGCATCCAGAATTTCGATCCCAAAGCGTTCCTTAAAGCGATGGAATACTGAAGCCGGAAGGGCCTCGCCCGCAGAAACGGCATGACGCACCGAGGAAAGATCGAACTCCCGCCCAGCGGGAGCCTTATGCGCCAGCAGCTTGACGTAGTTCGAGGGCACGGAGAAAAATAACGTGGGTCGATGACGTTCAATTGTCTCGAACACGGAGTGCGGCCGCGGCGGCCCGGAAAGTAAAACGCTGGTCGCGCCGACCGAGAATGGGAAATAGAGCCCATTCCCCAAGCCATACGCGAAGAACAATTTTGCCACGCTGAAGAAACGATCCTCCGAGGTAATCCTCAAAACCGCCTTCGCGTAGCGCTCCGCACTGACCACCATATCGTGCTGCAAATGAACGCAAGCCTTCGGCTGCCCCGTGCTGCCGCTGGAATACAGCCAGAAGGCAGCGTCGTCCTTCGTCGTGGGTGCGGGTTCCAGTTCGGGAGAGCTGCCGCGTATCAAATCTTCGAAACCGGGATTGCCCGCCGAGTCTGAACCTCCCACGACAACAATCCTTTCTAGAAATCGCAGTTCCCTGCGAGGAATCTCTTCGATCAAAGGCAGAAGGGAGTCGCTTACGATCGCTAAGCGAGCGCGCGAATTGTTCAGCAGATATTTGTAATCGACCGGCTTCAACAGCGTGTTCACCGGAACCGGTACGGCGCCGACTTTGATAGCACCGAAAAAGCTCATCGCGAACTCAGGCGTGTCAAGGAGGAGCAACAGAACTCGTTCTTCCATCCGAACACCCAGTTGTTTCAGACCATTTCCCAGTTGATTGACGCAACCGAACAGCTGGCCGTAGGTCAGGTGGACCTCACCGCATTCGATGGCGTTCTTCTCTGCCCGCCCCTCTCGTATGTGGCGATCAATAAAATGGGCGGCGGCATTGAACTCATCCGGCAGCAGGATCGGAGGTGCCCAGGTCATCTGGTTTTTGGATTGTGGCGCCCCACAGCACCACGCGCTGCATCAAAGTACCAGACTCGGGTGGAATGAAGAAATCCCTTGTTTTCCGGTTTATTTGGCAGCTTTGGGAGGGAGACTTCTAAGAACTGAGGAAACGGTTTTGCCGTTGCTAAGCGGCCCTCCGCAAGCGTGCTGCGCCCTCTGCGAAAGTCACGATATCGACATTACCGGAATCCCGATATCTGGCTAACTCTGCCATCTGCGACTCGAATTGCCCTTGCGCGATCGGCTCCCATCCATCTCTTTCACTTCCCACTCCGTGATAAGTCAGTACGTGCCAGCACCCCGGATGTATCCAGCCTGCAACTTCTTCCTTCCTGGTAATTTGACGACAGTCGACGTTGAAGCGGTCTAACGAATCGGGATCCGAAAAAGGGTAGTACGAATTACCAGGTCCATACTGTGGCGCCACTCCTCCGCCCCTCGCCTGATCGTATCCCGCGCCCTTAACGGCATCAGCAAGGTAACCATGGGACCAGTAAAACGGATAGCAGAACGACGAGACCTTGGTCTCAATCCGATCTTCAATTAGCCTTTTCGACTCGCGCGCCTCGAATTCCGATTGCTCTGGCATCTTCAATTTGTCTGGATGATGGGTGACACTGTGACTGCCAATCTCGTGCCCCAAGCGGATCACGTTTTTGAGCATCGCGATGTCATCGGCTCGCCAGTCAATCTTCCACCAGTCGTCCGTGTGATTCGACCAAAGATCGTGCGTGGAGTCCGTATTGGCGGTCAGGAAGAACGTGGCCGGAAGACCGTACCGGTTGAGAATCGGAAGGGCTTTCTGGAACTGGCAACGAAGCCCATCGTCAAAAGTGACGGAAACGAGCGATGGCATAGCCCTATTTTATGCCCGGAAGCACTAGGTCTCACAACCAAGGATTCTTGCCCGATTTGGCCCGCCGGTTCTGACATGGATTCCCATTGTGAAATCGTCCGAGATGTTTTCCACACGTAAGCCAACCCACAGCTCTGAATTTTCGCGACGATCCAGAGATGGCGTATCAGCGCTGGGTCCCCTCACCCTTCACAAACACTCAGTCCAAAGGACGTGGCACTCATTTCTCTGGTGGCTTGATTGCTCTGAGATCGATGTGCTGATGTTGCCATCGTCCCGAGGAGAAATGAAATACTTTTTAATCTCTCTAGCAATTCTGGTTCTTGCCGAAAACGTCATAGGGCAAGATGCCGTCACGCAGATCGACCCTCAGGTCGCATTGTCCATACCAGATGTGCCATCCACAACCGGAAGGGTGCCTCACGATGCGGTGGACGGGATCAAGACATCTCCGGTATTGAAGATCCAGCCCCCTGCATCCACACAAGAGAGGCGAGCAAAACATGACGCGACATCAACCTCTGATCTTGAGCCGTTGCTTAACACATTCGTGCCTCACCCTTATGGGATGATCGGTCCTTCCTTTATGGGTGGGGGCTATGCCGTTTTGGCCTATCGGGCAGAAACAGGATTTCATGTTGAGAGTCGGCAATGGGTTATGAAAGCAAGTGCGGCGTATGACAATGGGCATAAGGTCAACGACGGCGATCAACCGAATCCCAAGGGACATGACCGCAGTCTGGAGTCAGCAATCTATTTTCGACCCCCGATAGCACCACTGTCTGGACACTGGTTCATTGGAGGAGGTTTTAGTTGGAGTCAGCTCTCAACCACAAACTACACCAAGAGCGGTAGCAGACCACTGATCGGCGGAGGATATGACCTTGCACTTCGCGCATGTGCGGCCTGCCGCCGCGATTTCTCGATGCGAATTGCCGTGGACTGGCTCACGGCCGGAAGCGATTGGGAAAATGGTAGTCATGGACCCCAGATCACCTTTTCCCTCCCCGGCTTGCGAGAGCAGCGCCACTGGTTCTGGCAACAACGTCTTGGCATTTATCGCTATCACGACACGGTTACCGACCGGACCAATGTATCTCTAACGCAAGAGCAGCGGTCCCAAGGACACCTAGACTCATTCGTGGATTTCGGAATCATTTACAGGTTCTAAGAACACCGTCATTCTTTAAGGCGATTCCAACAATTGTGGTCACGGGCTCGAGCGATCGTCGGAGCTCGACGGGGGCTTTGGTTTGTGAGTCTTTCTTCCGCTAGAGCACATTAAACTCATGTGGTAGCCTCATTGTCTGTTCTCTCAGGGGAGTCCTTCGTGAACCGCGCCAATCTTCGTTTTATTGCAATTCTTCTCCTTAGCAGTGTTCTCCTCGCGGTTGCTTCTCTGCTGAATGCCGGTGCTCAGACAGTTCCACCGATCCCGAAAGTCATTTCAGTGACTCCTCTCGGGTCGATCACTCAGAATCCCGTCATCTACGGGCGCGACGGGACGTTCAGCGCACTGGTAAACGATAAGTCGGTGTGGACCTTTGGCGATACTCCAATGTCTGTGCCAGGAGTCCTGGGCAACTACTGGGACGACAATTCCCTTTCTTGGACGACCGATCTTGACGCTTCACACGGCATTAACTTGAATCACGATTTGTTAGACAAGACAGGCGCTCCGGCGGAATTTCTTCCCTATCTTCCATGGGAGCGTACGTACAACTACGAACATGACAACAACCATTGCACCGCCTCACCTTGTGGCGCAGAGTTTGCTATGTGGGATGGTCCAGTGATTAACGATCCCGCACGAAATCGCGTTCTCTTTTACTATTACGAACTCTATCGAGGTGTGAAGGGGATGAAGGGGTGGGACACCGTCGGAACTGGAATCGCCGTTTACACGCCGGGACAAGGCATTACTCGTCCGATTGAAAATCCTGGCAGTAAAACGCCAACCTTGATGTGGGGCCCGAAAGACCAGGCATACAACGCGGGTGCCCTCGTGGTTGATGACACCCTCTACTCCTACGGCTGCGTCGGAGCGTTCCTTGTGGACAATTGCATGGTCGCCCAGGTTCCGCTGGCGGATGCGCTGGATATTACTCAATGGACCTATTTCGCAGGCAACAACAACTGGAGTACCCAACCTGGTGACGCTGTCACCGTTTTTCAGGGTGGAGCAGCCGCCAACCAGGTCTTCTATAACCCTTATCTTGGCGAATACATGAACATCTACAACCCGGCGTTGAACAACGACATGTATTTCATAGTCTCGTCGACGCCGTGGGGACCGTGGTCCGCGCCAACCTTGTTGTTCAAGGGCGAGAAGCCCTACAGCGGTTCGGTCAACTACACCGGCCAGGCACACGTTGAGTTTGCGCAAGGCAACGGCCAGACGCAATTCGTGACCTATGCACATCCCACAGGCTTCTTGCGCGAAGATTTGCCACTCGTGCAAGTCGTATTCGGGAAGTAGTTACCGAGCCTGCACTGAAATGCTGCTGCCTCGCAGCGTATCGCAAGCGGCTCTTCTAAACGGCTTGAACAAGGTGGCCACCACGGCGTTGAACCGCAGGCGCCAACCTTTTTCAGCCGGTCTCTTTCGCCAAACTGCGAAGACTGAAACAACACATATCCCTACGATGAACTCTAACAAGTACGGCCCTGTCCAGGAGGCAGCGCTCTGTCATTACCGATTGAAGACTACGCGGTGATTGGGGATTGCCACACGGCGGCCCTCGTGTCTAAGCAAGGATCGATCGACTGGCTTTGCATGCCCCACTTCGATTCGCCAGCCTGTTTTGCTTCGCTACTTGGAAGCAACGAAAACGGCTATTGGTCCATTGCGCCGACCGAACCGGTTCGATCCGTTAGGCGCCGTTATCGCGAAGGAACACTCATTCTTGAGACCGAATTCGAAACTGACAGCGGATCGGTAACACTCACAGACTTCATGACCCCTCGGCAGGAAATGCCAGAGCTCGCACGTCTCATAGTGGGTACTCGTGGAGAGGTTCAGCTGAAACTGGAGCTTGTAATCCGCTTCGACTACGGTTCTGTGGTTCCTTGGGTCCGGCGCACAGCGACCGGGATTTCTGCAATAGCCGGACCAGACATGCTCAGTCTGCGCACAGAAATACCACTGCATGGAAAAGACTTCAAAACCGTTGCGACTTTTCTAGTGAAAGAAGGGCAGAAAGTCTCTTTTGATCTCACCTGGTACCCCTCTTACCAAAATGAACCCTCACGAGTAAACGTTGAGAAGGCGCTCCAGAACACGCATGGCTGGTGGCGCAATTGGTCTGATCGCAGTTTATATCAGGGAGAGTGGCGGGATCCGGTATTGCGTTCCTTGATTACCTTGAAGGCCCTGACATTTCTGCCGACAGGCGGAATTGTGGCAGCGCCCACAACTTCGCTCCCTGAGTTGTCCGGCGGAGTAAGGAATTGGGACTATCGCTTCTGTTGGGTGCGGGATGCGACACTGGCCCTGCACTCTTTACTGAATGCCGGATACCACGACGAGGCCCGGCAGTGGCGCGAGTGGCTTTTGCGTGCCGTTGCGGGCAGCCCCTCCGAATTGAACATCGTGTACGGCCTGCGTGGCGAGCGGAGGCTTACGGAACTTGAGTTACCGTGGCTGCCAGGTTACGAAAAATCCACACCTGTCCGGACCGGCAACGCCGCTTACAAGCAGTTTCAATTGGATATTTTTGGAGAGGTGGCCGACACTCTCTTCCAGTGCCGACATTCGGGACTGGGACGCCCGGAAGACGCGGGAGAGGACATAGCCGAAGCTTTGCTTGAGTTCCTTGAGACTGGATGGGAACGCCCGGATGAGGGCATTTGGGAAATGCGTGGCCCCCGCCGTCATTTCGTTCATTCGAAGATGATGGCGTGGGTCGCTGTGGATCGCGCAATTAGATCCACAGAGCAGGGTTGGTTCTCAGGAGATGTCCGGCGCTGGAGTGCCCTTCGAGATACGATCCACCACCAAGTCTGTGAGAAAGGCTTTGACACCACCCTCGATTCCTTCGTGCAGTACTATGGTTCCAAACATCTCGATGCCAGCATTCTCATGATGCCCCTCGTCGGATTTCTTCCCGCTGACGACGCACGCGTGGTCGGTACGGTGAAAGCAATCGAAACCCATCTGCTTGAAGATGGTTTTGTTGCACGCTACACCCAGGACCCCAATGTTGACGGTCTGCCCCATGGGGAAGGTAAATTCCTGGCTTGCTCATTTTGGTTGGCTGACAATTATTGTTTGCAGAATCGCCGCAAAGATGCAATGCGGATGTTCGATCGCCTGCTAAGCATTCGCAACGACGTCGGACTGCTTTCTGAAGAATACGATCCAGTCGAAAAGCGATTGTTGGGTAATTTTCCCCAGGCATTCTCTCATGTTGGTTTGGTCAATACAGCCTTCAGGCTGAGCCGTGTCACCCCTCGGCCTACGGCTGCCTCAAAACATACCGCGGACACTCGTTAGACGGTGGGAACCCTCCCGAATCCTGAACCTGATCCGCAATGGATCAGACGCCATGAGCGGGGTCGACGATCGTCCGAGGCAGTTGCTCATCAGAACCGAACGAGACGAAGGAGATCGCGTGCGCTTCACCGTGCAGGACGCAGGAACCGGTTTCGACCCTCAAGTTGCGGACAGACTTTTCGAAGGGTTCTACACCACCAAGAACGACGGGATGGGAATCGGACTCTCTGTCAGCCGGTCCATCATCGAGAGTCATCACGGTCGACTGTGGGCAACGCTAAACACTGGTCCGGGGGCAACGTTTTCATTCTCTATTCCTCGCGCATCCGAGCCTGCGACGAGCGCCGACAGTAATCGCGACATTCAGGTTCCTGACGTGACGAATGCGGCGTGATACCTCAATGGCATTCATTCAGCAGTAACTGAATTCCGCAGTAACACCGATACTAAAGTCCAATGGACGACGTCCCACACGAGGCGCATTGTTACCAGATGGAATCGCGCCAGGAAAGGCGTGCTTCGGAACGTCCACTAGTGGCAGTCGTTGATGATGACGAATCTGTGCGCGAGTCGCTGCCCGACCTGCTTGGCGAGTTCGGTTTTGCCGCCCGCACCTTCTCCTCCGCGGAAGAGTTCCTTGCGTCCGACTGCCTCGACCAGGCCCGTTGCCTTATCCTCGACTTCGCCATGCCGGGAATGACCGGATTGGAGCTTCAGCGGGAATTGAAGCTTCGCAGGCAGGAGATCCCGGTCATCTTTATCACCGCTAGCACAGATAAGACGATTCGTCCCCGACTACTCAAACAAGGTGCGGTCGAGTGCCTGTTCAAACCTTTCAGCGACACGGCTCTGCTTGGGGCCATCAATTCGGTACTTCACTCGAAGTGAGAGCTCCGCACTCTGTTAGACCTGCATGGCCACATTATGCCGATCTTGATCATGAGTCTCTTTCAAACCGCCTACCTGCTTTGTTATTGCGTACGCATTCATGAGCAAGGTTTCGCCGTACGCCCCGAGCAAAAGTAGCGGAAGCCGTTGACAATAGCGACGGTTCATCCAGCAGGCGCAGACCTGAGCTGCCAGGCACGGTCTCCTGGCCCGTCCCGATAATGATTGCGTCGAAGTGCTTCATCGCAGTCAGTGATGGGAGCGTTCATAACTGCTCCGTTCACCCCAAAACGGTTAGCCAGAATCACGATGGCGAATCTATCGGACGAACGTATCGTTTCGCCCCGAGTTTGATCAAAGAGTGGTGCATACCTCATTCCACGGCGCCCGATACCAAGTTATCGCCAATACCATCGTCCAATTGATTCGGAGAAGGAGCTGGGGTGTAATCGCTGCATCAAAGCCTTTGGGTGAAGGTGTTGCCAGAAATCTCTCGTCAAAGAAAGGACGACAAAAACATGCCGGAAGCAACCTGGAAACCTCACGAGAAACATGGACGACTGACGACGCAGAGCGACTTGCCCGACAGCGTCTACGCTTTTCCGAAGCAGCGTAAAGAACGACTTACCGATGCAGAACATGTGCGTAACGCGGTGGCGCGTTTCGATCAAGTCATCGACGTCTCCGACGCCGACCGCGCTGTAGCGTTCGCGAACATCGAAAAAGCTGCAAGGTACTACGACGTCAACCTTGCGGAAACCTCATGGCACGATCTGGGCATCCATTCTCAAGAAAAAAGAAGGGTCGGTGCCGCCAAAGGCGCTGTGACGCGCGAACGCCGCGTGCGGTAATCCGTTGAACAGATCGTGAGTTGAGGATCAATTGCTTTGTAGAGCCTCATCTCACACTTCGCGCGGAAGGATGTTGGTGAATGTTTATGCCCAGAGTCAAATCCATTCGATCGGGTTGGCGATGTGATTGTTGCGGCGAACTCGTGTCAGATCTACAGGCAGGATGGGTGGAGTGGCTTGCAGCAGAAGACACCAGGGGAAAACCGAAAGTAAGCGGTTTGCGCATAGTGCACCGTCGCAACAGCACTCCAAGATGGCGAGAGCCATTCGGCTGCCAGTACAATCCACGAAACGAATTCAGAAAGAACCGGGGCATCGTAGAGGGATTGGCTCTTGACCGATTCGCGGGTCCCGACGGACTTATGTTACTGCTCTCGATGATTGCGGAACGTGAACTTCCAGTCCAAGAACTGATCGAACTGGCCAAGCGAGTGCAGATTCCGGGCTACGAAGCAGTACATGAACTGGTTCACGATGCCATTCGTGAAGGAGTGATAGCGCCTTCTATCTCGTCAGGCTTTTACTTGCAGTGCGAGATCTTGGATGTGCTGAAGTGGGTCACTTGCCGCCCTTCAGCGAAAACGAACGATGTTGAGCGCCAGAATCGGGGCCTCGTTTCTCACTAAATTACTCCGCCATGCCTATCTGGGCGGTTTCCAGTTTCCGTTTGGAGACTTCATCGACTTGGCGACCGATTGTCGCTTCGTTGGTTCGTGACTGTTTGCCGATCGCACTAGGGAGATGAAATATGAAGGCAATCGTTGTCCACCAATATGGTGGTCCGGAAGTACTGAAGTTCGAAGAATACCCTGACCCCATTCCGGGTCCTGGCGAAGTGTTGGTGCGGGTCGCCGCCACGAGCGTGAATCCGATCGATTACAAGCGGCGTGCCGGTTTGACGAAAGATTCTTATCCCATGCATTTCCCAGGTCTTATAGGAGTGGATATGGCGGGGACCGTGGTCAAGCTTGGGCGGGGAGTGGATGACTTTTCCGTTGGCGACCACGTGTTCGCGATGGCGGACAATACTTACGCTCAGCTTTGTGTCGTGAAGGCAGCGGTCTTGGCGAAGATCCCCAGGGGACTCGACTTGATCCAGGCAGCGGCACTGCCGCTGGTGACGACGACCGGCAACCAGCTCCTATCCGCTACCGGGATCAAACCGGGCCAGACGATTCTCGTCGTAGGCGCTGCTGGAAATGTTGGACGTTCGGCGGTTTTCACTGCAAAGGAACGCGGGGCAACTGTCATCGCAGGCATTTTGGAGACTCAGATGGATGAGGCGATGACTGTCGGCGCGGATCAGGCTGTCGCAACTGACGATGACACCGCGATCACAAATCTTCCGCCGCTCGATGCGGTGGCGGATACGGTCGGCGGAAGAACCGCCGAGAAACTGATCGCCAAGGTGAAGCCCGGAGGCGTGTACGCCTCGGTTGTCGGCGCACCGCAGAACGCCGCGAAGTATCCCGCTGTAAAGGTGGTGTCAGTATTCTCGAAATTTGACAGGAAAACGCTCGAGTTCATGGCCGAAGCAGTGCGTGATGGCAAGCTAGTCATCCCGATTAGGCAGAAACTGCCACTGAATGAAGCGGCCGAGGCTCAAGCGGCCGCAGAAAAGGGTGGTGTCGGAAAGATCTTGCTGGTGGCTTGACATCATTTTGCGGGACACGAAAGGAAAATCGGAAATGAAAAAGGGTCTGCGCGGAATCAACCCCGCTTCGAAGCCGAGTGGCGATGGGTGCGTGGAATGCTTGGCTTCGTCGAAAGGTTGGTGGTTCCATCTCCGTCGGTGTGCGGAGTGTGGGCACATCGGATGCTGTGACAGTTCTCCGAGCCAGCACGCATCCAAGCATGCGGCGGCGGCTGGGCATCCGATCATTGCCAGCTTCGAGCCGGGTGAGGACTGGTTCTTCGATTACCAGAAGCAGAAGATGATCAAAGGTGTCGAGTTGCTTCCGCCACATTCGCATCCAAAAGATCAGCCCGCTCCCGGACCAGCAGGAAGGGTGCCAGCCAACTGGGAATCGCTTCTAAACTAGCTGCCGGTTCTGTGGTAGCCGGCAGATGAAACGCTCCCCTCAGATCGCTTACGCTTCCGGCTAGATCCTACATATCGACAACAGGAGGCACCGAATGAATCTACCTGACGCGCCGATTGCACACGAAGGGTTCTTCGCAGCACACTTCTTCACCGTGAAGGACCAGCAAAAATCGAGGGACTTCTACGTCCGGATTCTGGGCGGGAAATTGATCAAGCCAGACAATCCCTGCTACATCAAGCTAGCGAATACGTGGATCATTCTCAATTGCGGCGGCGGCCCAACCCCCGACAAGCCAGAGGTGATTCTTGAAACACCGTCGAATCTGAAACGGGTAAATAGCTTCCTCAATTTGCGTGTCGCCGACATCCAGGCCTGCTACAAAGAATGGGGCGACAAAGGAGCGCTGTTTCTTACCGAGCCCTTACCCAATCCTGACGGCTGGGAGTGGCGCTGCTACATGCGTGATCCCGACGGTTACATCATCGAGGTCGGTCAATATACCAAACTCGCTATCGACTGGTTCAACAGCCACAGTTAATTTTGGCGACCGCACGGTTCGTGATCGAAAATATGGCTGGGGCGGACCGAGTTGTGACTCCCGTGCCCTCGACACGAAGGCATCGTCGATACCATCGTCCTATTGCTTTACTTCTTCACGTCTGGCCTAATCGCAATCGTTCGAGATGAAACCCATTCTGTGGAGGAGAACACACCGTGTCTCAACTTCTGACGAAATCCGTGGCGCAAGAACAACAGGAACAAAAGATAAAAGCCCGCACTGCGGTACAGCGTATCGCCGGCTTTACCTTCCTTGTGATCGCCGCGGTAGTGCTCGCCGTCCTCGGCGTCGCAGCCCTTTTCGCACAAGACCAAAAGAACGACAAGTACTCGCTGAGATCGCCAAGCGGAATCGCGTTCTCCGACTTCAGGGGGTACGAGGATTGGGCTGTCGTCTCTTCCTCCCGAACCGACGAAAGGCTGAAGGTGATCGTCGCCAATCCGACGATGATCAAAGCGTTCAAAGCCGGCATTCCCGTCAACGGCCAACCATTCCCGGATGGCTCTATGATCGTCAAGCTCCAGTGGAAACCGAAGAAAAGTACGGAGGCTCCATTTGTAGTGGATGTGCCAGACGTCTTTGCTGAAGCTTTCGTCATCGAAAAAGACAGCAAGAGATTCCCGAAGAGCGCTGGGTGGGGATATGCGGTGTTCAACTACGATGCCGCCTCGGACAAGTTTACGCCCGATTCCAAAAGCCTCTCCGACTGCGGACAGGCGTGCCACACGGCCGTGAAAGCGAAAGACTACATCTTCCATCCATACCAGAAGCGCTGAACCGCGCCTGCCACCGCATCGGCTGGTCTGTTGTTTTGCGTTCCGAGACAATCGATGTATGTTCGGACAGGAGAAAACCAGCTATGTGTTTCTCAGCCACCGCGAATTTCGTAGGCAGCGGGGTCTTGGGTGCTGTTGGCGTCGTCACTTTGACCAAGGTGAAGCACCGGCGCGAACTGCTTTTCGCAGCGCTCCCCACGCTATTCGCGGTTCATCAATTTACCGAGGGGTTCGTCTGGCTTGGCTTGGATGGGATCCTTTCGCCTGCCGTGGCGCACGACATGGGCGCGGCCTTCATGCTTTATGCACAAGGACTCCTTCCTTTTTTGCTGCCGCTCAGCGTGTTTCTGTTTGAGCCGAATGCGAAGAGCCGCACCATGATGTTGCCGTTCCTCGTACTTGGCGGAGCAACTACGCTCTACATTCTCTGGGCGCTGACGGCATTCCCGTTACAGCTGTATGTCAGGGGAAACAGTATCGTGTACATAAATCAAGCGAGCAATAATACAGCGGTTGCGTTGGTCTATGTGATCGCAACATGTGGTTCGCTGTTTTTTTCGAAGATCAAAATGATGGTAATCTTCGGTGCAGCAAACCTGGCGATCCTGCTGATTGTAATGGAGGTCAAGCGATACGCATTCACCTCGCTATGGTGTGCGTACGCAGCGGTTGCGAGTGTGATCATCCTCGCTTACTTCTGGAAAAGCCACAGCAAGCGACCGTTCCGGTATGCCTAGAAAGTTATCCAAGAGTGCCACGGGCGATTTAAGGCCACCTGGCTGAGCAGAATCGTAGATATGCAAGCAAAGTAGCAGCTGCGCGGTCCAACTGACTCCGCATGCTTGACTTCACGAGATGGCGCTGCAGCACAAAACCTTCGATCGATACCTTTATCCAATAGACTCGTTGGCGCGCTTCAGGCCTAATTGCAACTGTTGATGAAGAACTTCTAACAGCGCAGCTGTGTTCATACAAGGAAAACTGCGATCGTTAAATTGCGATATCGCACTTCTCGTCTTCGCCAATTTTTCGAGAGGAGGAAAATATGGATCACAATGAGGCAGTCCGGAAATTTGAACATTTGATGCTCAAAGAGGCTGACCACGCCCACGAGGCGGCAACCGAACTTGAAACGCTGGTTTCACTCTTGCCCGTGAGAAATCTCGACAGCTTGCACAGCTCCAGGTAAAGGCCAGCTACAAGCAGGCCAAGGACTTTCGCGAGCTGGCACAGAAAGTCAAAGAAACCTAGGTTCTGAGCGTAGCCGAGCGCAACATTGGCCCAAAGGCTACGCTCCAAATCGACTGGATCATCAAGGGTACCTTTCAGCGATTCAATGGAATCAGGCGTGGTAGCTGTCGTCTATCTAAGGATCTTGCACCCACGCGAGCGAAGCCATCTCACCACTAAATGGTTGAATGACTCCATGCAAATAATTGAAAACATGATCGCCACAAAATATGCCAGGTTCAAAGTGGCCGATTTGTTGTGACCGCTCTGTGACCCAGCGACGATGTTGGCTAAGCGCCGGCCATGAATCGAAAAGGATGAATCGGGTTCAACACCACTTTAGAGAAAGGTCGGCTCGAGTTATCGAAGGTATTCATCATTCTTGAGAGCGTTTGAGAAATGTGCACAATATTGCAATGTGATGCGCAGATCACACTGTGATAATCGGCTTTACGGGGCTGAATTTTCTTGGAGTGCTTTGCGTGCAATCAATCCGAAGCCTTTGGAAGTGGCTGATTTCTGCAAGGCCTGCAACTCGATTTGGGCCTGCTCACGGTGATTCGTTTTCTTTGCAAGGTCAGCTAACGCAAGCTTGCTCTCAAAGTCCAGTCCAGTAAATCTGTAACGCTGTGCGTCACGGTTTACGCCTGTCAACAACGGACCTGCTGCCTCAGGGTGTGCAGACTTCATAAGAACGCGGCCTGAGGCTAATTCGAACTGCAAACGGAGAAAGCGGTTCTGGCTCTGTTTTCCGAGCGTTTGAGCTGCTTCCATTTCTTTTTGAGCTTCGCTTTGTTTACTTTGTGCGAGCAATGCATCGATCAAGACAATGCTGGCAGTGAGTTCATCATCAACTTGTTGCTCCTCATGAAATTGTGCTTTACTCGAACGCGTCGATCTCTCGGCATCGACATCGTGACCCTCCTCAATGGCTAGCTTTGCCAACGAGACTCGGCTTTCGACTGCAGTCTGTTTTTCTCCGGCCTCGCTCCTGAGCGCAAGAGCTTCTTCGTATCGCTTCCGCGCTAAGGTGAGATCACCACGATCCAAAGCGACATCCCCCATGCCGCTCAGCACATAGGCGGTCGCATTCTTGTCTTCGATTTTCCGCGCAATAACCTCCGCCCGCTGATAGCTTGAGTCCGCTTTATCGAGCTCGCCATTTTGTCTCCAGAGGTCGCCCAAGTTGTTGAGGTTAAGGACTACGCCTTCCTTGTCATCGACAGCTTGGTATTCTGGAATGGACTCCTCTAACAGCTTCCTCGCTTCCGTCAGTTCGCCTTGGGAAAGACGACTGTCCGCGTAATTACTTAGGGCCGTTGCTACGCCGTCCCTGTTGCCAACCTGGCGGAATTTCTTCACCGCCTGCTGGAACATTTGTGTAGACTCTGCGAGATCGCCCCGCAAATAGTACAGCGCGGCGAGGTCGGTGCGCATCATGGCTTCGCCGTTGGGATCGTTGGCGGCAAGGGCCGCTTGAAGGGCATTTCGGCAAATTTCGATCGCTTCTGTCGACGCACCTATAGACGGCTCTTGCTGACAGAGTATGCCGTACGTTCGACTGACAATGACCGGCGATCCTTGTGCAGTCGCCTTCGCGATCGCTCGATTCGCCGCGTCATGAGCTTTCGTGAAGTCTCGATTGATCCATGCGGAGGCCTCTGTCATGTCAATCCGCGCGTCGTCGCCAAGAGGCGCCGGAAGGCGCCGCAGAGCCGCCAACGTCTGCAGTGAGTCCGCCGCACTGAGATGCATTTGCGCCGACGCAAATAAGAGACCGTAGTCCAGATTGTCTGGGAAAAGCCGGAACAGCGAGCGGTACGTATCAACAGCTTTTGGCCATTCTTCAACGGTCCGTTGATATTGTCCTTCCACCAGAAGCTGCTGTTCTTGGGAAAGATGATTCGAGAGTTCTAGCGCTCGTCGAGCTTCCGCACGACCTTTGGCGTCATAGCCGGTGTGCCACCACACATCCGATAGAGCCGCGTGGGCGAGCGGGAAATCCGGCTCTGCAGCGATTGCTTTGCTGAGTAAATCGCGAGCCGCAAAGTAGTCGAATGCCCATAATCTTGCTCGTCCCTCGGCGTAGAGGCGTGCCGCCCTTTCGTTGGACGGCAGAGCTGCCCGTGTGGCAATTTCAACTCCCTCCGAGGGTGCAGCCACACCGAGACTTCGCCTCAGTTTGTCACCCAAATCCGACACCAAGGTGAAAAGCTCGCTCTCATTGCCGGATACGGATTCTTCCGCGATGGTCTCTCCGCCTGCCGTGTCTTGAAGCCGGACATCAAGACGAATCTTCCGCTCAGCGTCATTCGGTAGCATCGTATACGAACCCAGAATGATGACATCGGCGCCCGGGTTGGTCCGCAAACGTCGCAGGGTAGATTTGCCCAGAGAATCTTCGCCATTGAGCGGTACTTCATTCTTGACTCGCGCCACATCCTCTCCCGGGACCATGCGTAGCTCTCCGCCAGCGGCCAGTTCTGTATTCAACATTTCACTGAAGGCGGAGGAGAGCCAGTTGTCCTCTGGCCGGCCAGGCAAATTGCGGAAACCGAGCACCGCTACCGAACGACGCACATGTACTCGCGGAATTGAGGTCCCAGCCTGGGCTGTGGGAAGCGGAGATCCATGCTTTGAGCGGAGAACGTAGGACACCGTGCCAACCACAAACAATACCAGAGTGGCAATGATCAGCCAGTGCTTTGTCGCGTACAGATTGAGTCTAGATGCCGATACAGTCGGTGCTGCAGGAACTTTGGTGGCGGAACCTGCTGCATGTGCAGTCTCGACCTTTACGGGCGCGATGAACCGGTAGCCGCGCCGAGGAATAGTTTCGATAAACCGGGGATTGCTCGCCTCATCCCCAAGAGCCTCCCGGACCTTGAGTACCGCCACTCCCAGGCTCTTGTCGAATTCAACGAAGGTGTTTTGTGGCCAAAGTCGATTCCGAATCTCCTCCCGCGAAACTATCTGGCCAGCCCGTTCCACGAGCAACAGCAATAGCCGGAGAGGCTGGTCCTGCAAACGCACGCGCACTGAATCACGCGTCAGTGTGCCATTGGCCGGGTCGAGCAGGTAGAGTCCAAATCTGTAGCTGATCTCCGGGACGGCAGAATTATCTGTAACAGAAGCCTTCATACTCCTGGCGAGCGTTTTGAGCGTCGAGTTTAGCACGAAAACCAGCTAAGACGAGTTAATCAGCGTTCGTAAGCCTACAGAAAACAAAGAATTAGCAGTTAACGCACAATTTGCCCACAGTTGGTTTGCTAATTCTTCCCGTCGGAAGCACATTCCCCTCGTTGCAGCCCATCGACCGAATTGAATCCCGAGGAGGTGGAGAAAATGAGCGCTTGCCAATCTTGCGGTGCCACGTTAGCCACCGACAATCGCTTCTGCCAGTCCTGCGGGGCACCGACAGAACTCAAGGCAGGTGTCTCCATGTCGGCGGTCGAGAGTTCGGCGGAAGTCTCTGTCATGTCTCCGTCAACGGATACGGGATCGAAAACGATGGATACGAACGTCGTGGCAGCGCTGGCCTACGTCGCCGGATTCGTGACAGGACTCGTGTTTCTTGTCCTGGATCCCTACAAATCAAATTCCTTCGTTCGCTTTCACGCTTTCCAATCGATCCTTTTCAACATCGTGTGGTTCGCCATTTGGATTGTCTGGATGATTCTGTCGGCTGTGCTAACCAGCTTGACGGGCGGAATCTTCGGCTTAATTGCTCTGCCGTTGATGTTGATTTTCACTGTCGCCGGCTTTGGGATTTGGGTCTTCCTGATGTATCAGGCCTATCAGCAAAAACTTTTCAAGCTGCCGGTCGTCGGTAAATTCGCCGCAGAGAAAGCGGGCGTAAGGCTGTGATGTCCGGTTCCATTTCGCAAGTAAACAGAAGGGAGAAACATGACTCACTTTTTCAAACTAGTAGCGGTGTTGGTCCTATTTTCGCCCATTGTCTTTGGACAGTCGCCCGGTAAGACCCGCGCCTACTACATTGCGGCCGATGAAGTGGACTGGGACTACGCTCCCGGTGGCGTCAACAAGATGATGGGCATGAAGTTCGATGGCTATTCGAAAATCTTTACTGAACGCGGTCCGCACCGCATCGGGACGGTGTATCGCAAAGCGATCTATCGTGAATATACCGATGAATCTTTCAGCCAACTGAAGCCTCGTCCAGCTGAATGGGAGACTGCGGGAATTCTTGGGCCCATCCTCCGCGCAGAAGTTGGTGACACAATAAAAACCATTTTCAAGAACAACGCTACGCGCCCCTACAGCATGCATCCGCACGGGGTGTTCTATGACAAAGACTCCGAAGGGGCGCCCTACGACGACGGAACATCTGGAGCCGATAAAGAAGACGACGCCGTACCTCCAGGCAAAACTCATACCTATGTATGGAAGGTTCCAGAGCGCGCAGGTCCCGGTCCAAACGATCCCAGTTCCGTCGTATGGCTCTATCACTCGCACACAAACGAAATGAAAGATGTGGAAAGCGGACTGGTCGGCGCCATGATCATCACCCGTCGCGGCATGGCCGACGCTGACGGCAAAGCAAAAGACGTGGACCGGGAATTCGTCTGCCTCTTTCTGCTGTTTGACGAAAACATCAGTTGGTATATCGACCACAACATCCAGACCTTCACCAGTGACCCCAAGGGCGTAAAGAAATTGGAATTTGCTCCTGTGGACGACCAGGGTAACTTCTCCGGAGTGGGTTCAGGATTCGTCGTTGCCAATGCCAAATTCGCGATCAACGGATACATCTACGGAACCGGTCCAATGATGACCATGAAGAAAGGCGAACGTGTTCGCTGGTATCTGGTTGCTCTTGGCGAGCAGTTCAGTGTCCACACTCCGCACTGGCATGGCAACGTCGTATTGCATGACGGCAAGCGGACCGACGTGGTGCCTCTTATGCAGGCGCAAATGGAAACTGTGGATATGGTCCCCGATAACCCGGGGATCTGGATGTTCCATTGCCACATTGACGATCACATGGATGCGGGAATGGCAACGCTGTACAAGGTCGAGCCTTAGAGCGAGGTCGCCATGACAATGATCGTCAAGCAAAGTGTCTTCGCGGCGACGCAAAGCTCACTGGGGGACACGACTGAAGTCTCTGATGCCAGTTGGAGTTCGATGACGCATACGCCAATAGCGACTCTTAGGCTTGCGGTGGCCTGGCCAGAGAGCCCGAAACGACAAGGAGGCCGCAATCTGCACGGGAGCAAGACGACCGCGATCATCTCCCTGGCTGTCATCGCAGTGGTCCTACTGGCGGCCTCCGGAACGTTTGTAGCCACCACTTATCTCTCCGGATTGCTGATGCAAAGAATTCAACACGTGCAGCAGCATTACAACGAACCTCACGCCCAGTACTCCGATGTCTGGAACTGGCAGGCACACAGGTAGCAAGGTTCTGTTATGCGTCGACCGGTGACCAAGAAATGAAGATCTTTCGCAAAATCCTCCGATGGCTCCTGCGCGCTTTGCTCCTCGTGTTTGCCCTTGTCTTGCTGACGTGGGTTGCGATCATCGTTCCCCGGTCCTATTACCGAAGGCAGGCTGCAAAGCTCCCCTCTGCGTTCATCGTCGAGGACGCCCCGATCATCGCTCTGGTTCACGCGCGCGTGAGTGATGGTACGGGTTCTCCTACAGTGGACGATCAGACTATTGTGATCAGCGGGGGAAGGATCGCAGCCTTCGGCCCTTTTTCTACGACTCAAGTACCTCGTGAAGCGCGCGTCATCAACTCATCCGGCAAGACAGTTATCCCGGGACTCGTGATGATGCACGAGCATCTCTTTACCACATCGTCTTCAATCACTGCGGCGATCCACCAGAGGCCAGAACTTCTACAGGAGTCGCTGGCGTTCCCGCTAATGTACTTGGCCGGTGGCGTCACTACGATGCGGACAGCAGGCAGCATTGATCCAGAGTCCGATCTGGCCTTGAAACATGCCATCGATACAGGACAACGACCGGGCCCAGACATGTTTCTTACGGCTCCTTATTTGCAGGGCAAGCCGTCGCCGGAGAGTGCCCCTTACTACTACCCCCAGATGCAGCAGCTTACCGATGCCTCGGAAGCCGCCCACTCAGTGGACTCCTGGTCAAGCCGGGGCATGACCTCCTTCAAGGCATACACGGATATAACGGCTGGCGAGCTATCGGCGGCAATCGACCGCGCCCACAAACACGGGCTGAAAATCACCGGCCATCTTTGTTCTATTGGCTTCACCGAAGCAGCCGATCTTGGCATTGACAACCTCGAACACGGCATTGTGGTGGATGAAGAGTTTTATCCCGGCAAGCAGCCCGGTCTCTGTCCGGACTTCTTGAAGGCGGTGGAATACTTCGACTCTCAGCTGCAGATCGACGGCCCTCAAGTTCAGGCAATGATGAGACACCTGATTCAACGCCACGTCGCTATCACATCCACGCTCGCAGTTGACGCGGATTTCAGCGGAGCACTGCAGCCTTTGGCGCTAATGAACACTCGCGAGAGATAAGAGCGCTCGGATGGCGGAGCGGGTTGATGTATCGAATGATACGCCGGCAATTAGAGCAGCACTCGCTGCCTCACTTGCTCACAAAGGAAATGCAGTTCGAGCGCGAGTTTGCCGGCGCCGGAGGAACTCTGCTGGCGGGCAGTGATCCGACTGGAGATGGTGGGACGCTTGCGGGGTACGGCGATCAGCGTGAGATCGAACTGCTAGTCCAGGCAGGCTTCACGCCTGAGCAAGCTATTCATATTTCCACGGAAAATGGAGCAGAGTTTCTCGGCCAAGGGTCGCGAATCGGGACCATCGCGGTGGGCAAGCAGGCGGACCTGGTTGTAGTGCGTGGCGATCCATCGCGGCAAAGTTCTGACATTCGCAATGTCGAGCTGGTTTTTCGGAAAGGCATCGGCTACAGCTCCGCCAAGTTGTTCGGCGCAGTCCGAGGTCTCGTAGGCGTGGAGTAGGTCGAGCCATCAATGCGTTGGCAGCACGCAGAAGGGATAACAGAATCAGTTTCGATCAAGGAGAACCTCATGTTTCGCAATCATGTTTTTACGCTTTCCGTTCTTTCACTGCTCGGGATGGGACAGGCAGTGACAGCACTCGCGGCTGATACCTGCCAGCCGGTCTTTGATGCCATCACAGAGCTTGTCCCGGCTCCTAGCCACAGCTATTCCACCGGGGTCGTAAATGGCAAGCCAAGCAGTACCGAGCCGCAGCGACACGGAATCCGAAATCTGCACGGGAGCAAGACGACTGCCATCTTCCCTCTAGCCGTCATGGTAGTGGTTCTACTGGCAGCGGCCGGAAGTTTTGTAGCAACCACACAGTGAACGCCCTTTCGTTATCGGAGAAAGCACTATGAAACGATTTTCAACTTTTCACACCCTGTTGCTTCTGATTCTGCTGATGGGCGTTTCTGCCATCACGGCCTTTGCGCAGATTACGCCCGCTGCCGACGCCTACACCGACACCGCCAGTCCCGACACCAACTACGGCGCCAGGGCGCTGCTCGATGTGGGCAGTCCGTCACAGACGACTTACATCCAGTTCGATCTCTCTTCGATCCCATCCGGCTATACCGGCTCCAGCATTGCCAAAGCTACGCTCAAGCTCTACGTGAACGCAGTCACAATGGCCGGAAGCTTTAACGTCGATTACGTCAACGGCAGTTGGTCAGAAGGCACGATTACCGCCAACCTGGGGCCGGCGCTGGGCACCACCATCGTCCCGAGCGTCGCTTTGGCAAAAAACCAGACGAAAGACTACCTGCTCATCGATATCACGACGGCGGTGCAGGCGTGGCTGAACGGTACCCAAGCTAATGACGGCATCGCGCTGGTTGCGAACAGCCCCCTGAATGCGAGCTTCGACAGCAAGGAAAGCACGACGCAGAGCCATCCACCGGAACTCGACATCGTGTTTGCCAGCGGCAAGCGTGGCGGGATTACGGGTGTGTTAACCGGTGCTGGCAGCGGTCTGACAGGCGGCGGCACGAGTGGCACGCTGAATCTCAGCCTGCTGACGAGTTGCGGGAACGCACAGATTCTTGCTTGGAATGGGACCGCTTGGGCGTGTGGCAGCGCGGGAACGGGGACAATCACTGGCGTGACGGCTGGGACCGACTTAACGGGCGGCGGCACCGGCGGCAATGTGAAGCTCAGCCTGGATACGACGAGAGTGCCGCAGCTTGCCGGCAACAACACTTTCTCCGGCAGTCAAGGGTTTGCAGGCAATGTGGGAGTTGGGATTGCGCCGAGCAGCACAGGTTACACGCCGCTTTCAATCAGTAGTCCGGGCAGTTTCGGCACTTGGCTTGCGATCGGCAACAGCAGCACCGGACATACCTGGAACCTCATTTCGGCGGGAAGCCAGAACGCGGAAGGCGCAGGCAATCTCGGCATCACCGATCTTACCGGCAAGAGCAGAATCTGGCTGGAGGGCAGCGCACTGGTTACGGGTTCCCTCGGCGTGGGCACGGGAACGCCCGCTTATCAGTTGGAAGTGGATTCGGGAGACGCGCTCATTCGGGGTGCCACAAATTTCCAAGGCAACAACCAATCAGCCAACCTTTACCTTGGCGACAACCTTCACCCCATTACCGCTACGTTCGGCGAGGGATTGAGTTTCGGCGCATACCAAGTCCCCCAAGCCATGTTCATCCACGACGGCGACGGCCATGTGTCGGTCGGCTTTCGCCAAGGCGTCAGCCCCAATTTCCAATTTTACGTCCAAGGTGTCGGGTCCTCCAACCAGGGGGGGGCCATATTGGGGCAGTCGCAACTCGGAAACGGAATGGGTGTCGAGGGCATTGGCGCGGACGGCGTGACGGGCGACGGTGGGTCGGGGATCGAGGGCATTGGAGGCGACGCCGGCGTGTCCGGTTCCGACGGTGTTGGAGGCATTTTTCATGGGGGCGGCGGTTCGGCAGGCGGCGATGGTATCGATGCCTTTGCTGGATCGGGTGTTGCGGGCTTCTTCAATGGCAATGTCGTCGTCACCGGCAGCTTGTCCAAGGGAGGAGGGTCGTTCAAGATCGATCATCCCCTTGATCCGGCGAACAAATACCTTTACCACTCGTTCGTCGAATCGCCCGACATGATGGACATCTCCAACGGCAACATCGTGACCGACGGTACTGGAGACGCGACCATCCAACTTCCAGAATGGTTTGAGGCATTGAACCGCGACTTCCGCTATCAGCTCACGGTCATCGGCCAGTTCGCCCAGGCGATCGTGACGCAGAAAGTCTCCAATCACCAGTTCGGTATTAAGACCGACAAGCCCGAGGTCGAGGTCTCATGGCAAGTCACGGGTATCCGTCAGGACGCTTGGGCCAATGCGCATCGCATTCCCATCGAAGAGGAGAAGAACGAACGGGAACGCGGGTTCTATCTGCATCCGGAACTTTACGGTGCGCCCGCGGAACGCTCGGTGAGTTGGGCCCGCCATCCCGAGACTATGAAGCGCATCACGGAACTCCACAAAGAGGGTGACGGAGCCACAGCCACCGGAAAGAGTTCGTCAGCCTTGTCCACGCCAGCCGCGGAGCATACGCGATGAAATTACTTCCAGCCAAACAAAAGATAACTCATAAGGAAAATGCTATCCACAAGCTCAACGATGTCAGGTGTCGCCCGAAGGTTTCTCTCCCCCGCGCATCGGTGATTTCCGCACTTGCGGTCGCACAGTCTGGGGACGAGATCCGCCCGGTCGGGATTCTCCACTCAGAGTGATTCGCTGCGCTTTTTCAAAGGAGGCGATGGCAGGCGGGATTGTTGGACATGCTGGCGATCAGCATTGAGGATTGACAGAGGTCAAGCGTTTCGGAATGTGTGGCAGGAACGACAGCGCTCGAACCCGCGAATCGGGCAAAGTTTCTCTCTTCGGACGTAACTCGTTTATGACAAGGAGCCAAACGTGAAGAAGGTTTCTATTACCAGATTAGTTGGAATCGGTCTTGTCACTATTTGTGGAATATCCGTCGCTTGCGCGAGAGCATATGGTCAGTCACTAACATCTGCTCCGCAACCTTCGGCTGAAATTGAGAGCCTGACCAAGGCGCTCACAGGGGATTGGTCGCTGAGTGTGAAATTTGAACCCAGCACGTCGGCGCCAAATGGCCTGGCAAATACAGGAGAAGAGACCTGGCGGCCGGGGCCAGGTGGATTCACTTTGCTGGAGGAAGAACACGTACGTTTTCCCGAGGCGGATGGTTTTCTCCTTGGGATCATATGGTGGAACACCACGACCAAAACCTTGCAAGGTATGGAATGCCAGAATCTGCTGCCATACACATGTGACATAAACGGCGCGCAGAAAGACATAACGATGAACTGGGATGGCAGACAGTTCGTCATCGATGAAGTTGAAACCTCACCGTCTGGAAAGAAATCAATCTGGCACGAAGTCTGGTCAGACATCACTCCCACGTCATTCGTTCAGACTGGGGAATACGGCGACCCCGGCGGCCCGAGGAAGCGGCTATTCACGATTCATGCGACGAGGATCACCGCGACGCAGAGCAAGAACGAAATTCATGGGAATTTTCCAGCATCAAGTGCTACAGATCCAGCGCCGGAACTGCAGAGTCTCGAAAAGGCTGTGAAGGGCAACTGGTCCACAACCTATGAGTTTGCGCCAGGTGGCATCTCGCCGACTGGAGGTACCGGGACCGGTGAAGAGAACTGGCGAACAGGCCCAGGCGGATACGTTTTGATGGAAGAAGAGCACGTACATGGGCCCGCTGGCGAGATGTTTCTTATCGCACTTCACTGGTGGGACGAAACCACGAAGAGTCTCCGCGGAATGCTCTGCAACAATTCCGGTGCCGCCGCTTGCGATTTCAACACCTACTCCAACAGTTCGCTGAATTGGGATGGAAAACAACTAACCATCGATATGGAATTCCCGCAGAATGGAAAGAAAATGACCTGGCACGAGATTTGGTCGGGCATCACTGCGACTTCCTTCACGCAAACGGGCGAGATAGGCGAGGTGGGCGGTCCGCTGAAGAGGGCCGTCGCAATTCACGGGACCAAAAGAGGAGATGCGCACTAAATAATCCTCGAACTCATCGGGCAATTGAAGGAGGCGCTATGAATCGCAGAGACTTACTTGCAGCTGGAGCAGGATTGACACTCACCGGATTTCCTTTCTGTGTTGCATCTTCACTGCGAACTTCGGGCGAAAGAAATCAGGCCTCCGACCAAGGGAACAATCGACATCCCGTGCTGGTCCGCTCTGGGTTTACACGCAAACCCGACGGCACCGATGAGCGCGCGCCCTCGCCGTCGGGGATGTTCGACACCGAGGTCGTTCGTTCAATGGACTCCGGGGCGAGGCTCGCAATCTTCGTGTTTCCGCAAGGAGAGCATCATCCTTATCACGGTGCTCCACTTCACGTGCACCACGAGCAGGATGAGTGGATCTACGTTCTGGCGGGTGAGTTTGTCGCTGAAGTGGGCGGCGAGCGCATGCGTCTAAAGCCCGGCGATTCCTTGCTGATGCCGATGAAAGTCCCGCACCGATGGAGTGTAGCGCAGGATTCCCATTGTGGCGCAATTCACCTCTATACACCAGCCGGACTAATGGAAACACAATGGGCCTCGGTTGCGCAAAATGAAGATCCGAAGAATCAGGAGGCGTGCAAGGCAGAGTTCGAAAAGCATGGATTGACACTTCTTGGAGCGCCACTCAGCAAAGAAGAGATCGATGAAGCCGTGTGATGTAGGCACATTGCAATCCAATGAAATCCAGGATAGCAGAGAGAGTTAATACTATGAGCTCGCAATTCTTGTTTTGGGTTCGACGAGTAGCGGCTGTTTTGATATTTTTCGTTACGATCATTGCAGCTCTTGCTGCAGGTTTGATAACTCCTTATTTATTGGCAGCGCGAACGGCGAACATTCCGCTGCTCACGCTTAGCGCTGTCATTTCTTTTGCGCTGGCGACATGGTTCGGCACAAAGCTGACCCTCCTCTGCTGGGGAAGTAACAAGAGAAGACTAACCGTTGCAATCAGCGGATTGTTCACTCTCATCCTTTTTGGGTGCCTGTACATCCTGGTACTGCGGCCTTCGAGTTCGCATTTTGCCGAAGCTATCCCTTACGCGAACACAAAGTACTGGCAACTGCCGACCGGATCGTGGATTGCCTACAGCGAGTTCGATCCGCCACAAGGAGTCGCGGTGAAGCCCGAAGCCATCGTCTATTTGCACGGCGGGCCCGGAGTGCGACAGGGTCCCTTTGATCAAGACATCTACGGCAGCTTTGCAGCCAATGGATTTCGAGTCTTTCTCTATGATCAGGCAGGAGGCGGTCTCTCCGGCTTTCTGCCACATCTGAGGGATTACTCAGTGGCCCGCTCGGTGGCCGATCTGGAAGCGATACGGCAGAAAATCGGTGTCGACAAGATGATCCTCATTGGACATTCCTGGGGTTCCACCTTGGCCGCGAGTTACATGGCAAAGTTTCCGACCCACGTTTCCAAGGTCGTATTTCACGCGCCTGCCAGGATTTGGAATCTAGAGAGTGGAGAAGAATATGACTATTCTCGCACCGACGGTACCGTTTCGGGGTTGCCGCACCTCCGCCTTTTGGCAGCGCTACTCCTGAGAGACCGGAATACGGAGGCCGGTGAAAACCTGGTCCCTCAGTTGGAATCGGAAATCCTCGTCGTGCCTTGGTTCCGGAATACACTCGGCACAGTCGTTTGTAAAGACAGTTTCAATAAGATCCCAAAGGACCTGATCGAGGTTCTCGATGGGCATGAAAATCCCGGAGTCAATCCCTATGTTGTACAAGAGGTGATTCCAGATACGGAGCACGCGGAAGGTGATCCGCACGCATCGTTGCGCGAAAATAGTACGCCTGCAATTCTTCTCTATCCGGAGTGCAATTACCTATCGTGGAAGGGCGCGGTTGACTATCGCGCAACACTGCGCAACTTGAAGATCTATTACATACCGAGGGCTGGGCACTACATTCAATTCGAGCAACCAGAGTTGCTTAAGCGCGTAATTCTGGCTTTCTTGCTAGATCAAACCGTCGCGCTTTCCCCGTACACCAGCGACGCCGATCCAAGAGCCAATCACCGTTAGCGTATTCTTCCACAAGTGTCGATCTTTCACAGTTCGGTCTTGAACTGACCACAGCAGCTCCCACAAATTCCCGCGTCTAAAGGCACACGGGTGCCGTACATGACGGGCGTGGAGAGCGCCGTCAGCACCCGCTGGACTCGCCCAACAGTTTTCTGGAAGAGCACATCAGCATTCTAGGGTAGTTGACCACGATTTCCGAACTTAGCGCGGCCCCCACATAGTGATGGACCGCGAGTATGGTTCTTCGACTTTATACTGTTCGATGACGGCACGCAGGTTGGTGTGGAAAACAGAATCCATCGGTTCGTCGCGCTGGAATTGATGGTGAGTCGTGAAAATGCAAAGTTTTCGCATGAAGCGTGCGTTTCCACGATAGACAGGGCGGGGTGTTCTGGCTATTGACTAGTATGCAGTCATGTAGAAAAGGACTGCTCCAAAAGCAGCGCGGGCATCAATCATAACCAGCCACAAAGACTAAGCAGCGTGATGAAGACCATGACGTTGATTACAACCCAGCCGCAAACGAATGCCACGAATCGCAGTGATCGAAACTTTTCCTAATCCCTTCTCGCTTCACGGTGGCGCTTGTGTCCAGTTCCCCCAGCCATATAACTCTTTTCAAGGGCTGCTCTTGCCGACATGGACCACGACCGCAGTTCCGGGAGCGAGTTCGTCGCTTGCCGGCACCACGACCTCATCTCCACCTTTGAGATCTCCGAAGACCTCACTGCTTCCACTGACTGTGGCCCCGGTCTTTACGTCTACCCACTCAGCTTTGCCGTCACGAATCCTGATCACAAACGTCCGTTGCAAGTTAGTGGTGATCGCCGACGTCGGAACAAACAAGGTGGTATAGCCGCGCTGAACGGGCCATTGCACGCTCGCAAACGTCCCGGGTGTGATCTGTGCGTTTCGTACATCAAGTTCGACAGCCATCGTTCGAGTGTTCTGGTCAATGTCGTGGGAAATACGTGCAATCGGTGCATGGAAAAGCTGACCGGGATACGCCGGGACAGTGAACGCTACGGATTGTCGTTCGCGGACTCCCGAAACGTACTGCTCCGGTACAGGCACAACCAACCGCAATCGGCCCATGTCTTCGATTCGAACGATCGGTGGCGACGCGCCTTGGCCGGATGACGGCCCCACCAGGGCACCGGGATGTAAATTGCGCTCGGTCACAACCCCCTCAAATGGGGCACGGATTTGGAGGTAGGATTCAAGCTGGGTAACGCTTCGCACGGCGTCTTGTGCAGCAAAAACGTTGTGTTGAGCTGCTTCGACCTGCGCACGGTCAGCGGCTGTGCTTTGTTCTGCAACCAGCAAATCGTTACCCGCCACCACGCCGGGTGTTTTCGCCGCTGACGACAAGTGCTCATACGTGCCTTGGTCAGACAGGAGTTTAGCCTGAGCTGCTGCGAGATGAGATTGAGCAGTTTGAAGGTTTGCCTCAGCCTGAGACCGCTGAGCAAGCAACTCGGGAGCCGACAGTTGGACGATGAGCTCGCCAGCTCTCACGTGCGATCCCCGATCGACCGAGATCTTCTCAATGAAACCTGTCACCTTAGGAAAGATTGCGACCGCTTCGTAAGGAGTAGTTTGCGCAGGCAGTGACAACGTCGTGTTTAGCTTCTGCGATTCCACTACGACTACGTTTACAGTTGGTGCAGAACCCGAGTTCTGCGGCTGAGTTCCTGCCGTTCCGACACATCCAACGCAGATAATCACCGCGAACCCAGAAAGAGCTACCAGCGGCTGACGCAGGCGCATTAACTCACCTCCGGGGCCGAAGCCGCAAAGTTCGGATCATCCGGATCCAAGGTGGGAGACTTGATGGACGCACGACTCTGCACGATCGAGAAGATAGTCGGCAGCACCAACAACGTGGCAACTGTGGCAAACAATAATCCGCCGATTACCGCGCGTCCCAGAGGCGCCACTTCTTCGCTGCCGCGTCCGATGGCTAGTGCCATCGGAATCATGCCGGCGATCATCGCAACACTCGTCATGAGCACCGGACGGAGGCGCTCGGCAGCAGCATTCCGCGCCGCGGTCGTTGCATCTTGGCCCGACTTGCGATTCTTCTCGGCAAATGTCATCAGCAGGATGGCATTCGCCACGGCGACTCCTATCGCCATAATTGCTCCCATGAAGCTTTCCAGGTTCAGACTGGTTCCCGTGATCAGCAGCGTGATCACGACACCAACCAATACTGCAGGCGTGGTGGATACCACGATCAGTGCAAGACGGGCGGACTCGAAATTTGCGGCTAGTATGAGCAGAATGACCAGGAGCGCCACACCTAGTCCGACCGTGAGGTTTCCAAAAATCTGACTCATAACGCTGATTTGGCCCCGCACCTGAACACTGACGCCCCGCGGCGGGGCACCCAGTCGTGCGATTGCCTTCTCGATATCGGTACTGGCGCGACCGAGATCAACTTTAGAGAGGTTGGCCGAGAGTGCGATCTGCCATTGTCCGTTCAGGCGATCGAGTTCACCCGGTACTGTGTCTGAGCGTACCGACGCAACCTGGTCAACCAGTGGATCGGCCCCAGTAGCGCTGGCAACGGGAATTGTCTGGATGTCTTTGATTGAGGTCATCTCCGGCTGGGGAATTTGTACTTGGACCTGATAGCTGACGCCGGACTTTGGGTCGCGCCAATAATCGGGCGCAACAAAGCGGCTGGAAGCTGTCGCGGAGACCACCGCCTTGCCCACTTCATCCGCCGTCGTTCCTAATTGGCCAGCCATGACGCGGTCTACTTTGACCGCTACCGTTGGATAATGCAGCGGCTCCTCATAGCCGAGGTCGCGGAGTTCGCTCACTCCACTCATCTGTTGCTGCAGCTTGGCTGTGTAGCTGACCACATCGTTGTATTGGGGACCATGCACGGCAACCTCGATCAGAGACGCAGTACCAAAATTCAATGTCTGGCCGATTAGATCACCCGGATCAAATGAGAAATGCGAGCCAGGAAATTGTTGCGGCAACACGCTACGTAATCTGTCTTCAAGGTCGCGCAGTGAAATCGACGCTCCCGGCCGCAGTGCGATGTTCATCACTGCTTCATGCGGGCCGCTTGTCCAGAGGAATACTGTATTGATCGGATACGACGATCCCTGCATGCCGACGTAGCTGAGTGTAGCCTCAATATTGCCTTGGCCCGCTTCGCGGCCCACAACGTCAAGAACGTGGCGTGTTAGTTCCTCCGTAATTGGCACTCGCGTTCCGTCAGGGGCATCGAAACGCAGACGAAACTGGCTTGCTGCTGCAGACGGAAAGATTTCGCGACTCAAGCGCGGCAAAATGATGATCAGCACCACAGCCGCAACCGCGGCATAGCTGGCAAGCAATAACCGTTGCCGTTTCATGATCCAGTCCAAGATCGACACAAATCTCCGTCGGAATCGATCGAACCGTTCATCGACGGAGTGGTGCGCCTCGACAGTCTCTGGCTCTAGCGTCCAGTTGGATAGCACCGGAACCAGTGAACTGGAGAGAAGATACGAAGCGCCCATCGAAAAGCCCACAGCCAGCGAAAGCGGCACAAAAAGTGCGCGGGCCGGACCGGTCATGAAAAACGAGGGCAGGAAAACAGCCATCACACTCAGCATCGCAAGCAAGCGAGGGATCGCGACTTCGCCACTCGCATTCAGCACGGCTCTCGCCTTTGGCTCGCCTTGCGCAAGATGGACATGAATGTTCTCCATCAGCACGGTGCCTTCATCCACGAGGACGCCGACGGCTAGGGCGAGGCCGCCAAGAGTCATAATGTTGATGGTTTCACCAACTGCCCAAAGCGCCACGACTGCAATCAGCAGTGCGAACGGGATAGTGATCACCACAACTAGCGAACTGCGCCAGTCACGCAGAAAGAGCAGCAGCGTCAGCCCAGTCAGCAGCGCACCCAAAGCGCCCTCGCGCAGAACGGAGAAGAGCGCATCGCGCACGTACTGCGATTGATCAAACTCATACGTGAGCTTGATGTCTTCCGGAATCAGAGATTGGAAGTTCGGCAGGCTGTGCCGGACCTCATTCACGACGGTAATCGTTGAAGCATCGGGCCGCTTGGTAACAGGAATGTAGACTGTGCGCTTTCCATTCACCAGTGCGTAACCCGCAAGGATATCGGACGAATCCGACACGCTACCAACGTCCCTCAAATAAACGGCAGGGCCGGTGCCGGTTCGAAGCGGTATATCGAGTAGATCCGTAATTTGGTCAACAGTTGAGTTGGTTGTGACCAGCATCTGGTAGTTGCCGATGTTCGCGTTCCCCGCAGGTTCAATGCTGTTTCCGGAGAGCAGGGATTGCACCACATTGTTCGCAGACAGACCATATGCATGCAGTTTGTTCGGATCAACGCTGATCACAATCGTGCGCTGGTTTCCGCCAAACGGTGGTGGTGAAGATACGCCAGGCAGCGTCGCAAAAACCGGGCGCACGCGGTTCAGTGCCAGATCCTGAATTTCTCCGAGTGTTCGCGACGGACTGGAGAACACGAGATAGCCAACCGGAAGCGTGCCGGCGTCGTACCGGATCACGAATGGGGAAACAGTTCCCGGCGGCATAAAAGCCCGAGCACGATTGACGTAAGAAATCGTCTGAGCCAATGCCTGGCTCATGTCGGTACCAGGGTGGAACGTTAGCTTGATGAGTGCGTTGCCTTGGATTGACTTTGCCTCGACGTTCTCAATACCGTTGATATAGAGGAAGTGGTACTCGTAGTAGTAGGAAAGAAAGCCCTCCATCTGCTGCGGACTCATGCCGCCATATGGTTGGGCAACATAGATCACCGGCAGGTTGAGGTCAGGGAAAATGTCGATCCGGGTGCGAAGCAAGGCGAGGATGGAAGAAAGCGCCAATGCGGCGACGATGACCATCACGCTGATCGGACGCCTGAGCGCTGCACGAATAAGCCACATACCAAATCCTCTTTGTTCGCTACGGTTGCCCGGCTAGCTCAGAGAGAAACGGAGCGAGGTCGCCACGAGCAGCGGCTTCCGCTGCCATCGCTCGCCAGACGTTCAAGCGAGCAACCGCGTCGTCGGCCTCAGCCTGGACTAGCACACTCTCAGCAGCGGCAACATCGATGACGGTCGCAAGGCCCGCTTGAAATCGGGCACGTTGCTGGGATTCACTCTGCTGCGCCGCCGATAATTCAATGGGTGTGTTTAGTGCTGCCTGGCGAGCGCCTGCTAACTGGGCGTGTGCCTGCAGTACTCCTGTCGAGAGGTCGTCCACAAGCTGCGCATAATTTGCCTGCTCCGCTCGTACGTTCGCCGCCTGTACCTTCTTTTCAGCCCTTACTCGGAAGAAATCGAAAGCTGGGAACGTCATCTGTACGCCGGCTGCCCAGTTCATCGTGCTCGGTGCCAGCCCATTTGCTCCGCCCGGAAAGGCTCCAGTAAGATCCGTTCCCGATCCACGCCCGGACAGAGATGCCAGAGCGTTGAATTGTGGCACGTAGGAGTGCGAGAGGACCGAAAACTGTTCTTTTTGCTGGTTCACAAGCGCTGCTTCTCGTTGGGCAGCAGGATGGTTCGCAATCGGAGGGGTGTTTGCCCGTTCCGAAGGTGCCGGGACGAGCAATGTGGTGTATTCGACTTCTACGTCCCGATCAGCAACCAGTTCACCAAGCGTGGCGCGCCGTACTTCAACATTCGTTTGAGCTTGTATTTGCTGTGTTCGCGCCAAAGCTAATTGAGCGTCCGCCTGCGCTGCATCTGCCCCTGGGCGCAGTTGATTGTCCACTAAGACATGCACTGCCTTGGCAAAAACCTGTAAACGATCGACGTTCGCCTGCGCAGTCGTCGCGAGTTGCTCGGCCGTCGCGAGATCAAAATACGCATTCGTTGTTAGGACAGCGACATCTAATTTTGTCAGGGCAAATCCGGCGTTCGCCGCCTGGGCACCCTGCTTCGCCGCATTAACCTGAGCCGCTCGGAGTCCAAAGTCGAATGGCTGCCACGAGATCTGAGTCCCACCTGCACTGCTCCAAGCTGACCGTGTGTTATCGCTGGCGATCACAGGCCCGGAAATTGACGGAACAACTCCTTGTGGAAGCAGCAGACCATAAATGTTGTTAGCTGTTGCACGGTTGGTCTGCCAAAGCAAATCGGCACGAGGGTAGTAGGCCGACCGCGCTACACCCACCGCTGCCTGTGCCGAGTTTCGCTGTTCAAGTGCGGCGCGTGTCCTGGGATAATTGGCCTCAGCAGCGTCAATTGCCGCAGATAGAGTGAGCTTTCGAGCCTGAGCTTGTTGCGCCGCAGCTTGGTTCATCGAGGGCGCAGATAAAACTAAATTGGTTTGTGCCTCAACACGCACAAAGAGCATGCCTGCTATAAGGCATGAGGCAAGGAGGAGACGCCATTGCGTGCTCATCTGGCGCCAACCCTCAGGGAATTCTTGCCGGACCGAGCACCAAGAACATCTTCGAAGAGTTCACTGAATAGCTCCTGGACGCGATGCTTTGCGATTGCAAGCGCTTTCCGGCCTTCCGGCGTGGCACGATAGATTCTCCTGTCATTGCGCCGGCCACCCTGCCTGGAGCGTAGCAAACCCCTTTTCTCCATCGAGTGCAGAAGTGGGTAGAACATGCCGGGACTGACCTTGTAGCCATGGCGTCCCAACTCTTCGATCATACCCAGACCGAAGATCGGTTCTTTAACGGCATGATGCAGCACATGTAAGCGGATTAGGCCGGAATATAGTTCTCGATGCTCTTCGAGAGCATCGGTTGAGGATTTTTTCAGCATAATCTAATTGAGTTGACGAACTTCGATAGTACACGGCAGAGATGTATGATCGCAACTCAGCCTGGGACGCACCGATGCTAGAAATTGGTCGTGAAAACTTATCATGACGCTGCGCGAAGCTGCGGCTGCGCGTCGAGAATCAGCTCGGCTACAAGATGGACAAGTGGATTGAGCGTATCGAATTCGGCCAGTCGGAGAAACAGCTAGGCCCCGGAGAAGGCGACAAGAACGAGGATCCGCTGCGATATCACGCGGACGCGGGCCGAACCATCCCAACAGCACCAAGGGACCGCCAGCAAACAACAGTAGATGTATTGGAGTTTGTTTCTAAGCAGGACCACCATTGCCGATTGAAAAAGCGCTCCGTAGTTCACTATGCTGACCCCTCCTCCGCCTTTTCCGTAGTATTCCATCTGCCTGGCCTGTTAACAACATGTCATAGAAACTTGAATTCCCCCTGTAAGCAGCCCGCTAGGGGCCAGTCACCGATTCATACACGACCATACGCGCCACAGGCTTTCCGTTCGCCTCTTGCTCAGGTGTATAGACCCGGTGGGTTTCCTCGTCCACGGCCAGACTATGCACTGCGTGTTGAACCTTGAAGTCCTCCAGCTTTCGGTAGTGCTGTGGGTCATCCTGATGGAATACGGAAATCGCTCCGCTGTAACAAGCAGCGTAGATGCGACCTAAGCCAGGATCGAATTTGATCACGTCCGGGTCGTCCGCCATTGAGAGATAGGCAATTGGCTCGTGTTTGTCCAGATCAAAAACCGTCATGAGGTTGTTTCCTTCGCAGGAAAGAAATGCACGATGGTGTTCTGCGTCGAGCGTCATGCCATGGTTGCCTTTGCAACGACCGACCGGATAGCGGCCGATTACCTCATCCGTCGCAGGATCAATCAGGGCAAAGATGTTCTCATCCTGCAAATTCACGTATATCTTGCGGGCCACCGGATCATACTGTGGCATGCCAGCCTCGCTATTGAAGTGCAGGGTCTTCACAATCTCGTCTTTGGTTACATCGACAACTGCCTCGGCTTTGCCACGTTCGTCAGAAACGTAGAGTTTGTGGAAAGGTGCTGCATATGAGCTTCCGTCGGGCTTGCGTTCGGTCGGTAGCTTCTTGACCACCTTCATTTGTCGCAGATCAATGACACCAATCGTGTTGTCGCCCGCGTTCGAAGTGTAGAACTTCTTCAGCCCAGCGACATATTCGACGCCTTCTGCTCCCGGAGTGTCGGCAACTGTCGCTACAACCTTGTTCGTGCGCAAGTCAATCACGTATGTTTGGCCGGCAGCGAGGTGGGTGGAGATCAAATAGCGATCCTCAGGATCGATCGTCAGGTAGTCAAACCTCTTTCCACCTGGCCCCGGCAAATCAAACTCTGCGATCTTCTTGAGAGTTGGACTAGAGTTTTGAGCTTGCGGCCTGGAACCGAAAACCAAGACCATTGAAATCAGCAGTAGCAGGTGCGATCTTCGCACGGCTCGGCCTCCTCTTCTCGTACTGACGCCGGTAAAACCCCGATCATAAACGATGAAACTGAACGTTGGCTGAATGCTCATTGCGATTCGAATGTGCTCAGTTTTTCGCCGCGCAATAGTATCGCCACCCCACGAAAGCGAAGCCCGCAGAACTCGAAAGCACTGCAGAATAGAAAGAAAATAGCCAAATTCCGTTGACGCCACGCCCTTGTGGGCAGCGCTCTGCCTTCGGTAACCTTAGTGTATGGACTGGCTTAGGAAGATCGAAGATCATCGATCTTTAAGATTTTTAACTCAATGTACCACTACAACGATGGACTGTAAGCTACTGGTTATTATAATAGTTGGCGGGCCGAGGGACAGAGTTTAACCGCCGACGCCAGCCTTTTCAGAACTTAGATTTCAGTGTTTCCAACAACTTCAATGGTTGCTGTGGGACTGCCAAACACTGGAAAGTACGACGAATACGTAAGAACCGTGCGTGATCATCGTGGGTGATTCCATCCGTCGTAATCCTCCTTCTTCGAGTCTATAGCTGAATGGGCAATACGGAGGCCAGAGATGAGCGATGACCGGGGTCGCGGCTTTTAGGAACTTGTATCGCGGACAACCGAGCGTTGCCCTTCCAGAGCCATGGCCCCTTGTAATTATCTCCATGGGAAGAAACTGATCGTCTGACGGCCGATCAGTCGTCCTTCCTCCTACCTTTGCCGTATGAAGGCTATGTGTGATGGTGATCAGTGCGTTGATTCTGCAACAAGGGTCGACTGTTAGTCAGTTGCTGGCGGTTCGATTTCGATGCAGCAGACAACATTAGTATTCATGGTCGATTTGTCATCCAGGTTTGAGTCAAAACAGGCCGACCTCTGCCGCTTGGGGCACCTGCCGACGTTGGGTCGTCCTCGGCTCAAATGCGGCCGAGAACTAACAGAATAATGATCACCGACCAGGATCAGTCCGACACCGCCGGTTGGGGCGTAAACGCAGCTTCGACTATGGGACCACCGCAGCAGAGCTCCAAGAAATGCCAGAATTCGGATTACGATCAATGTCGTTCCAAGCATGTTTGGCTCGTTTGAATGTGAAGGATGCACCCCTGTCCGGAGATGCACCCCTCACCGCTACACCATTGTTTAGCGCAAGCTTCCGGTGGTCGCGTTGACCGGCTTACCAATAGCTTCGCCAGAGACGAGAAGTTCCACTCGTCGGTTTTGTTGACGACCTGCGGAGCTGTCGTTGGAGGCGACAGGCAAAGTGTTGCCGAAGCCTTTGGAGGAAACCGAATTCGACGACACTCCTTGCTGCACGAGGTAGTCGCGAACAGAGCCGGCACGATTTTCCGACAGTGTTTGATTCATGGCATCGCCGCCAACGTTGTCTGTATACCCGCCGACTTCAATGTTGAGAGACGGATATGCGAGTAGGATCCCGGCCACTTTCGCTAGCTTCTCGCGCGCTCCCGACTTCAGCGAATATTTTCCGGTGTCAAAAAGGACATCTGACATGCTGACAATGAGGCCTCGAGCACTATCACGTGTCTGAAGAATTGAATTCAACTGCGCGGACAACTTCGCACGCATGGCTGCCTTGTCTGTCTCCGCCTGCTGCGCGGTCAAGTTCGCCTTCTCAGCCGCAACCCGGGATTGATCGGCGTCCGCTTGAGCCGCCGATAGTGCTGTTGCAGACGCAGCCTGGTTGTTGGCCATGTCGGATTGAGCTCTCGCGGTCGCGGCCTGTGCATCAGCAGCGTCACTGCGTGCTTTAGCTGCATCGGACTGAGCCTGAGTATTGGCCGCTTGCGCATTCGCCGTATCGGATTCCGCCTGGGCCTTTGCTGCTTGAGCTTTCGCCGCATCTGACTCGGCCTGCTCCTTGCGGCGCGTTGCCTCATCGGCTTGGGCGAGCGATTTCGCCTGTGCGTCAGCTGAATCCTGGCGCTCATTCGCGAGGCGGACATCCTCCATTTTCTTGACGGCGATTGCGCGCGCATCTTCCGCAGTTTGCACTGCCTCGCGCGAGGTCGCGATCAGCGGTTTCTTGTCGATATGCTTATCGGTTGCTTCTCCGTCCGCCTTGTTCATCAACTGAACGGCATGCTGATAACTGTCGGGGGCGTACTGCTCGGCCTCCTCGGACTGAGCTATCCGCACAGCATTACGGGCCTCGAAGAACTCGAGCGGTAACTTGGCATTCAGAATCACGGGGTCAAACTTGTAACCGGTCGGAATGTAACCGCCACGCTCCATCAGTTCGTACTTTGCGTTTACAGCTTCCGTCGTTCCCTTGGTTTCTTCGCGAACTACATTTTCGAGAATCACTACATTGCTGGGCTGCCTGACCGCGTAGTAGGGTTCCGCGGTGACAATCAGGGCAAAGGCTTGAAGATCGGTGGTCACATTTAGCTTGCTGCGGTGGTTGCCGCCGACCAGGACTTCACCCAGGTTCACGGCACGGCCTTCGGGTGAAATCGCCCACAGAACGTAAGTGAGATACTCGTTACCGAACGTCGTCGGCTTTTGCAGATTGCCGAATTCCGCTTCGATGGCAATGGATCCGCGCTTGCTGTTTATTTCGGCTACGCCATTCGCGGAAGGCATCAAGTCGGTGCCGGCGAAGTCAAGCTTCGACGATCCGCTGCGATGCTGATAGTTGACCGCCTGTACGCTGCGGCTGATCACGGTCACACGGAACGTGGGCGTCGTGCTTGCCGGCTCGATCGTTAAAGATTGAGATTTGGTTTGAGCGAATGCACTCAAACTGAGGGTGATTCCTACTACTAACAAGAGCTTGCTTTTCAAAGTAATCCTCCTGGGGGCAGATGCCTCCCCAATTGCTTGCCGTTAAGCCTCAGTGGTACGTTGAACTTCGATGGCAGGTTTTCCTAAGGGAACAACAATGTGCCCACGTGGACTCGGGACAAGGAATGGAACAGTCCGAAAACATTCAGGAGCCACAAGACCACGGCGACGACGACTACGCCGTTCAGGATGGACTTGATTGATCCCTGCATGGGAATGAAGCGATTCACCAGCCACAGCAGGACACCCACTACGATGAGAACTTCGAGAATTTGAATCAGAGGCATGATCTTTGACCTTTCTTGTTTCGCGGGCTCCCGTCTCATCCGCCTGAGGGTGTTGCCCGATGTTTCGGAAGTCTTTGAATCGCGTCGTGCCGCAAGGTTTGGCGGCAGGCACACGGATGAAGAAGCTGATTTGCTGGATGTGGCCGCCGTTCGTGGCCTGATCTGGACACGCGCCAAGCGACCTAAAGGTAAGAGCTGCGATTCAGCGCCGCGGCTCCGTATACACACTCAGAAGATAATTAAGAATGACAGCTCTGGGCGGGAGCGTCTGAGCAAGACAGCTCACAAGTGAAGAAAGATCGTTGCGAAACAAGGAGTGGATGCGATTCCCTTTCGCAGGATCAGGGGTTCATCCCTAAGCAGCCGTCCGGCCGCCAGCGGACCGTACGGGGATGTGACCATGCGGCAAGTCGAATTCCTGTCCACAATCAAAGCAGACCTTGTACGTGCGGTGTTTGATCGTAAATACACGGCTGACGTGACGATGCCGGCAGCCAAAAATGAACTGATAGATATTCAGCAAGAATTTCATAAATCCTGCGCGCGCTGGCGGCGCTCGCAACTACCGTTGGCATCCAACCACTCGAGTAGCGAGCGAACGCTGGCCCGAGCCAAGGCAATTGCGCAATCCGCTGCTCCGTAATAAATATTGAGCGTGTCGCCATCGGCGTCCATCGTGTATCCGCACGGGAACACGACATCGTCAACGTCGCCGTGGCGCTCGTACTCGGCTTCTGGTCCGAAGATCCAGGAATCTCCCCGTAGCAGGCATTTCTCCGGATTCTCCAGAGCGAAGAGAGCCAGCCCCAATCGATACAGGCAGCCCGAGGGCGTATGCCTTACTCCGTGATAGAACACTAGCCATCCTCTCGACGTCTCGATTGGCGGCGGTGACAGTCCGATTTTGTTGGCATCCCACCAGGCGCCTCGCCGCGCCTCGAGCATGAGCCTATGCCGGCCCCAATAACGCAGGTCGGGAGAATAGGAGATCCACATATGCGACCCGAGTGTCGTCATGGGTCGATGAATCAGCGCCCAGCAACCATCGATCCTCCGAGGCAGGAGTGCCGAGTCCTTGTCATCGGGCGGCATAATCACGCCATATCGTTCGAAGGTGCGGAAGTCTTTGGTCAGAGCCAGCGACACACCGGGGCCGCCCCGCGAATAGGACGTGTAAGTAACCACGTATTTCTGCAGTTCGGGAACGAACGTGATACGAGGATCCTCAATGCCCCAGATTTCCTCCGGGTAGTTCTTGGGATCGGACATCAATGTCGGCTCACTATCGATCTTCCATCCATCGACTCCGTTGAGAGATCGCGCGGCGCAGAGATGCGACAACCCCCGTCGATCTTCCACGCGGCAAAGCAGCAGAGTCGTGCCATCTGCAAGGAGCGTTGCGCCCGCATTGAAGACGCTATTGATCGGATAAGGCCAATCTTTGCTCGTCAGGATCGGGTTCGTGGGATGACGGTGAAGTAGCGGTTCGAAGCGAGTGCTCAGCAGGGTCACCTGCTTTTCTGCGGGTACGGTCATGAAAGGATTTCCTTTTGTTCTGGCTCTTGCAGCGAGCGCATTTCGAGGAGTGCCATCAAGAACGACAGCGTTGACTCTGCTCCCTGATTTTCGTTGGCACGGTCGGGATGCAGGCCGTCCCGGCAACCGCCGGTAACGGAGTCATAGAGGGGCAGTTGCAGATCGTTGTCGCCGAGAAACCAGTTGAAAGCAGACCAGGCTTCGCCTCGCCATCGGCTATCGCCAGTAATACGGTACGCCTGCAGACACGCAGAAACCGCACCAGCGGCTTCGAGCGGCTGCTGATCGAAACGGGCTCTCTCGCCATCCTGGCGATAGAAGCCTTGCGAACCGATGGGCACAAAGTGGCGGTTGATCTCGCAGTGCTGCACGGTTGAGAGCCAATCGAGCGATTCGAGCCCGGCGGAAATCATTCGGTCATCCGAGCAAGCTGAGCCTACCAGCAGCAGCGCTTGGGGCAATCTCGCATTTCCATAAGCCAGAATGTTCTCAAACCATTTCCAATCCGGGCGGCGGATAGACTCATACATTTCGAGGAGTCGACGGCTGAGTGCGGATCGCAGTTTCTGAGCGTCGCGATCTCCAGGGTACGAAGTGAGGTATTCCTGAATTCCGAGCAGGGTGTAAGCCCATGCCCGCGGACTATTGAATTCCAGCACTGCGGGCAGAGAGAACTCGAACAGTCGGCCGGCCGCGCCTTTCAATCCTTGATTTTGGGATCGACCCAAGACCGTTCCCAAAGCCCACAGCGCACGCCCATGACAGTCTTCGGAGCCGATAGGTTCGTTCCACCGACGGTCGTAGCGAAGAAAGTTCTTGAATCTGCCCTTCGCGGCATTAAAGGCATGCTCCAGAAATGACAGATACAGGCCAGCGGAATCTGCAGACGGGGAATCTGCCATTTCAAGCTGACCGTTATCAGTGTGCTCCAGCAGCACCGACAAAATGAGGGCACGAGCATTGTCGTCCGTGGTATAGCCCTCTCTGCGGTTTGGGATCGTGAAGATCGAGTGCTGCAGCATTCCGGTGTCGTCGGTCATCCTGGTCAAATGATTCAGCTTCAACTCCGGCAACTGATCCAGCGATTTTTGAATCATGCGCGCCGAGAACTGGACTTTTGGGTACTCCATACGATCGCTTCGGACCCGCGCGAAACTTTCCATATATCCCTGCGCCACCCGTTTCCATACCATCTCCCTCGCGAACACGTAAGCGCGTTTGCGCATGGCATGACGAATCGCAGGAGTGTCAAGGAGTTCGATTGTCTTATGCGCAATTGCGCTTGGATTCTGGAATGGAACCAGCGCCCCCCTGCGGTCGTCCAACAACTCGATCGCATGCCAATACGGAGTGGAGATAATCGCCTTACCCGCACCCAGCGCATAGGCGAGGGTTCCGGAAACCACCTGAGCCTCGTGGCGATACGGAGTGATATAGATGTCGGCGGCGCCAATGAACTCAACCATTTCTTCGGGACTGACGAAGCGGTTGTGGAAGATCACCTGCGATTCCACTCCTACATCCTTCGCCAGGGCCTGCAAGCTGGCTCGATACTTATCTCCCTCGCGGCGCAGGATGTGAGGATGAGTCGCGCCCGCGACTATGTAAGCAACATTCTTGTGTTTGGATAGAATTTCCGGCAGGGCTTGAATTACGTTCTCGATTCCCTTGTTTGGTGAGAGCAGGCCAAACGTAAGCAGAACTGCTTTTCCTTCCACTCCAAAACGATCCTTATAGAAGTTGGGGTCCAGAAATGGCAGGTCGGGAACTCCATGCGGCACCATGTCGATCTTGCTGCCGGGCACCTTAAAGATTTCTTGCAGGAACTGGGACGACAGCTGACTCATGACAATAAGGCGGTCGGAGAGTTCTGCGATCTCCTCCATGACCATCAGTTGGTTCGGGTCGGGTTCGCGCAATACCGTGTGCAGGGTCGTTACGACGGGCATCTTGAGGCCACGCAGCAGATGCAGGATGTGGCTTCCGGCGGGGCCGCCGAAGATTCCATACTCGTGCTGCAGGCACACCATGTCGATGTTGTTGAAATTCAGGAAGTCAGCTGAGTCCTCATACGACCTGAGATCGTCCTGGGCCAGCGACCATCGCACGCGCGAAGGATAGTCATACCCCTCCTCCGTGTCGTTTACCGGAAGCGCCAACAGCCGAGCGGTGCCATATTCCGCGGAAATCGCGCTGCACAGGTCGGTGGTAAACGTGGCGATTCCGCAATGCCGCGGAAGATAGTTTCCGATCACCGCGATTCGACTTGGCAGAGATCCCCTCGACTGCAAACGAGGCGCTGCATGACTTTCTACTAAAGGCCTCGGGGCTACGACTCGCAGCAATGGCTTGGGCAGCAGTGTGTTTGGTTGTGACATTGTCCCCCTAGAGCCTGGCGGGGAAACAGCGACGAAGGAGTCGCTCTCCGATCGAGAGCAAGCAATCGCCGGCACATTTGAGACCGATAGCTGGTCTCGGCCCGTTCTTGGCCTGGTACTGCGTCCACCGGTGAGTTTTTCTCTTGTTAGTATTCACTGACCTCGGTCTCGCGGACTGGTCAAAATTGACCAGTTCCGCCTCGGAATCACAAGTATTCGCAGGACGCTTGCGCACAAGGCGCTGAGTCTGCGTCACTAGGTATTGACCTGCACGGGCACTAACTCCGGGATGCACCGGGAATTCTCGATGGATTTGGCAGCGTCTTCGGCCGTGAATTTTCCCATCATCAGCGCCAGCTTGCGGTTGGTTGTCATCTGGACGGGACTCCGATCAATCCGTTGCACGTATGCCGGCGCGCGTGTGCCGCCATGGTTCACTCTTACGACAAACTTGATATTGGTCATAATTTTCTACTGTTCTTTAGGGATCTGGGTTCTCCTGTCGTTGAGGTGGTTGTTTCTCCTGCAATATTGGATCCGCGACTACATGCCTTTGTAAGGCTCGTAAGGAGGTTCTGACAGCGCGGGCTTCTCGGCGTAGGGCGTATAAGCGGGCGCGGCAGGTTCCTCGGAGTAAGGCTTGTAAGGAGGCCCCGGCAGCTCTGGCTGTTGGACTGGCTCCGAATCCGGCTGTGCTCCCGCGGGAGATACTGATTCCTTTGTGGATAGGTTTCCGTTGCTGGCCGATTGATAGAACATGGATCGCTCCTGAGAAAGAGTTCGAGTGCGAGAGCCGCGGCTCTCGGAGGATGCGTTGCGCCGGACCCATGCTTTTGCATCCTGTCTATAGAGATCATGCACCTCGTAAGAATTGCGTGATGGTCACAATTGACCATCTTGTTGGCGAATTACCGTGCAAGGTGTAGGCATGAAAATCAGACAGAAGGAAGCGCTGGCGGTTCGTTGCCCTACATGCGGCGCAAAGCCCGGAGAAAAGTGCGAACTGAGCACGGGCCTCCCTCGCACCGAGCCACATCGGGATCGCCGTCTAGCCAGTTCGGAAGTCAGTTCGGAGGAGTCAGGGCAGAGCGGGCTCGGCCAAAGTTGAATCGAGACGATCGAAGGCCTCGCGAATCCACTCGCTAGCCGCCGAACGGTCCTCTTCGGTGGGAGTGGAAATCTGAAGCAGCCCCTGCCGACCCCTGTTCTCAGGAAGCTCAAAGGAGGTTTGGTGCTGCATCACGCATTCCAGAATGTTCGCGAGGCCCTCCGATTCGTATCCATTGTCGAACCGGACGCCCGCGCCGTGGAAGGTTGACTCTGACATCCAGTACTCACAAGCCAGCAGCCAGTGGCCCCGGGTTAGGGATGACCAGATCTTCAGATAGTCCAATGTGCCAGTTGGAGCAAAGCCGTACTCAATGTGAATCAAACCGGTTTGGGCTTCATGTATCAGATCTGCCCATGAATCGATAACGGCAGAGTCAAGAGTTCGTTCTAGACTTTGTTTTACTTCAGATTTCATCGTGACTCCCGGAGTGCCGAACTGCATCAACCCCTTGCCCACGCGGCGTTGTTCTGAGATGTACCCCGCGCTTCGGAGCTGTCTAGATTGCAGCTTTGCTGCATGTGTCGGGAATGCGCGGAAACGGTCACGTAGGGCACGCCCAGGAAACGCCGGGCAGTGATTTCAGTGACCTCAAGACCATTGAAGTGTTGCAGCTTCACCTTTGCCAATATCCGCTTCAACGCACCCTGTATTCTCTCTTCCCCAAGAAACCCAAAAAACATGGTTTTAACTTCCGTGGCCATGAAAAAGAAATTCCATCCCGCAGCATGGATCGTGCGTTCGAGAGCGAATGCATCCGGAACCGTAACCACGCTCCACTCCCCGAAGCAGAGTTCAGCTTCCAGCCCCGGAAAAACAGGTGCTCCGACCCACTCTTTCATCTTCATCAGAATCGTGCCGACTTTTAGGGTTTGTTGCATGAATCGTCATCTCTCCGTTGAGTTGTACCAATGATGGCCGACTAGCAATCAAGAAACTGCTCAAAAGTGACCACTCTTGCTGGGAGTCACGACGCTAGTTTGGATCGTTCCGGAAGTGAGAGTATTGCCGATTTATGCAATTGCTGCTCCGCGGACTATACTTGTCGAAGATGCCTTCCTCGCCAGCAATCAGGAAGAACGGTGGATTCGCCCCCGACGTGTTTCTCGCAACCATCGGCGACGGCAGGAAGATTCTCGCGGTTTCCAAGAAGCAGACGATCTTTGCGCAAGGGGATGAAGCCGATGCAATTTTTTACGTGCAAAAAGGCAAAGTCAGGCTCACCGTCGTTTCCAAAGTCGGCAAGGAAGCAACGATCGCGATCGTCAACCAGGGAAATTTCTTTGGAGAGGGTTCGCTGGCGGGCCAGCTGTTGAGAATGGGCTCAGCCGCAGCAATGACCGATTGCGAGATTCTCCGCGTGGAGAAGAAGACCATGATGGATGCTCTTCATCGTGAGCCCGCACTGTCTGAAATGTTCGTGGCCTATTTGCTGGCGCGGAATATCCGGTACGAAGAGGATCTTGTCGACCAACTGTTCAACTCCAGCGAAAAACGCCTGGCCCGTGTGTTGCTCTTGCTCGCTCACTTTGGCAAGGAGGGCATCCCCGAAACCGTGGTCCCAAAGATTAGCCAGGAAACGCTGGCGGAAATGGTCGGGACGACTCGTTCGCGAGTCAGCTTCTTTATGAACCGATTCCGGAAGCTGGGCTTCATTCACTACGCCGGAGGAGCCGAGGGCGCGCTGCAGGTCCACAGCTCTCTGCTCAATGTCGTTCTTCACGACTAAGCTCAGTTCACAACAAAATGTGCGTCTGAAAATTCAGGACGCCCAGAGAGCCCATCTCCATCCTCAAAGCTCGTATCTGGTCGTCACATGATGCGGCTCGGCTTCGAGTGTTAGCTGCACTCTCGCGCCCGGTTTTAGGTGGACCCGATTGCCGGCGGCGTCGGTTAGTGCGTTT
>Ga0070735_10000290_pt1 | contig 59359 bp, 41 predicted proteins | sample Coa_R1_FD_66443 | JGI IMG/M metagenome (GOLD analysis project Ga0070735, IMG submission 66443) | Surface soil microbial communities from Centralia Pennsylvania, which are recovering from an underground coalmine fire - Coalmine... | ecosystem: Environmental > Terrestrial > Soil > Unclassified ... | reverse complement strand
TGCCACAAATGTGCAAGCGAATTAACCAGGCGCTCACGCGTGCGGACCAGATTCACCACTCCGAAGGCAAGAATGGAATGTATTGGTTTGCTCCCCTGGTGGCCGATGCCGAAGCCGGATTCGGCGGCAATCTGAACGCCTTTGAGCTGATGAAGGGAATGATCGAGGCAGGAGCGGCGTGCGTCCATTTTGAGGACCAGCTCTCATCGGCGAAGAAGTGCGGGCATCTCGGCGGCAAAGTTCTGGTGCCGACGGTTGAAGCGATTCAGAAGCTGGTGGCAGCGCGGCTCGCGGCCGATGTGATGGGTGTTCCGAGTTTGATTATGGCCCGCACCGATGCCGATAGCGCGCACCTGCTGACCAGCGATGTCGATCCTCGCGACCGCGAGTTTCTGACGGGGAACCGAACACCCGAAGGCTTCTTCTGCATCAAGGGAGGAATTGAGTCTGCGATCGCAAGAGCGGTGGCTTATGCTCCCTATGTTGAGCTGCTATGGTGCGAAACGTCCAAGCCGTCTCTCGAAGAAGCGCGCCAGTTTGCCGAGGGCGTACATGCAAAGTTCCCGGGAAAAATGCTGGCTTACAACTGCTCGCCGTCTTTCAACTGGAAGAAGAACCTTGACGACGCAACCATTGCCAAGTTCCAGCGTGAGCTCGGAGCCATGGGATACAAGTTCCAGTTCATTACGCTCGCGGGTTTCCATGCGCTCAACCTCAGCATGTTCGAACTCGCACGGGGATACAAACTGACTGGAATGTCTGCTTACTCGCGGCTCCAGGAGAAGGAATTCAGCCGCGAAGCCCAATATGGTTACGAAGCGGTGAAGCACCAGCGGTTTGTGGGAACCGGATACTTCGACGCGGTCACGCAGGCGATTGCGGGAGGAACGTCCTCGATAACGGCGCTGGCGGGATCCACGGAAGCGGAGCAGTTTTTCGAGACCAAGTCTCAAATTCAGACAAAACATGGTCCGAATGCTGCATGCCAACCGATTCTAGGTGAGTGTCCGTCAGTGGTTCAGAAGATTGAACCAACGAATGAGGAGATGCTTTTGCCGTCGGGCGACTAGCCCAATTGAACCAGTCATTTTTGGTTAAAAGCCACTCTCGATCTCGCTGACCGGCGACGAGAGTGGCTTCGTTTTTACCGAGAATTTTTGTCATCGTTTGTTTACCAGGACTCAAAACAGGCAATTGGTGCGGATTTCCGCGATTTTCACAGTTGACTTTCTTCTCTATCGGGCGCTAAATAATGCCGCCGGGTTTCAAAAAACTCAGGGAGTGCTCCCTCCCCCGCGCTTTTTGAGGACACGAGACCCGCCAGGAGAGACGATGAATAAAGCCGATCTCATTGACCGCATTGCAGCGGGAGCCGGTATCAGTAAAGCGCAGGCTGGCACCGCAATCGACACAGCCGTAGAGAGTGTTACTTCGGCCTTGAAAAAAGGAGACCGGGTCGCACTAATCGGTTTTGGAACATTCTCGGTTTCCCAGAGAAAAGCACGTAACGGAAGAAATCCTCAAACGGGCGCCACCATCAAGATTGCGGCCCGCCGAGTGGCGAAGTTCACGCCGGGAGCCGAACTGAAGAAAGCAGTGAACCGCTCCAAATAGGACCAGATTCTACCTTGAATACGGCAGGGGGTCGGCCCTGCCGTTTTTCTTTTTCATACCTTCAGTCGCGGATTCACGCGGATAAACGTTGATTCCCAGCAGTCGTCTCGGGGTGCTCCGTTCTCCGAAATTTGGGGATTAGAAAGCCGGTTCTGCGACGATACTCGGCGTATCGCTCTCCGAATTCCGTGAGCATAACGGCTTCCTCTTTCGAAGCCTTGCGTGACATTTCCGCGAGGAAGATGAGCATGGCTGCAAGGCAACGCCATTGGCCAATAAACAAAGCCGCACCGAAATTGGCCACCAGAAGCCCGCTGTAAATTGGATGGCGGACCCGGGAGTAAGGTCCGGATTGAATAAGTTGGTGATCCACCTTGACGGTGACGCGACCGCTCCAGTTCTCACCGATAGAGTGGCGAGCCCAAATGGCAAATGCAACTCCGAGCCAGGTGAGAGCGACTCCGGCACACAGGACGATCAGGCCGCTGGGAATCACACGTTGATTGAGAATGCCGAACGCGAGATTGCCCCAGAACATGAGATCGACCGCTAGAATCATGATGAGGACGTGCAGTGCCCGGCCCGACGGTTCCTCTTCGCGCTTTGTTTGTTTGAGGCGCGCGGCGCTGATCAGCCAATAGATGATGAACGCATACCACGGAATCACTTCCAGTTGTCGCAAGTGCATTGTAGTCCCTCGTTAAGCCTTGTCCTCAGGCGGGAGGATTGGCCCCTCGAGTAGGAGTTTCAGCTATTCCTCCTCTGAGGCGCGCACCGCCGCAGATGCGGTTTCTGCGTCAGCAAAACCTGCAAGCGCCGCGGCGCTCAGGTACTGTTTCATGCAGCGGACGCACGGAGTGTAGCCCTCCTTCAGGGCTTCGCCGGCTGTAAGCGTCCTCACGTGGGCCTTATCATGGATGTAACGGCACCCTGGCACATGAAATACTTTCCCGTCGTCGGCCGCCACTACCATCATGTTTGGTGGGATTGACGTGGTGGACTGCGCGAGCCTGTTGCGAAGCTGCGGCCATCCCCATGAGGACGATCGTGCAACTTCAAAGCTTGCCAGCAGCAGGGCCGCAACCGCAAAAGCGACGACCCATCCCAAGGCCGTCCGTTTACGCGAAGAGGTGGTTTCTTCCAGACGATGGCGCAAACGGTAGCTAAATCCCAGAGGCACGTCGAACATGCGCTCATCGCCGTAGAGATGCACTACATTCCGCGTACCATCGAGGACCGCGGTGCAGCGGCTGCAGCCACGAACATGCTGTTCAATCGCGAGGCGGAGTTCCGGGTTGAGATCGCCCTCCAGATAATTCGAGACCTCGCGCCATACCTGCTCGCATTGGACTACCATGGCTTGCTCCCCTTTTCAAAAGTCAGTCTGCTACTCCAGTTTCCGCCGAAGCCGGGGGCAAGCAAGTCACGGAGCATCAGGCGCGCGCGGAGCAACCGGGTTTTCACGGATGCTATGGAGATTCCCAGCACTTTGGCAGTTTCATCGATACTGAGGTGCTGCATATCGCGGAGGATGAAGACTTCGCGATACTTCTCTCCAAGCGAGCTGAGGGCCTGGCCCAGCTTCTCGCGAATCTCTTTTCGTTCCAGAGTCTCGGAGGGGATTTCGCGCCAATCGGCGAAGTCTTGCGGCACATAATTTCCCTCTTCGTCGCGATGATCGATGGGATCGATCAGATCGGCGTGTTGCTTTCGTCTGCGCATGCGCGCCTCGTTGACCGTGATCTGGATCAGCCAAGTACTGAAACGGGCCTCTGCTCGAAATTGACGAATATGCTTAAACGCCTTGAGCACCGCTTCCTGAGTGACATCTTCCGCGTCTGCCTCGTTACGAAGGATGGCCAGCGCAGCGGCATAAAGACGCCGTTCATACGGCCGGACCAGCTCATAAAACAGTTCGTGCTCGCCGTTGCAGACTCGTTGGATGAGCCGCTCTTCGTTCAAGTTTTCGGCTGGATTTTCCGGCAATGCCGTTACTCCCCGTATGTCGCACAAGATTCGCCGCGGGACAACTAATTTGCCGGATAATCCGGATTCTTTTTCCAACCTGTCAACATGGAGACGAAGTTGTTCCATCCATGCAATATGACCATGACCAGATGACCAAACACGAAAGCCAATAGCATCCACATCACGATGAAATGCCAGAGGCGCGCCAGATGAAAGCCTCCCAAAATCCATGCCAGCCAGGAAAGCTGCACCGGCTTCCAGATGGCAAAGCCGGTTAGAACAGAGAGCGCACCTAAGACAATCGCGGAAGTATAGGCAAATTTCTGAAGTGGGTTGTAAGCTTCCCTGGCAGGCGGCTTGGGCCCGAAGAGGAAATAGTGCCGAAACATCGGCCAGATGCCTGAGATATCGCGGGGAACAAACAAGATCTGGTCGTAGTTCCCGCTTAGGACCTCGTAGCCGAGATACAAAAGACCTGAGCCGATATAGATCCACATGAATGTCAGGTGCCATTGCAAACCGCCGGCCAGCCAACCGCCAAGCGCATATGCCTTGGGCCAGTGGATCAGATCCTTTTGAGGAATCTTGGCGCCGAAGCTGGGAAAGGCGCGAAAGATCTGAAGCCCGCTGCCTGCCATGACGAACAAAGCCACGGCGTTGACCCAATGACAAAAGCGGACGATAAACGGATGCTCGTAAACGGCTTTGGTCAGCTCACCCGCTTTTGGATCTTCTATCGCAATGGTTCGAGTAGCCATCGGTGTTTCGCCTATAGACCGTAAAAACTTGAGTATCCCTGGTCTTCCCAATAGCCGACGCGTTCGAGAAGATTTGTGACCTTGAGCTCGGTGAGGTATTTCGCTTGCTTGTAGCCAATCTTGGTCGGAATCTGAAGGCGCAGCGGCGCGCCATGCGGACGAGTCAAAGGTTGGCCATACATCTCATAGCACAGTAAAGTCTGAGGGTGCAGCGCAGTCGCCATATCCAACGATTCGTAATAGTCGTCCGCGCATTCTACGGAGACAAAACGAGCGGATGTATCAGCTCCAACCGCTTTCAGAAAGTCAGACAGCTTTGCGCCGCCGAAGTTCCCGATGACATCCCAACCCTCTACGCATACATGGCGAGTATTCTGGATAACCTTAGGAAGAGATTGAATCTGTGCCAGCTTGTAACTGCCGGGTTTCTGCACGGACCCGGCAACATTCAGCGTCCACTGATCCAAGTCGATGCCGGGATCATCCACGTCGTAGCCGTTGATCGGAAACTTATTGAACGGAGTCAGTTCGGAGTTCTGAAAAGTCTGCGCGGGGTGGTTCTTTCGAAAAAAAGCGCCCGATGCCCAGTCGCTGAAACCCTGGCCTGCGCTTAGCAGATTCTCCTGAACCTTGGGAACTGCAAATGCGCCGAGGGCCAAAACTGGCGTCAACTTTAACAGCTCCCGCCGATTCATTCGGGAGAACCGGCGTTTGTCGACCTTGTCCATGACCAACAACTCCTTGCACCGCGCGTCAAACGATATTAGATAAGATTTTCGAGTGCAGCTAAGGTTACAGCAAGTCCGAGGAAAGCAAAAAAGGGAGCGCGCTGGAAGGGCTTTAGCCTATGTACAGTAAAATGCGGGATTTAGGGTAGGGGTGGCGGGTTTGTTGTACAATTCCTGCGACGTTTGTGGTTCGCTTTTGCCCGCCTCAGCCCTCCCGATTGGCAGACGGCGGGCGTTTTTATGCTTTGTTGAGAAGATCCCCCCACGTTTGTGCCATAGACCCGCACGAAAGAAATCTGGAAGATGTTACCAATGGCCGAAGGGCCGCGTTAGTTTGTGGTTGACGCGGTTGAGTGGTTGATTTCCAAGCGCCTTGCCGTCTCCCCCCAGGTGACATTCAGTCACGGCTTGAGCAGAAGCTGAGTATTCATGAAGAAAATTCGGGAAGCGTGGATGAAGTGGTTTCTGCGCGAAGATGGTCAAGCAGTCGTTGAATATGGAGCGATGCTGACCTTGATGTTAGCCCTCTTGTTCATCATGCGTGCAGTAGGATTCGAGGCTAACACGTTATTCCATTGGGTGGTTTCCGCTCTCCAATAAGTCAGCACCGCGCGTATAGACTACTTCGATTTCATTTCATAAACACCATCCCAGTCGAGTTCTGGGGGCGTGGCAAGGAATTCGAGAGCCCGATCCAGCAGGATTTGGGTGGGGCCATCATCGGGAAATTCAGAAAGCAGTTCTCCCAGTACTCCGGTGGCGGTGGCCCAATCCTTACTGCGATACGCTTCCAGTGCCTGGTTGAACCTCGAGAGTAGCGGTTCGAAGCGGGAAAGCTCTGAAATGGGACCCATCAACTCATAGATCGTGACTGGCTGCTTTTTACCCTTCACGCGAATCTTATCGAGTTCGCGGCAAACGAACTGGTCCCGCACCTCACGATAGGTATTCTCGCTGATGACGATCTGGCGTCGATACTGTTTGGTCATGCCTTCAATTCGGGATGCGAGGTTAACGTTATCGCCCATGACCGTCCAGGAGAGGCGCTTATCGGATCCCATGTTGCCAACGTTGACCGGGCCGGTGTTGAGCCCGATGCCGATGGCAACCCGTTTTCTTCCCTGAGCCACCCATTTCTCGTTTAACTGGTCGAGCATGGTGATCATTTCCAGCGCGCACAGGCAGGCGCGATAGGCATGGTCCCGCTGAGGGTAAGGAGATCCCCAGAAGGCCATAATGGCATCGCCGATGTACTTGTCCAATGTGCCCAAGTTTTTGAACAGCACATTCGTCATGGCGCTGAGATACTCGTTCAGCAGGATTACCAACTCATTCGACGTCAGGCCTTCGGAGATGCTGGTGAAGCCACGAATGTCGCTGAACATGACGGTAAGTTCCTTTTCCTCACCGCCAGGACGAATGTACTTTTGCGGATCTTCCTCGATCAAGGCAATCACGCCGGGAGATAAATATTGCGAGAATGTCTTGCGAATGCGCCTCTTCTCGCGCTCCTCGAAGATGACTCGGAAGCTAGTGATGGCTGCGTAATTAACAATCAGCGTTGCGGCCGGCACGACGAATGCAAGCCAGCGGCCCCAGTGGACAAAAGCGAAATAAGTGAACCAGGCGAACACGGCGAGGACAAGCAGCAAACCTATCGTTGCGGCGGCAGGTTGACTGCGTCCGAACCATCCGCCCAAAGCGACTCCGAAGAAAAGTATGACGCCCAGATCGAACAACTCTTCGCGAGAACCGCGAACCAGGAAGGTGCGAGAAGGATCATCGCTGTGGAGCAAATTATCGAGGATGTTGGCGTGGACCTCGACTCCCATGTATCCACTGTCTTGTTTTTGAAAAGGCGTGTTCCTTATATCACCGATGCCCAGCGCGGTTGCGCCGACGAAAATAATCTTGCCACGAAAGGTGTTTGGAGGGATGGTGCCGCTGATCACGTCCCACATTGAATATTGAGGATAGGTGCGATAGGGGCCGGTGAAATTGATCAGTGCAGTGCCGTCGCGCCAGGGATGCAGCTCGTGCCGGCCGAATTGAATCCGCTCCAACCCATTCTCTGAGATAAACGCTGCGACTTGCTGATCGGGGATATTCTCGTATTCGCGAAGCGTTTGCAGATCGAGGGAGGGGAAAAAATCCTGATCACGATAGCGCATGATCAGCGTAGCGCGGCGTAAGGTGCCATCAGCGTCTGGACGGATGTTGAAGAAGCCATAAGATGCGGCAGCCTCGGCCAACTTCACCTGATTCGCTTCGGCACTCTCGGCTACCGAACCACCCGCCGCGATCCAGGCCTGTCCCATGTCGAAGTCATGGCCTCGAGACTGAACCTTTAACACCTGGGGAAATGCTTTGGCCCAGACGATGTTGAAGTAGTCATCGACGAGTTTGGGATCCACGGACTTCGAAATATCATTGCCCAGGAATAGATGGCCCAGAACCACGTTTCCGCTGGCTTTCATGGAGGCAGCGAATTGTGCGTCAGGGTCATCCGCTTCGCGAAGGGTGTCGATCTTCTTTTTGATCAGCGGCGGCGCATTCGGAGGAAGCTCGCTCTCCAGCTTGCTCAGCGCGACACCGGCGGGATAGTTCTCTGGAATGGGGAATGTGGCGTCGAACGCAACAACCTTCGCGCCGTCCTGTTTTAGTTTCGTGAGAAGGGCAGCGTAAACGCTCCTGGGCAGAGGAAATGCACCGATACTCTGAACAGTTTTTTCGTCAATGCCGACAATTACGATGCGATCGTCGGGAGGACGAGTGCCGCGGAGGCCAAACCGAAGATCGAGTGTTCGGAGCTCGATATTCTGCAGGAACAAGAAGCCAGCGCGTTGATTTCCGCCAATTCCTGTAAATGCAAAGATGGTGAGGCCGATCAGGGTGATGAATGCGGCAATGGCCGCATCGGCATGGCGAAGTGCAAACTGGCCCGCTTTCCGTCGAAGTTTGCCGGGAGGCTTCAACCTGTTGTTTATTCTCTCCCAAATCCCTCAGTGGACGGCAACTTGCAGCTTGCCTGCCTGTTCCATATCTTGATTCGCCAAGCGCTGGGTTTCGGGGAGTTGCGCATAGATCTGCGCACGCTGTTTGTAAAGTTCAGGGTTATTACGATTGTCGGCAATCAGTTGGGTATAGATTGCAATGGCGTCGTACCAGAGGCGATGGTCGACGAAAATCTGGCTGCGTTGCATGCGGTCTGCAAGCGAATCGCTTTTGGCGTTCTGCAGCGCGGCATCAATAGATTGACGTTCGGCGCCAGCAACCAATGTGATCCGAACCGGCTCGGGAGGTTCTACTAACTGAGCGGCAATTGCTTGCACGGTCCAGGAATATGTCGCACCAGACTTCAGTGCTGGCGCGTCCGAGGGGTAAGTAAAGCTGTGCACCTTCCCGTCTACGTCCTGCTCGTAGATTTCGTCGTCATTCGAGTCGTAAAGACGGAAAGTAAACTTCTGTGCGCTCGTTGACTCTCCCCAAAAGAAGACCGGCTGTAGACCGTACGCCTTCCCCAAACTTGGAGCGTACAGAGCCGGTGGAATTGTAGCGCCGCGCGAGCCGGCGCCAATTTGCAGGCCTTGAGACTTGTTCTTCCTGGGATCAAGTTCGAAACCGGAAAGATCGGCAACTACCTTTTTCGGCGGCGCTTTGTCGGCAGCAGCTTTGTTGGCAGCCGGGGGCTGGCTCTTGTCGGGGCTCGAACCCTGTGACGGCTGCTGCGCGGCGGCGGCGAAGCAAGCAGTCGCGAGGAACACAATCAGAAATCTGCATTTCATTGGGTTTATCCTCCCACTTGTGTGACAGGGGCAATTTGTTCAAGGGTCTCTACGGTGTACACGTGAACCTCGCCGTCCAAGCCTCGAACCTTGGTTTTACCCAGATCACGAGTGGACTTAAAGTGTTCGCAAATCAGTTTTGCGGTGCTCTCGCTCATCACGATGGGAGCGTGGAGATCTTTCGTCAAGCTCTCCAACCGCGAAGCAAGATTTACTGTTTCCCCGATGACCGAGTATTCGAGCCGGCTCTCTGAACCTACACTCCCACAGGTCAACGGCCCGGTATGAATTCCGATACCGATCTGAATGGGCGGATCGCCGCCGTTGGAACTGACTTCAGCGTTCAACGCTTCAACCCGCTTCAGCATTCGCAGGGCACAGCGGACAGCGCAACAGGCATCTTCGCTGACACCACCGCTCAGCGGCACGCCGAAAATAACCATGAGGCCGTCGCCGATGAACTTGTTGAGGAAGCCGCACTCCTGCGTGATGACCTCGTCCATCGCGGTGAAGTATCGATTCAACCACCGCAGCACCTCCTGCGATGGCTTTCCGGCGCTCAGGGCAGTAAAGCTGCGGATGTCAGAGAACAACACGGTTGCGGTTCGTTCTTCTCCAGCGAGAATAACTTCATTCTTCCGTTCCCAGATCTGCTGGGCTACTTCCGGCGAAACATAGCGGGAAAACATACCCATGATCTGTTTGCGATCGGCTTCCGCCATCGAACGACCGAATCGTTCTTGTACAAACTGATAGGTTGCACTGACAGGCAAAACGAGCAACAGGGCGGCCTCGGCTCCCACCACCTTCATCCAGTAATGCTGGAATGCCATGAGTCCCTGTGCCAGCGCGTAAGTGGCAACCAGAGCCGCCGCCACGGCGGTCAGTCCATACTTCAAAGGTGTGCGCAGGGTTAGCCAAGTGACGAACCAGACGACCAAAAACAAAACTCCCCAATTTAGCCCCGGCGATAGGACGAAAAGCACTGGACCATGCAGGAGGGTGTGGATTGCGGCGGCATGAACTTCGACTCCGGGCAACAGGTTGCGCGAGCCATCCCGCGATCGCGGGCGAAAAACCGGAGTGAAAAAGCGATCGCGCGCGGCGTCGCTCGATTGTCCGATGAGCACCAGTTTATCGGCGAATAGCTTTGGAAGATCGGCATCGCCTCGCAGGATCGAGAGAGCGGAGATCAGCCTGGCCGGCTCAGGATTCCATGCGATGAGGGCGGTTTTGCGATCAGGATCCAGGTAAGGAATTTTCTTGCCCAAGAACTGCGCGGCGCCCCGACCGGCCGGACGGATAGGTTCGCCGCTGTATTGTTGTGCCAGCGATAAGGGAAACGACAGCGGGCCCGAGGCATCTGGAGGCAACAGCAACATGCTTCGCACGAAGCCGTCGTTGTCGACTGGCATGTTTACAAACGCAAAACCCAAAGCGCCGGGTGTGTTGTCCTCGCAGTAGCCTCGCGGACCAGAGCCCGTCTGACAGAAGAATGGCAAGGGTTCAAGGGCTGGCAAACCGCCGGAACCGAGTTGCGAGGCGGCGATTACGTTGCCAGCTTCGGTTAAGGCACCTTGGAGCGCAGTGTCTTCGGTCGAGTCGCGCGGCTCAGTTAGAAAAAAGTCCAGCCCTATGACGCGTGGCTTTGCGCTTGAGACTTTTCGAATGACATCGGCAAGGACGGTTCGTGGGATGGGGAAGCGGCGAAGGTGAGCAACCGTGTCATCATCGAAAGCGACAACGATGATGTTGTCGTTCTCTTTGGTGTAGCAGCCACCGTGATTGACGAGAAAATCGTAGGTCCAAAGTTCCAGATCGCTCGCTACGACGGACTGGCTCGCGGCCATTGCCAACCCGTAGGCCACGATCGCCAGCACCAAACTTACGAAGATGTAGCGACGGCGCGGACTAACATCATCCATGGTGGATCTGCCGGATCAAAGACACTCGATAATCTACTGCCATTTCACGAAACCTTCACCCACCTGGCCGATCTCATACTTCAGTTCCTGAGGTTTCTGGGAGCAATCCAACTGCGCGTTCAGCTGATAAAGATCCTGCTTTGGAACCTTGTATGGCGCGTCATGCACAGCCAACAGAATCAACAGAGGGCCAGATGGAGCCGATAACGGCACTTCGCCGTCTTTGACGTCAAGAGTTTCGTCCTTTCCGTTGACGATCAAGTCATAAGACTTGGATGACGCGTGCTTGGTGATGTAACCGACTTTGAAGTTCACCTTGCAGGGTCCGCCGCTGGGAGCTGATTTCGCTTCTTGCGTGGAAGATTGCGAAGCAGCGCCGTGTGCCGTTTGGGTGCTCGTATCCTGGGCGATCTTTCTGGCTGCGGCACCGAGCGGCTGCTTTTCAAAAGGCTTGCTGGAAGAACGGAATAACGCCATCGAGTCTCTGACTTGCCCGACACGGCCATTGTTGTCACCGAGCTTTTCAAAGGTCTCGTGAGCAACGTCATGGCGATTGATCGGTGTTGTGGTCTGCCAGGTAGTGATGGATGCTCCGGTTTTCAGGTCAATCAGATCGCCCTTAACCTTAATGATGAAATCGCCCTTAGGCGGCATTTCGGTGGTCAGTAGAGTTGTGATCAAAGCTACGTCAACACCGCTCTTCTTCGCGTAGTCGATTGTGTATTCGTCCGCCATCGCCGTGTACAGACCGCCAGGGTTTAGTAAGAGCGGTTGAACGGCAGAACTCTGCATTTCTTCGTAGATCATGGTCGTCAGGTGCTGGCAGAATTCAGGCCCAAAGTTCGAGCCACCCTGGTCGTAGGTAGGAAGCACACCAACTACCACCTTACCCGGGGCTGCGGACAACAAAGACGTGAACACCAGAACGAATCCAAGAACGCACAAGCGTTCGCGCATTACCATGTTTCCCTCCGCAAAGAAGTCAACGTCATTGCCCGGTTTATTGCGGCGCGGTCGGTGTGGCTGGCTTTTTAGTGCGGGCCACCGCCGGTTTTACGGTCGCTCCCCCGGAGCCGCTTTCGCTGCTGCCACTCGTTGCTGCCTGTACGACTTGCCTGGCAGTTGCTGCGCCGCTGCTTGACGATTCATTTACCCGCAATGCTTCGACGTTTTTGGTAGAGACAACCGCGGCGGGTGGAACGTACCAAGTTGCATCCCCTGCCAACGTGAAGTAGTCATACAGAATCGGCATGTTGTTAGGCAGTGCCCCAGCATGTTCACGCTGGTAGAGAGCTACATAGGTTTGCAACTCTTTTCGGACTTCGTCGGCGTTCGCGGAGTTCTTTTCAGCGATCAGGCTAATCGCGTGTTCGAGGTGGGGATCGGGATAGGCACCACGCCCTTCGTCGTATTGAATCGACTTGAGGAAGTCCGCGGTCGCTTGTTGCCGGTCCGAAGGGGTTCGGGCCGTTAGCGAAATCACCTTGCCCAAATAGAACTGAGCGCGGGCATCATTCGAGCGCAGGTTTACGGCTTCTTCCAGATTGTCGCGGGCGACGTCGTACAAGTCGTAATCCAGAGCAATGATGCCGTTGTCTCGCTTCAGAGCGGACATGATCAGGGAGAACTCGGGGCTCGAACCGGTCAGGCCAGCGGCTTTCAACTTTGCATCCAGGTCGGCTTTGAATGAGCCGGTGAGAAGCTCCTGAGCATGGGCGCCGCGCTCTTTCACGCGCGATAAGCGGCCGATGAAACCCAGTCCGACACGCGAATCGCGAGTTACCGTGTTATCCAGGCGCACGTACAAGCGTGGCACTTCCCGCACGTCGTAGTTCTGGTCGAGCATGTATTTAAAGCCGGCGTCGTCGGCTTCGTTTTCGTAAACCGTGCTCCATTCGGTGACGGTCATCTTGTTGCGGAAGAGCAATTGTCCGGCAACCAGGCCACCGGCAAAAATTCCCGCTCCTGTGAAGGCGCCAGCTCTCCCGCCGATGCCGGCGCCAATGCCAGCTCCAGCGGCGGCCGTAACTGCTCCAAGAATGGCCCGCTTCTTTTCGACGTCTGCTTCTTTCGACTTGTAGAGTTCCTCTTCGAGGATCTCATTGCGAATCTGGTTGTAGAAATGGTTTTTCTCGACGTGTGCGATCTCGTGCCCGAGGATATAGGCCAACTGGGCTTCGTTGTCGAGCATGGCAACCAACCCCGTCGAGACATATACCGAGCCGGTAGAGAACGATTCCGCGCGTGGCATCGGGTCGAGGAGCAGTTTGAACGAATACGTGTTCGGCGAATCCTTGGGGACGATCTTTTGACCGATGTTGTTCAGGTATTGCTGCAGGATGGGATTGTTGTAGAGCTGTCCGTACTTCTCGCGGTATTCCGCTAGTTGTGGGCCCAGCGCTGTGTCCGTGAAGTGCAAGGAATAGTTCACGTTGTATGCATATTCAAGGTCGGCCTGCCGTTTCGCATCCCAGGCAGCGCGAATTTCCTCTTTTACCTCGGGCCGGTCGGCGATTTCCGCCATTTTCTTCTTGTCGGCGTCGGACAATTCTGTAGGCGTGTCGGTAGTGCGCACCGTAGGGTTGTCTTTCTTCTTACCGAGTCCGAACTGGCCGGCAGACAGGCCGGAAAGCAGGAAAGAGATGGTCAACACGAGTAGAACACTGCGATGAGATGGGAAAAGGTTCATACCGCCTCCTTGAAGCCACTATTGGATCTTTGGTATTTCTGAGAGCGCGCCGAGCTGAGGAAAGGAAATCAGGCAAAGCGTAGAGTATTTAGGCAACCCAGTCAAGACTATCCTGATCGAGGAATAGGGCTTTCGAACCAGCTATTGACACGATGGCGTTTAGACTCATAATGGTTTCCGGCCAATCCTAATGCGTTTCCCTTACATGAAAACAGCGGTAACTGTGCTTGGGCTGCTGGCCGTCTCCGGCAAGCCCAGCACCACGCTTGGCCAAACTCTCAAAGCCGCCGAGATCTGGTTGGAGATTCCGGAGATGCAAGGCCGCGTCGAAGCCAATTCCGCGGCTCTTCTGGACGCCATACCCCAGGCAGGAATCTCACACCTGCGAGTGCACATCGATAAGCAGCCGATTGATGCGAGCTACGGAGACATCCACACCAAGATCAACACGGAGGCGACGGACGACATTACTTCGAAGCGTAGCGTGGCCGAAGGCATCCTGTGCGAGATTGACCTTGCCCATTGGGGAAGCGGGTTCAAACTTAGCCCCGGCCGCAATTCCGTGGAGGCATACTACGTCGATCGCTATCGCCGGGTTCACTATGCCTCTTTTCTCGTACAGTTTGCTGAGAAGGGCACGACCAAAACCCGGAAGCCAGCGGCCGCGCCGCCTGAAAAGATCGGCGGTGAGAAGTACGCGGTAATCGTGGGAATTTCAAAGTACAAAAACGGGGGGACAGGTCTCACGAACTTGAAGTATGCGAGCCGCGATGCTTTGGCTTTCCGCGATTTCCTTGAATCGCCATCGGGAGGCAGCTTCCCGAAGGAGAATGTCCAGACTCTCTTCGATGAAGACGCGACTTCACAGAACCTTCGCAGCGCGCTGTTTACATTCTTGACTAAGCCCAAGCCGCAGGACTTAGTAGTGATTTATTTTGCCGGCCACGGTGCGCCTGATCCAAACGACAGCCGTAACCTCTATCTGCTCACCTATGACACTCAGCCCGACGATATGGGAGGAACCGCGTTCCTGATGTCGGACCTGCAGGATGTGTTTGACCGGATTTTGAAAGCGAAACATGTGATCACGTTGATCGACAGCTGCCACAGTTATGGGATCAGCGGAGAGCGGTTTGTCAGTAAGCAGAATAATTTGTCAAATCAATATCTGGAACGATACGCCTCGAAAGCGGATCGTGCTGTTATCACAGCAAGCGATGTCAGCGAACTTTCTCTCGAAGGTGAGCAATGGGGCGGTGGGCACGGTGTCTTCACCTACTTCGTGCTCAAGGGTCTGCAAAACGACGAAGCGGATGCAAACAAAGACGGCACGGTTACAGCCGGCGAGTTGTTTTCATATCTGAGCGACAGAGTGCCGCAGGCAACGAACCACCAGCAGAATCCGCGGGCCGTTCCGGGCTTAGCACAGAATCTTCCTTTGAGCGGATTGGGCGTGCAAAAGCTCTCAGCGAAGTTGACGGTACATTAGATCGATCGCTGACGATCCTGGGCGCCATTTTCCAATGGTGATTTTCTGGAGTGTCACAGGATGTTTTTGTCTGAGGGTGTCAAATTAGCGTGGCAACTCGCGGGTGATCTTGCCCTTCGCGAGCAGGAATCAAGCATTCAGCCACGTCATATCCTCTATGGAATTTGCGCAGTAGAAAAACTGGTCAATTCTGAAGATCTCACGCTCAAAAACGGCAATGCAATAAAAGCTGCCAAGCCCGAAGCAGACCGCCTTGCCCAACTGTTCGCAGGGCAAGGAGTCGATGTGGCTGCACTACGGCGACAGTTGCGGGTTTCGCCATCGAGCGCTGTCAGAAAGCTGCAAGCCTCAGCCCAAAGTCAACCGATCAGCCGGTCGCCTGCGACCAAACAGATTTTTGAAGCGGCAGAGCAGGGGGCCATGACTCTGGGGGATTCACAACTGGATTTGGTTGCCCTGTTCGGCGCTGCGGTCCGGTCAAACGATCCTGAGATCGAAATTGCCATTGCTTCGTTCAAGACAGGATTATTGGACGGCGTTCGGCAGTTGAGCGCGGTAAAGCAGGAGAACGCACAGTTTGCGATCAGCCTGGGCGGTGGAATCAAAGATCTAGACAAAGTCGCAGAATCGCGCCCTGCGCTGCAGATCGAAGAAACGATCGATGCCAATGCGCCTTTGCGGTCCCAGACGGTAGCGAACACGATTGAACGATTGGCTTCTCTCACCGAACTGACTTGGGAGCTCGGCACCCGGGAAGCGACGGATTCGCTGTTGCAAAAAGCGGTCGATCAATTGTTACGGGCGGTGGGCAAGGGTGAACGTTGTGTCATCCTGGTCCGCGATGTAAAAGACAACGAACTTTTATTGAAAGCGTTTGGTCCGGCGTCGGCGACTCCGATGATCAGTCTGACCTCTGCGAAGCGCGCAATTGCCGAACGGCAAGCTTTTATCTGGAAGCGAGGAGAAGACCTGACCCTCAGCCAGAAAGAATCCAATGTCGAATCAGGGATGTATGTGCCCCTGGTTGTAAATGGCCAAGCAATCGGAGTGATCTGCCTTGATTGCTTCTGCCCGCGGCAGAATTTTGCACGAGAAGACCTGGTGCTGGTGAGTTCGTTCGCGCATCAACTGGCACTTGCAATTGCTAATCACGAGCTCCAGCTGTCGTTAAAGCAGAGCAGCGACGTGCTCGAGAGATTGCTAACCAACTTCTCGCCGAAAATACGGACACGCCTGTTACAGCGAGCCCAGATGGGCCGCCTGCGCCTGGGGGGTGAGCAATCCATTGTGTCCGTGCTGTGTGCGGACATCCGTGGATTTGCGCGAATTGCGGCTGGAATGGAGACCGACGACGTGGTCTCTTTGTTGAATGAATACTTCACGGCCCTCACGGAATGCATCTTTCGTCATGATGGCACGGTCGACAAGTTCGTGGGCGACTCGATCCTGGCCGTGTTCGGCAGCCCGGAGAGCGATCCCGATCATTGGCGCAAAGCAGTCCTGGCAGGAATGGAAATGCAGAAGGCGGCTCAAGAAGTGAGTAAGAATCGCAAGGCAAAAGGTGAAGTGACGTGCGAGATTGGTATCGGAATACACAGCGGCGAGGTGTTACATGGATTCATCGGATCGCCGTCGAGGATGGAATTTACCATCATCGGAGACGCAGTGAACCGCGCCGCGCGGTACTGCGATGGAGCCAAGGGGAATGAAGTTCTGATCAGCCCGGAGGTCCATGAGCGGGTTTGGAATGCCATTGAAGTCCAGCAGATCTCAATTCCGACCAAGCACGAAGGGGACTTGATTGCCTTTCGTGTGCTTCGGATGCGAGAGCGCGGATGAGGTTTATTGCGTCGGATTGCGCGGAAACTTGAGATAGGGAAGCCGAACGTTTCGAATTACGACCTGATCAGCACGAATATTTGCCGGCGCCTGATAGTCAGGCACGCCGCATGGGCCGCCCGCATTACACGCAGCGTTGACAGCGCCAGCGGTAACAAAATCGTCTTGATCAACACCGTCTCCGCTTACACCTAACCCACCAACAAGCACGCCATTCTTATAGAGCGGAAGACTGCCGGGGAAGAAAACAATTCCGCTCTTGTTGCCGGTGTTTGAGGCTCCAGGTTCTGATCCTTGTGTGCAGGGATTCGCCGTGTCGTTCAGATAAAGCTGGAAGAACGGGCCATCGCCTGAGCCGTCGATGCCGGGCGGAAACAAGGGTTGCGATCCAAAACTGATGGTGCGATTCGTGACAGCAGTATTAGGCGGGACGCCTGGCAAGTCGCGTGTGCCGGTCGTGCTAAACCAGATGACATTGCGTGCCTTGGTGGCGGCCACGTCGACGCTGAAGATGGTGCCATCGTGCATGCGATAGAGACCCAAGAGCGTACCGTCGAGGTCGGAAACCGCGATGGACATTTTAGCCTTGGAGTCGGGTGGCAGGCGGATCACGGCACGGGTCGTGTTCGCGGTCGCTTTGGCAGTTTGAACGATCTCATCGACATCACTCGCAGAGAGCTTCGCGCCAGCGTTGGGTCCAACGAGATATTCGTCGTCTGGCGGCAAAGTGCCGTCCTTGGCAGGGACGCTGAAGGAACCGGCAAACGTCCCCGGCGATGTACCGGCGGGCTGTGTTTGCTGATTCACAAAGGGCAAGGCGATGCCACCAATGATCACGACACCTGGCGGGGGAAGCTGTGAGAGGCTTGGGAGAAATCCAGAGTTGGCCGATCCAGAGAAGGCGGCGAATTCAGCGATCTCAGGCGAGGTGCTTACTACGCCGACGCCACCGACAGCGCCGCCTTTGAACAGCGGCACCCCGCCGGGATTGACGGCAAAAGGCTGACTATCATTGGTGTCCGCTTTGCCAGTGATGATGCCGAGACCGGGCTTGGTGCCGTCGATCGAGCGGGACGGGTTGAGCATCCTTCCCTGAATAAAGTTATTGCTCAAGAGGCATCCGCGGTTCGTGTTCTCTATGCCGTACAGGTCGGCATTCGGTGTGCCAGCCACTCCCGGCGGAAAGTGGATTCCACTAATGAAACGTACTGTACGTGAGGAGAGTGGGGCTTGATCGTTGCTGAAGAAAGCTGCAGTTCGAGCCAGGCCGACTGCGAGTTCATCCGCGGGCGCGTTTTGGCCGAAGTTTCCAATCGAGGTCGTCGGCGCCCCGGGAGTCTCGAATACACCAAGAATGTTTCCGGCCCGATCGGCAACTGCAACCACCATAGGAGCGTTGACTGACATGACGGCGTTCTTTACGACCGTGGTTACGTCAGCGGCCGTGAGAGGGGTTGGTGTCGATGGAGGGTCGGCGGGATCCGACGCGCTTGAAGCCGAAGAGGAACTGCCTCCGCCACACGAGAGTGTCGAGATGAGCGCGACACAGACAGTAAACGCGACCACTACCAAGTAGCGTCGATCGGCCCTGCGGCTCATGAGTACTGGCTACTCCGTGGCTGCCGCTGACAACGATTTGCCAGCGTGGTTATTGTGCAGTCTCCACTTCCGACGATCGCGGGCCAGCAAGTCGTCAGCTTCCTTCGGTCCCCAGGTTCCTGCCGGATAGTTCGGGAAGTTTCGCGGACGAAGCGCTTTCCAGACATCCAGGATGGGCGTCACTACGCTCCAGCCGGCTTCGACCATGTCGGCGCGCTGAAATAGCGTCGCGTCTCCTATCATGCAATCGTGCAGCAAGCGCTCGTACCCGGTGCTGGAAGTCGTGCCGAAGTAATCGGAGTAAGAGAAATCCATATCGACATTGCCCAGGTGCATAATCGGCCCTGGAATTTTGGCGCCGAAACTCAGCGAGATTCCTTCTTCGGGCTGGATATGGAGAACCAGGATGTTCGGCGTAAGCCGCTCGACTGGGGTGTCGCGGAATAGCACAAAAGGAGCGCGACGGAACTGGATCGCGATCTCGGTATGACGTTGCGGCAACCGCTTTCCCGTTCGCAAGTAGAACGGAACATCCGCCCAACGCCAGTTATCGATGTGCACTTTCATCGCGACGAAGGTCTCGGTACATGATTCGGGATTGACGCTTGACTCCGCCCGATAAGCGGGCATGCGCTTCTGAGCATCATTGCCTTCTCCGTATTGGCCACGAACTGCGCGCGTAAGGACATCTTCGGAACTGAGTGGCTGAATTGCGTGCAGAATTTTGGCCTGCTCGTCACGGACCGCATCCGCTTGAAAAGAGATCGGCGGCTCCATCGCAGTAAGTGAAATCAGCTGGAAAATGTGGTTTGGCACCATGTCGCGCAGAGTGCCGGATTGATCGTAATAGCCGCCGCGGTTTTCAACGCCAACGGTTTCAGCCACGGTGATCTGCACATGGTCAATGTAGCGGCGGTTCCAGATCGGCTCGAAAATTCCATTCGCGAATCGAAATGCCAAGATGTTCTGAACTGTTTCTTTCCCAAGATAGTGGTCGATACGATAAATCTGCTTCTCGTTGACCACCTGCAAGAGCTGGGTGTTCAGAGTGCGAGCCGAATCCAGGTCGCGTCCGAACGGCTTTTCGACGATGACCCGCCGCCAGTGATCCTTGTCATTGCACACAAGATTTGCGTTGCCAAGCTGTTGAACGATCGGAGCGAAAAACGTAGGCGCGGTCGCGAGATAGTAGAAATAGTTTCCCTGCGTGCCGTGATCTTTGTCGACCTGAGTCAACAAGTCCCGGAGCTGAGCGTAGGCCTTAACGTCTCCGAACTCCCCGGGCAAGTAATAGAGGCGGCGGTTGAACCATTCGGTCAGATCGCTGTTCAGGCCACCAGTGGCAAACTCTTTGATGTCCTGGCGGAATTTATCGCGAAATTGATCAGTGGTCAGGGGTTCGCGAGCCAGGCCAACAACGGCAAATTCACGCGACAAGAGATTGGCAGAAGCGAGATTGTAGAGCGCGGGAATCAGCTTGCGGCGAGTGAGATCTCCCGCCGCGCCGAAGATGACCATTACACAGGGATCGCCAGCTCTTCCCACGGTTTGTGCGGTGGTCTCCGAGAGGGTTGAGACACTCATCGGGAATTCTCCATTCATCAGGTTCAAGTTAGTCGGCCGCTACGGATTTCTGTTCGATGTGTCCACCAAACTTCTGACGCATCGCAGAAAGTACTTTTTCTGCGAACGTGTGCTGCTGACGTGAGCGGAAGCGAGTGTAAAGGGCCGCGGATAGAACCTCGGTCGGGACAGCCTCGTCGATCGCCGCCATGATCGTCCAGCGGCCTTCGCCAGAATCGGCGACGACTCCGGTATAGTTCGACAACTCAGGATTTTCAGCCAGGGCCATTGCGGTAAGGTCGAGCAACCAGGATCCAACTACACTGCCTCGACGCCACAACTCAGTGATGTCGGCATTGTTCAAGTTGTATCGATATTCTTCCGGCAGAGCGGTGCTGTTTGCGTTCTTAAAGATATCGAGACCCTCGGCGTAGGCTTGCATCAAGCCATACTCGATTCCGTTGTGAACCATTTTTACGAAGTGGCCTGCGCCCGATGGTCCGCAATGAAGATAACCGTCCTCGGCCGATCCCGACATTTTTTCTCTGCCCGGAGTTCTCGGGATATCGCCTCGGCCGGGAGCAAGTGTTTTGAAAATCGGATCGAGAGATTTGACTGCGGCATCGGGGCCACCAATCATCATGCAGTAGCCGCGGTCGATGCCCCAAACTCCGCCACTAGTTCCAACGTCCACGTAATGAATGCCTTTCTTCGCCAGCATCTTGGAGCGCCGCACGTCATCTTTGAAGTAGGAGTTGCCGCCATCGATGATGGTGTCGCCCGAACTCAGCAGGTCAGCGAGTTTGAGGACGGTCTGCTCGGTGGGATCTCCGGCGGGAACCATGATCCAGACCGCACGAGGCGCTTTCAGCTTGGAGACCAGATCCTGCAGCGACGATGTGCTCACCGCGCCTTCGCTCGCCAGTTGCTTGACATTATCGGCGCTAAGGTCGGAAACCACGAGTTGATGATTTCCGCGCATCAGGCGCCTTGTCATATTAGCGCCCATTCTGCCGAGACCAACCATTCCTAGTTGCATTGCGAACTCTCCTGTACTGCTTCCCGAAAGGCTAATACGTGACTGACGCGCGCGTCCAATCCAAGGGTTCACTTGTCTGCAAATTTTCTTAGCCAGATTTAATTCATCTGGTGTTTGAACGGACAGGGATTACGACAGACGGCAGATCACCGATTATCGCGTCCCGCCATTATGCCTAGAGTTGTGCCAATGTCAAGGAGTGCTTGCGACGAGGCGGAGGTTGTGATAACTCTAATGCCCCACCCCGATTCCGGTCATAAGAAGCAAGTTCAGTTGGGGCAAGAGACATGCACCTGGCGCGAGCATCGTTATTTTTCAAGGCATGGTCTGCGCAGGCCATATTGCTCGCCTGTTTCGCGCTTGTGAATTTAGCCCTAGCCCAGGACGCGCCACCCGTGCAGCGAATTCCAGGGCACGCAGCCAGCAGTGTTGCATCGCTGCAAGGGACGGTAACCGACCCACAATCCAAACTGCCGATTCCCGGCGTCAAGGTCACTCTGCTAAAGTCGGGTTCCTTACCCAACGAAAAGTGGACTGGTGCGGAAGGAATCTTCCGTTTTCTCAACCTCGTGCCCGGAACCTATGAACTCAAAGCCGAGAAGGATGGCTACCAGAGTTTGGATATTCCGGATGTCTCAATTAAGGGTCCCGACATAAGAAACCTGGAATTGCAGGCGACTGCCGCGGGAGCGACGCCAACTAAGGGGCCGTCCGGAGTTCCCGGCGCCGTGCCTTCGCAGCCTGCGCCGCCCGCTCAGCCGACGGGGCCATATCCGGGATTGAGAACCTCGGAAACGGCGGCGACACCAGGCCCGCTGGGGATCGCGCCGGAACAGGTGCCTCCGGAGTCGTCGAATTTTCAGGAAGAGCCCTACCGGTGGACGGTGCCGATGCCGGCGTGGGACCGTTACGGCAAGCGCGGTGAGTTTCCCTACAGTCGTCATCACTGGTATGACCCGTTCAATCGCAACCGGCTCAAGGGCGACGAGCCGATCTTTGGGCAGCGATGGTTTTTCGACTTGACGGGCACGAGCATCACGGGGCTCGACGCGAGGCGCTTGCCGGTTCCGAGCGGAGTGGCGGCGGAGCAACTCGGAGAATTTGATTTCTTCGGCCGAGGTGAACAGGGTTTCGCGTCGCAGAGTTTTCGCCTGTCGGCGGATCTGTTCGAGGGCGACACGAGTTTTCGACCGGTGGACTTCCGAATTCGATTCACGCCGGAATTCAACTTGAATTTCCTGCAGACGCGGGAGCGAGGGCTCGTCAACATCGACGTCCGCGATGGCACAAACCGCTTCGACACTCACGTCGGGCTGCAGGAGGGTTTTGTCGAGGCGAAAATTCACGATCTCAGCCCGAATTTTGACTTCGTGTCCATACGCGCGGGGATTCAGCAGTTTGTGAGCGACTTTCGCGGATTCATTTTTGCGGAAGAGCAGCCGGGAGTGCGGATTTTCGGGAACCTGCGGTCGAACCGGATCAACTACAACCTGGCGTACTTTTATTTTCTGGAGAAGAACACAAACAGTGGCCTGAATACGTTCGATCCGCGGCACCAGCAGGTGTACATCGGCAATGTGTACATCCAGGATTCGTTTTTCAAAGGCTACACGACAGAATTCAGTTTTCATTACAACCGCGACGACCCTTCGATTCACTTCGACGACAACGGTTTCCTGGTGCGCCCTGCCCCTATCGGCGACGTCGTCAACAGCGGAATCCTGACTCACGGCATTCGCGCGTATTACATCGGATGGGCCAGCAACGGGCATATCAAGCGGCTAAACGTAAGTCACGCGTTCTATCAGGCGCTGGGGCACGACACGCTGAACCCGATTGCAGGAAGGCGAGTGGACATCGACGGAAGGATGGCGGCGCTGGAATTGTCGGTGGACAAAGACTGGATTCGCTTTCGCGGGTCGTTTTTCTATTCATCGGGTGACCCGACAGAAAGGTCGGATACGCTGGGGAATGCGGGGCGGGGCTCGACCGCGCACGGCTTCGACACAATCGTGGATGAAACGAATTTTGCAGGGGGAGCGTTCAGCTTTTTCGATACTGAAGGCATACGACTGACGAGTACCGGCGTTGCGCTGACGAATCCTGGCAGTTTGCTGGTCAGCTTGCGCAGCAACAAAGAAGAGGGGCAGGCGAACTTTGTGAATCCAGGCGTTTATATTTTCAACGCCGGGGCGGATTTCAATATCAAGCCGAAGCTGAAGGCATTCGTGAATGCGAATTACTTGCAATTCGTCCGCACGGAGCCGTTGCAGATTCTGTTGTTTCAGCAACATATTCGGCACAGCATCGGAACCGATACTGGCGTTGGCATTCAATACCGGCCGCCGCTGACGGAGAACATTGTGATAACGGCGGGCATTTCGGACCTGGTACCCGGAGCGGGATTCGGGGACATCCTCAATAAGCGCGTGTTGATTTCTGGATTCTCGACGATCAAGTTGGTGTTCTGAACTCTATGCGTTCGCGGTGGAGACAAATTGGGCAGATCGGGGCGGTTGCGGCATTCGTGTGCGCGGCGCTAATGATTTTTGATCCTCCGGGACGCGCCTTCTGGCCGCAGTCAGCGATGGAGCAGAGTTCGCAAGGGCTCGGTGATTCGCTGGAAGAGGCGCAACAGCGGTCGGCGGGTTGCATCACCTGCCACAACCCGATGGACAGCCCGACGATGCACACTACGGGAACGGTGCGGCTGGGTTGCACGGATTGTCATGGGGGGCATGCGGACATCTCGCTGCCCGCGGGTGTTGCGCAGGGGTCGCCGCAATATCAGGAACTCACGCGGCAGGCGCACGTGCGGCCCCGATTTGCGGAGGATGCATACAGCTCGGCGAATCCGGTGCGTGCGTATACCAAGTGGTTGGGAGAAGACACCGACTACATCAAATTTGTGAATCCTGGTGACCTGCGAGTGGCGGAGCAAACTTGTGGCCGCTCGGGTTGCCATACTGCAGAAGTGCAACGCGTGCGCACGAGCATGATGACGCATGGAGCGATGTTGTGGGGCGCAGCGCTCTATAACAACGGCGCGGTTCCGTTCAAGAATCCGCATTTCGGCGAGAGCTATTCAGCAGATGGCAAGCCGCAGCGAATGATCACTTATCCGCCGCCGACACCGGAAGAAACTCGAACCAAAGGCGTGCTGCCGTATCTCGAACCGATCGAGCGTTGGGAGATTTCGCAGCCAGGCAATGTCCTGCGCGTGTTTGAACGTGGAGGCGAGAAAAAGCCGCAAGTTGGAAATCCCAATATCGAGGAATCGCCGGGGAAGCCGGATGTGAAACTGGGTGAGCGAGGATTCGGAACATTGCTGCGAACGGATCCTACGGTATTGGGTTTGCAGAAGACACGACTGCTCGATCCACTACTTTCGTTTCCGGGAACGAATGATCAGCCGGGGGATTATCGGGCAAGCGGATGCAGCGCGTGTCACGTGATCTATGCGAATGATCGATCGCCCGAGCACTCAGGACACTATGCGGTGAACGGGAATCTGGGGCGGGCGACGACGGCCGATCCGACCATTCCGAAGAACGAATCGGGTCATCCCATCAAGCATGAGTTCACGCGATCGATTCCGACGAGCCAGTGCATTGTGTGCCACATCCATCCGGGCACGAACATGGTGGCGACGTACCTGGGCTACACGTGGTGGGACAATGAGATTGATGGCGACAAGATGTATCCGAAGGAGCAGCGGCATCCGAGCCCGGCGGAGCAACAGAGGATTCAGAAACGTGATCCGGAGCGAACGGCGATCCGGGGATATTGGGCGGACGTGAGCTTTCTGGAGAAAACGGGAACGCCCGAGTTCAACCAGCAACTTCAAAACACGCAGTTTGCCGACTTTCACAGCCACGGATGGATCTTCCGGGCTGTCTTCAAGCACGACCGCAAAGGCAACTTGCTTGATGCCGATGACCAGATCGTTTCCTTCAATGATCCGGACAAGTTCAAAAAAGCTGTGCACCTGAAAGACATCCATCTTGAAAAAGGGATGCATTGCATCGACTGCCATTTCGCGCAGGACAGCCACGGGAACGGCAAGCTCTACGGCGAGACGCGGAATGCGATCGAAGTCGATTGCGTGGATTGCCACGGAACGATCGAGCAGCGCGCGACGTTGCGTACCTCAGGGATTGCCGCTCCAGCGAGTGGCACGGACCTGGCGGGATTACGGACGCCTTGGGGCGAGCGGCGGTTTTACTACGACGGCGGCAAGCTGTTTCAGCGGTCGATGCTCGATCAGACTCAACAGTGGGAAGTGGTGCAGGTGCTCGACTCGATTACGCCGGGGAATTCGCATTACAACGAGAAATCGCGGCTGGCGAAGACGATCCAGAAAGACGGCACGGCGTGGGGCGAAGCCGGTGGAGACCAGTCGAACCTCGCGCATCAGAACAGCCGGATGACCTGTTACGCGTGCCACAGTTCGTGGGCGCCGACTTGTTATGGCTGCCATCTGCCGATGTCGGCGAACCAGAAGATGCCGATGCTGCACAACGAAGGCCTTACGACGCGCAACTGGACCTCGTACGATTTCCAGGTGCTGCGCGATGATGTTTATAGCCTGGCAATTGATGGCACGGTCACGGGACATCGCGTGGCGCCCGTGCGGTCGGCGTGCGCGGTGCTGGTGAGTTCGCAGAACGCTGATCGCGATTGGATTTACTACCAGCAGCAGACAGTTTCTGCAGAGGGATTCAGCGGCCATGCGTTCAGCACATTCGTGCCGCATACGGTGCGATCGAAGGAAACCAAGGAATGCACCGATTGCCACGTCTCGAAAGCGGGCGATAACAATGCGTGGATGACTCAGCTGATGCTGCTGGGCACCAACTTCATGAACTTCATGGGCCGCTACATCTACGTAGCGACCGGCAAAAAGGGATATGAGGCGGTCGCGGTGACGGAACACGATGAGCCTCCGGCGGTCATTGGAAGCGATCTGCAGAAGCTCGCGTATCCAGACGACTACAAAAAGCACTTGGAGAACCATGGGGAATTGAAAGAAGCCTACGGACACGCGGGCTCGGAAGTACTCGATGTGCAGGCTCGCGGCGAATATCTGTATGCGGCGATGGGCAAAGGCGGGTTGCGCGTCTATGACATTGCAAATATCGATGATAAAGATATTTCGCAACGAACGATTACCGCGCCAGTGTCGCCGCTTGGCCAGAAATTCTACGTTCCGACGAAATACGCGATGGCTGTGGCGACACCGACAACTCTGGGTGTCGATCCGCTGCGCACGCACAATCCGGAGAACGAAGAGCAGCCGATTCATCTGATCTATGGCTTCCTGTACGTAGCCGACAAGCAGGAAGGATTGGTAGTGATCGGCGATCCGAACCTCAAGGCGCGAAGTCCGGGCGTGGGAACGCTGCTGAATGGCGATCCGAATGACAACTTCCTGAAACGCGCGCTGGCGTTCAATCCGAATGGCGCGTTGAACGGTGCGCGGCGGATCACGATCGTAGGGACGTACGCCTACATTCTTTGCGATTCCGGCCTGGCAGTGGTGAATCTGGACAATCCGTTGAAGCCTGAGCTGACAGCGCAGATCGGCGCGCCATTTTTGATCGAACCACACGGGATCGCGGTGCAGTTCCGGTATGCGTTTGTCGTGGATAAGTGGGGGCTGAAGGTTCTGGATATTACGCATCTCGACAGACCGGTTCCGGTGGACGGTGCGGCGGTGCAGATCGATGATGCCCGAAATATCTATGTGGCTCGCACCTATGCGTACGTTTCGGCGGGGAAGCAGGGCTTGGCGATTGTGGACATTGAGAAACCGGGGCAGCCGAGACTCGACCAGACCTTCAACGCAAACGGCGTGATGAACGATGTCAATGACGTGAAGATGGGCATGGTATCCGCGGAGTTGTTCGCATATGTGGCGGATGGCAAGAACGGGCTGCGAGTGCTCCAGATTTTTTCTCCGGCGAGCAATCCGAACTTCTCGGGATTCAGTCCGCGACCGACGCCGAGGCTGATTGCGAGTTATCGCACGAAGGGTCCGGCGCTGGCGGTTTCGAAGGGCATTGACCGAGATCGCGGGGTCGATGAAAGCGGGAACCAGGTGGCCGTGCTCGGGCGCCGCGGTGCGCGACCGTTTAATCGCGAGGAGATGCAGAACCTGTATATGAGAAACGGCCAGGTGTATACGGTGACGGACGAGGCGCCGGGGAAGGCGAAGTAATAGCGGCGGGCAGGACGCATGGTCTCCCCCGCCGCTTGCAGCCTTCACCACCTAATCAGCACCACACTTTTCCCTAGTACATTAAATTGCTGGCGAAGTTTGGTGTGCCGCCGCTGCGGACCGCCGCACTCCATTGATCGAGTTTGCCGTAGTCCATCTTCCAGAAATTCCTGCAAAGCGTCAGGTATTGCAGCACGACTTCGGATTGCCCTTTCTCCAGAAGGTCTTTTGCGAGAGTCATATTGGGTCCGAAGCTGTTGAGTTGTGGTGAGCCAGGGGTAGCGCCCGCGGCCAATAGATATTGGCCCGCCTGCTTAAGATTGCCATCTTGCACCGCGACCCGGCCCAGCACAAAATTGCCGTAGTAGATAGCGTTCCCGTAATTCCAATCCTTGGGGTACTGCGGCGCCATCTCGAGGACCTGCTTTGAATAAGCCGTAGCCTTGTCGATCGCTCCAGCGTTGAATGCCCGCTTTGCCAACTCCGGAAGCTTGTAGAACAGCTTTTCCCCAGTCAGTGCCGAGGCCGATGCTTCAAGAGCCGCGAGTTGCTCCTGCGGCGACGCTGGCGGACGGCCCAGCCGCGCCAAAATCGGGCGCAGATCAGCAGCGGCAGCCTGTATCTTCGCGGGGTCGGAAGCGGAGATGGCATCAGTCAATTGAGTGCAGCGGTGTCCCGCTGCGGCGAAATCATCGTTCTCGTCAGTGCTTTGCTGGCTGCTGTGTCGCTCCCGAACTTCTAATGTCATCTGAATGATGCGGCAAGTCTTGACAGAGACGTCGATGTCGTCCTTGCGGCTGCTCTGCTGTCCAAGTACCAAGCCGGCGAGCAGCAAGAAACATGTGGAAAGTGACAAGCGCTGGAGATTCATAATCAGTGTTCCTCCTTTGATCTACTCTGCCGCCCTTAACTGTTGGATCGAATACTTCCCCTTGGTCGGTTGTTCGTTCTTCCAGTCGTGATAAGCGTGGCACTCGGAGCAGTTGCCGGCGGCGGCATCGTGCTTGGGGCCCTGATCCTGGTGGCAAGCGCGGCACGAGGCAATTCCGGGCAGCAGGATGTCCGCAGTGTCTTTGCTGTCGGGGGTACGGCTGTGGCACGCAACGCAAGCCAACAGGCGATGCGAGTTGTGATTGAAGTCAGCGTGCAAGAGCCAGCGCGCGGGAATGGAAGACTTGGCCACCTGCGGCAGCGGCGTATTGGTGCCGATCATGACATGGCAGAGCTTGCAGCCTTTATCGAATAGCAGCGTGTCGGCGAGCATGACCTGCTGGTCCATCCATTCCTGACGCGTGTGAGGAACGGGTAGAGGCGTTTTGAATTTGCCAGGAAGCATCCGTTCGGGAGCGATCGGTTCGCTGAGCGCGCCTGGGTGGGTTGCGAAGTAGTCGCCGTACTTCTGCACGAGGAATGCCTGGACGACTTCAGGCTTGTCGTGGGGCGCAGGCTGGTCGAAGCGCCGATCGAACTGCAGATCTTTCACGTGACACCCCGCGCATTGCGTCGCGTAGAGAATGGGCGATATATAGTCACGAGAACGGGAGGGCCGAACGTCGGCATTCATGATCGTTGCTGCAGCTTTGTCGGCGGGCGATTGGACCATTGCTTCGGAGATGGGCTGGGCCTTGGCAGCGGGCCCTGCGTAGGGCCACGAACCTTCCATCGTGGTGGTGCGGTGGCAATCCTGACAGTCCATCTGCACGGGGCCGTCGGGACCGGCGAGACTCGGCTTCAGGTGCGCGTAGTGATTGAGCTTTACCTGGCCGGGATCGCTGGCTCCGGGGCGTAAGGGCGTGAACTCAGGATGGTTCGTGTCGAAATCCTTGATGACACGCACATAGTGCGGTTGGCCGGCGCGTGTACGCAAGTCGGCGTGGCACTGCGTGCATCCCGAATCGGTGGTGTTGGCGAGCCGCATAGAGCCTTTGTGTTCGATGTGACAAGAGCTGCAGGGCGCCAAGAATGCGACTTTATCGGAATGGTGCGCAGGCGCGTCGTGGCAGGTGAGACACGCTTTGTCGCCGACCTTCTCGTGGAAAAATCCCAGCGTGGTGGCGTGGCAGGTGTCGCACTTCTTGCCGAAGGCGGCGTGCGAATAGGAAAGCGGCCCACTGCTGTAGACCTTCGGCGAGGTGACGCGCGCCGCTGCAAACCAAACGAGCGCGACGACCGGGATCGCGACGGAAAGCCAGAAGCGCCACTGGCGGAAGGGATGGGGATGCGTGAAATATTGCAGGTCCATCCGCTTGGCGAGTTTCTTGGTTGTCCGAACGCGTCGCAACATGGTGTTCTCAGTAGCGAAGGGCCATCACGGCGTGAACTGCTCCCAACAACAAGACCGCATAGGAGAGTGGAATATGGACCAGCAGCCATCCATGCAAGATGCGGTGATAGCGAGCCTGCTGATCGAGTTCGCGCTTTTCCTCGCAGACGTTCTCGAGATCATCGACGGTCGAGTGCAGGTTGGCCGGAAGCAGCACGCGCAATTGCTGAAACATGGCTTGCGCTCGTCCGCGATCAGCCAAACTGCCTCCACGCGATCCACCCTGGGAGAGATAAGGCTGCATCTCGCGGCTAAAGAAGTTTTGGAGCTCCGTGCCGGCTTCTTCATCGACCTGCAAACTGGAGGCGACTGTGAGGCCGCCCATGGTGCCAGCGCTGGCCGCGGCCGCGAGTTGCTGCTCGGTGGCTTGGGAAACATTACCTTGCAGGGCGGAGACAGCTTCGCTGACCAGGGCGGTAGCTTCATCGATGAGCTGAACACGGACACGGCCGATCTGCTCGTAGATGGTTTCAAGGGGAATGCGCTGCGTGGTAAGGCGCGGCATAAAGTGTTGCAGGACTGCGCCAACGATGCCGCTGATGAAGACCACCGTGAAGAGCCACATCAGGCCGCGCGTCAGACCGACACCGAAACGAAAGCCAGAATGGAGGAAGATGAGCGGGTAGCTGATGAAGCCGAGCCAGAGATGGCCGCGCATCCAGGACTGCGCGCGTCCGATCCGCCAGATGGGAACTTTCTTGCGAGCACCGAGTAATCCGGCGAAGAGCATGAAGGCGGAGGCGACGCTGCCGTAGATCAGGCCGATCGTCGTTCCACCACCCGCGCCTTGCGGCGTGCTGCGAGCGTACGGAAGGTACACGGCAGTTGCGATGACCAGCGCGACGACGCTGCCGATGAACCAGCTTCGATGTGTCTCGTCGATTCGCAAGCTTCCTACTTTCGCAAACTCTGCTGCTTCAGCAATCCGCCGAAAAATTCCGGCGGATTCACGCGGTGCGCGGCATCATGCGGGCACGCGTACACGCAGCTGGGCTCGGCGTGGTCGAGGCACAGGTCGCACGATGTGGCTTTAACCTTCACGCCAGCAACTCGGCGGCCGGGATACGACGGATCGTCGAGTTGCACCGGGAACGGGTGCATGTTGATGTTGCCGTACGGGCAGTTGTTGGCGCACTGGCCACAGCCGATGCACCAGTCTTCGATGATGACTTCGAGCGAATTGCGACGGCGAATGGAGCCAACCGGGCAGCCGACCATGCAAAGCGGATCGCGGCATTGGCGGCAGGAGGTTGCCACCAGATAGCGATCGAAACGTAGGCCATCGCGGATGAGGCGGCTGACGCCGTCGTGGGCGTCGGCGCAGGCGCGCACACACTGATCGCAACGCGTGCAGCGGTCGAGATCAAGGATGAGAAGGCTCTGGGCTTCCATCAAGCCCTGATTGAGAAACTGATCGACGGGAACATCAGCAGCTTGCGTAACGCGGAGGCGATTCTGCTCCGTGTGCTCGGCAGCGGCTTCTTCGAGCTTGCGACGAATTTCGGGAAAGCGGTCGAGCATTAGCTGAAAATCTTCGCCGGGGACGCGGACGACTTCAACGTGATCGAGCGCGCTGCAAGTAGCGATTCGCGGCGTGCCGGTGAGGAAAGCCATCTCGCCGAAGTAAGAGCCGCGAGCGAGATAAGCAAGTATCAGGTCGCCTCCCGGCCGATGTTGAGAGACCTTAACGAATCCAAGCCGCACGAGGTAAAAGCTGTCGGCGGGCTCGCCCTGGCTGCAGATGACCTGCCCTGGCGTGAAACGGAGTAATTCGACGCGATCGCGGAGATGGTCGATGAAGTCGGGCGTTAACGATGCGAGCAGAGGCACGCTGCGCAGGTGGGAATCAAGTGCGCGCTTGCGGTAATTGCGATCGAGTTGCTCGCGGAAGGTCTTGTTTCGCTGCATGACGTCGAGGACGTTGCGCAGCATCTCGAGCATGGTGCAATCGGTCTGGGCGCGAACTGTAGCGGAGCGTGGGTAGTAGCTCATGCACGTCATTTCGCCGAAAAGCTCGCCGGGGCCGAGTTCAGCGATCGGATTCTGATACGGAAGATCGACGGGCGCGTCGATAGGAATGTAGGCGCGGCTGCTCTCTTCGGTGCGCTGATCCTGACTGCGAGGAGCAAGCATGCTGCGCAGCTTGCTAAGAAATCCCTGCGTGCCTTCTGTCTTGACGTGGGCGATGGGGCTGGAGATAAAGACTTCGGCCTTGCCGTCGACGATGTAAAACGCGGTTGCGCCGAAATCGCCCTCGCGGCAGATGATGTCGCCGGCACGAAACTTGCGCTCAACAATGGCGTTCTTGTTCAGCTCAAGGAAAGTTCCGGAGACGTTCTTGAAGATCGGCAAAGCGAGAAGCACTTCAGGATCGAGGTGACCGCCTTCGAGCCGGGTTCCGACTGCGGCCTTGTTCGTGAGCGCACCTGTCGGGCAGGAAACCATGCATTCCCCGCAGGAGACGCAAGACGAGGTTCCCATTGGCAAGTTATTGTCGAAAGCGATGCCAGCCTGGTATCCCTTGCCGCGACGGGCGAGCACCCAGTTATGGCGAATTTCGTCGCAACCACGGATACAGCGGTCGCAGAGAATACAAGCTTCGTGATCGACGGCGATGGCGAGCGAGGAATCGTCGTGACCCCGAGGCGTCGTGCGGCGGGGGAAGCGTGGTTGCTCAATCTTCGCTTGGGCGGCGAGGCGCTCGAGTTCGCAATCGCCGGAATGCTGCTGGCGAGCGCAGGGAGCGGGATGGTCCGACATCAACAACTCGACGAGAGTCTTGCGGACCCCGACCACTGCGTCAGTGTTGGTCTTGACTGTCATTCCCTGCTCGGCCTGACGAATGCAAGATGCGGCATAGACGCGCTGGCCGACATCGACGACGCAGACGCGGCACACACCGACAGGCGTTTCGTTCTGTTGATGGCAGAGCGTGGGGATGGGAATGCCGTTTATTCGAGCGGCATCGAAGATAGTAGTGCCTTGGGCAACGGAGACAGGGGTACCGTCGATCGTCAGCTGCACTTGCTTTGGCGTCGGTTTCGCGGGCGCTGCGTCGGCACTCATGACATTCTCAAGACTGGAAGCAGATTCCTCCAGGGCAATGGCGGCGAACCAGGTGTTCCTCGACGATTCCGGGGAAATGTTTCATGACCGAAGCGATGGGGACAGGCACAACCTGGCCAAGACCACAGATGGAAGCCTGTTTCATCGCGGTCGAAAGCTCATCGAGAACCTGCATGTCCTGCTTAGTGCTTCGGCCCTCGGTCCAGCCTTTCAGCATTTCGACCATTTTTTGCGAGCCCATGCGGCAGGGAACGCACTTGCCGCAGGATTCATTGCGATAGAACCGGGTGGCGTTAAGAGCCATGTCGAGCATGCAGCGGCCCTCGGCACAGACCACGATGGCGCCGGAGCCGACCATTGAACCCGCGGCAGCGACGGCGTTCCAATCGAGTGGAAGGTTCGACATGGAGGCAGGCAGATAGCCGGATGAAGGTCCGGAGGGCGCGAATCCCAACATTTGCTTGCCGCCCGGGATGCCGCCGGCATTCTGATAAATCAGATCGCTGTAAGTCGTGCCCATGGGAACTTCGAAAATGCCCGGACGGACGACGTCGCCGCTGATGCCGACGAACTTCATGCCGGTCGAACCATTCTTGCCTTGCGTTTTGTACCACTCCACGCCGCGACCCAGAATGACCGTCGCCAGACAGAAAGTCTCGACGTTGTTGATAACGGTCGGCTGATTCCAGAGGCCGTTTGTCACCGGGAATGGCGGCTTGTTGCGGGGCTCGGAGCGCTTGCCTTCGATCGCTTCGAGGAGCGCGCTCTCTTCACCGCAGATATAGCCACCGGGGCTGACGAAGATTTCGAGATCGAAGCCGAGATCGCTGCCGAGAATTCGTGGTCCGAGCAATCCCTGCTGGTAACACCGGTCAATTTCCTCTTGTAGAACCTCCGCTGGATGTTCGTATTCGTGGCGGATGTAGAGAATTCCTTTCTTCGCGCCGGTGACGAGTCCGGCAGTGATCATGCCTTCGATCACGAGGTAAGGAACGTTTTCCATGATGCCGCGATCTTTGATCGTGCCGGGCTCGCTCTCGTCGGCATTGCAGACGATGTACTTGGTCGTGCCGGCCGCGTTGCGGACCAGTTCCCACTTGCTCGATGTGGGAAAGCCAGCTCCGCCCATCCCGCGAAGGGCTGCAGCTTTCAATCCGGCGATGATTTCCTGCCAATTCTGCGTCTCGATGAACCGGCGAACGACCGCATATTGCGGCTTGCCCTGATAGGGGTCCGAAACGACAGGCATGCGAGGCTCAGTCTGGTGGTTCGAGGGAAGCGATTTGCCAGCGAGAACATCCTGAACCATGGCGACGGCGTCGCGGCCACTCACGCGAGAGTAAATGTGATCGTTCACCATGAAGGCCGGCGCTTGATCGCAACGACCGAGGCAGGAAACATCGCGGATTGAGACTTCGTTCGGCGCCGTACCCTGAAACGCGGAATCGAGAGCGGCACGGAGTTGATCGCCACCGCAAAGATGGCAGCTCATGTCGGCGCAGACGCGAATATCGACCTTTGGCGGGGGACTGAGATGAAAATGGGGATAGAAACTCGCGACGGTGTGAATCTGGCTTACCGGAATGTTGATTTTTCCCGCAAGGACCTTGAGCTGGTCCGCCGGAAGGTAACCAAAATCCCGTTGAATTTCCCTAAGTTCTTTGAACACGATGCCAGAGGCTCCGCCCTAAGCAAGTTGAGGTCGAATCAAGCAGGCGAGACCGCGAATGTATAGCAAAATTGCGGCCATGTCCAGACCTGCCTGCATAGTGTCTCATTTTGGCGAAGCGTGACATGTCTCAATGAGCGGCTTTGGATTGATTTCTTGACGAAATCGTCGTATAACCGAGCACCCCGACAAAAATAACTTCTCGCGCGTTGATACGGATTCTAGGGACCAGCGAAGTCCGGCAGGTGAGGAGAGGAAAGCGACATGCGTAAGCAACTGCTGGCGGTCTTTTTGCCGCTGCTCGTGCTCATTGCCGTTGGCGAGACGCAGAATCCGGCTCCCTCCGCCCTGCAAAAAGTCGATGTGATTCACAATGCCGGCTCGATCCGGGTTGAGATCAGCGCTCGCGGTGCGCTCTCCCCAAAAGTCATGGCTCTCGACTCGCCGGCGCGGGTCGTTGTCGCCCTGCCAGACACCGTAATGGCGACAGCTTATAACCACATCGATGTCGGGGCGGGTCAGGTAAAGGCAGTGCGCATTGGAAATGACGGCAGAACGCCTCCAACCACCAGCGTCGTGATCGATTGCTCGGCAAAGTGTCAATACGAGGTTTTGCCTGGCGGTGCTGACATGGTGATTGTGAGCCTTCCGGGAAGCGGAGCTGCTAATCCGACCAGCCAAGTGCGGACTGAAAGAGCAAGCACTGCGGCTGTGAAGCAACCTGAGCCGGTTCGCGCCTCACTCGCCAGTCCGACGATGACTGCTCCTTCGCCAACAATCCCGCTTTACCAACAGAAGGCTGCAGCCGCAGGCATGTACAACGGCGCAGGAGGATGCGCTGCCAGCAGTTGTCATGGCAGCGTGCAACCGAGGAATACCACTCGTATTAATCAGAATGAGTACACGATCTGGATTGCTCAAGATAAACATGCTCGCGCTTTCAATGTGCTGACCAACAACGTTTCGGAGCGGATCGGCCGGATCCTGAACATAGGACCACCTTCGAAGGCTCCAAAGTGCCTGATCTGTCATTCGCTCAGCGTTCCGGCCGACCAGCAAGCCCGGACGTTCGAGCTTTCCGACGGAGTGAGTTGCGAGAATTGTCACGGACCAGCATCGGGATGGCTGGGGCCGCATACCACGAGAGACTGGCCGCACGAGAAGTCAGTTCAGCTCGGCATGTACGATACTCGAAATCTGGAAAGACGCGCGGCTAAATGCCTCACCTGCCACTTGGGAACCGCTGAGAAGTTTGTCGATCATGAAATGATTGCCGCGGGACATCCCGACCTCACTTTCGAACTCGGCTTATTTACCAACGTCATGCCCCCGCACTGGAAAATGCCTGAGCAGAACAATCCATGGCGGCAAGTCCAAGCATGGGGAGTTGGACAGGCGGTGCAGTTGCGCGATTCGCTCAATCGCTTGGCGCGGCGGGCCAGCGCGAAGGATGGAGCGTGGCCAGAATATGCCGAGCTCGATTGCTTCGCCTGCCACCACAGCCTGACGCGGCCCGAAGATAGTTGGCGACAGGAACGCGGCTACCTGGGAAGGCGCGCGGGAAATCCTCCGTGGAACCAGTCGCGAGTGGTTGTATTTCGCGATCTCGTCGAGGAGATAAGTCCCAACGAGAGCAAGCAGTTGAACGATGAAGTCGTTCAGCTTGCGCAGATCATGAATCAACTGAATGGAAATCGCGAACAGATTGCAGCGTCTGCGACACGGGCGTCGGGTTTCGCCGAGGAGTTAGTTAGAAAAATCGATGCACAAGGTTACGATTCTGCGCTAACGCTCCGGCTGATGCGGCGAATCGCGCGGAATGGGAACCAGATCGCCATGGAAGATGAACGCCCGGCGGAACAAGCGGCGATGACGCTCGATTCCCTGTTCAGGGCTTATGACATGAACGCAAAGCCCCCCAATAGTGCCGAAATACGAACCGCAATCAACGGATTATTTGCCATGCTGCAGGATCCTTCTGCATATTCGGGGCCGCGATTTGCCGGACAAATGCAGCGGGTCCGCGAAGTATTGGGACACTAGGCTGGTCGGACCTCGAAGATATGGGCCTGGTAAGGCGCTAACTTCACGTACAGGCCTTGCGCCGCGAGATCATCGCGCTTCCAGGAATATTCCTTGCCACTCAATAGATCGTGGAATAAATACAATTCTGAGCTTCCAGCGTCCACTTGCTGAATGCTTCCTTGCGAGGTTCGACCGGCGAAATTCACCGCGATGATTCGGATTTCGCCGCCATGCTTCCATCGGTATGCAATGAGATCCTGGAAGGTCTCGTCGCCCACAGAGCGGATTTCTAAGAGCTTCCATTCTCCAGCGTGAAAAATTCCGGCGTCGGCAATATGCAGCAAACGTTGGTAGAGATCACGAGTTTCCTGGTTGGGCGGATCCGGATGCGAGTTTGCGAGTGGCATCGGAACGAAAGTCTTCTTCCCCTCGAGTTGGCCTTGATGGTAAAAACGCATTCCGGGCAGAGTCGAAGCCAGGGTTACGATACCTGGTTGTCTTTCGCTGGCAAATGTGGCCGCGGCACGGGGCTCATCGTGGTTCTCTAAAAAACGCGCCATCTTGCGCTGGTACTCCACGTCGGCGCCCAGGTGGGCGCGGACTGATGCGACCGAACCTTCCCGCAACCGGTCATAGAGACGTTTGTCGTAGGTGAAGTCGAAACCCAGTTGTTGCATCCGCCATTCCATGTCCCAGTAGACTTCTGCTAACCAGACCGTGTTGGGCACGGCCGCAGTCGCTTCTTGCCAGAATTCTGTTGCTGGTTTCGGCGAGCTTTCCAGCAACGAGTTCCACGTGCGATGAAAGACCTCATTGGTCACCAACATGGCCATGTCGCAACGGACGCCATCGCAAAGTTGGGCGATGTTCTTCAGGACGCCGATCATCGCCTGGCGGCAGTCCGGATTGAAATAGTTGAGCTGAGCGACATCGGACCACGGCGCGAAATAAGGGTCACGTCCGCGAGCGATAAAGAGACTCTTCTGGTCATTCTCGACGAGATAGAAGGCAGATGGATCACGCCGAAAGTCTTCCTCGCTTCCTTGGACATAACGATCCGGATGTTGTGATATCCAAAGATGGTCAAACCCTGTGTGGTTCGGGACAAAGTCGAGAATGAGCCCGATGTCTCGAGATCTCAACAGGCTATGAACATTTTTCAGGTCTTCGACCGTGCCGATGCGAGGATCAGGACTGTAGTCCTGGATAGAAAACGGGGATCCGACCACGTCGCGCATCTTCCAGCCGGGCAATGCGGCATCAAAATTCTGGAAATTGCTTGAATCGGTTCGAAAGATTCTGCGCCCGATTAGACTCCTTTTCCAAACTCCCAACAGATAAACGAAATCAAAACCTATTTCAGAGAGACGATTCCATTCTTCGATCGGGACATCTACCAAGGTCATTCGGCGGCCATGCTTCGCGGAAAGTGCTTCGAGCCAGAGCCAGGTATTGATCTCGTAGAGATGCGGACTTGGCCGGAACGCGAACCGCTCCGAGCTGTTAGGGGTCGACATGGCTTGGGTGCAATCGCCTGAGAGTGTACTAGAAAAAGTTGCCGGACCAGATTCGCGGAACTTCGGATACAATTTCGCCCTCACGGTTTCTCAATCTGCACGTTCTATCGCGAGTAGGGGTGAATCTCTGGCAACTGGCAGGCAGCAATCGGCGTGTTCCACCGACACCAAGGATGCCGCTCCGACAAAAGAGCATGCCCGACTCGCCGAACCGCACGCGGGTCGAGTCGCGCCGTGGCGTAAGTGGGGGCCTTACGTCAGCGATCGCAGTTGGGGCGGCGTGCGCGAAGACTATAGCGCCGACGGGAATGCATGGGACTTTGTCACTCACGATCAAGCGCGGAGTAAGGCGTACCGATGGGGTGAAGATGGAATTGCAGGAATTTGCGATCGATACCAATTGCTGGTGTTCGCGCTAGCGTTCTGGAACGGACATGACCCGATTCTGAAAGAGCGGATGTTCGGGCTTAGCTGCAACGAGGGGAACCATGGAGAAGACGTAAAGGAATACTGGTTTCATCTGGATAACACGCCCACACACAGCTACATGCGGATGCTCTACAAGTATCCGCAACGCGAATATCCGTATCGCCAGTTGATTGAAGAGAACCGTCGCCGGGGAAGTGGGCCTGAGTTTGAATTACTGGATACAGCAATTTTCGATGACGACCGCTATTGGGACATCTTCGTGGAGTATGCGAAAGAGTCTCCAGAAGATATCTGCATCCGCGTCGAGGCATTCAATCGTGGTCCGGATACCGCGGAATTTCACTTTTTGCCGCACCTGTGGTTCCGCAATACCTGGAGTTGGACCGATCCCCCGACTGGAGAGCCTACCATTCAGGTAGGCACAGCTGGAAAGCAGCATGCGACGTTTGTAGCAGATGACTCAGCTGCCAAACCACTGCAGAACATTCAGCTTCAATACGCTCTCGGCAGACGATATTTGTACGCTCAGACGGGCGGCGAATTTCTGTTCACCAACAACGAGACCAATGCTGCTCGCCTGTATGGTCCATCTGCGGTCAATCGATCACCGTACGTCAAAGATGCATTCCACCGATATGTTGTAAACGGCGAACGCCTTGTGAATCCGACGCAGATAGGAACCAAGGCCTGCGTGCATTACCGCTGTGAAGTTGCGGGAAAGAGTTCGGTCGTATTTCGGCTGCGGCTGAGCGAGAAGGAGATGGTCAATCCGCTGCAGGAGGTAGACAAGATCGTCGAACTGCGGAAGCAGGAAGCGGATGAATTCTATGCTGCTATTCATCCGCTCAAAGCAACCGAAGAAGAAAGGCTGATTCAGAGACGTGCGTTTGCCGGCATGTTGTGGAGCAAACAAATTTACCTCTTCGATGTTCACAAGTGGCTGGAGGGCGACAGCGTTCCGCCCCCGGAGGGTCACAAGAAAATCCGCAATGTTCATTGGCGACACCTGAACTCGATGCGCGTACTCACCATTCCGGACAAATGGGAGTTCCCGTGGTTTGCATCGTGGGACCTGGCTTTTCAGTGCACGACACTATCGCTGATCGATCCGGGATTCGCGAAGGAAAACCTTGAGGCGATGGTGTTTGAGCAGTTTCAGCATCCGAACGGGCAGATCCCAGCTTATGAGTGGGAATTCTCTGATTTGAATCCGCCAGTCCACGCGTGGGCAGTGTGGCGGGTCTATCAAAACGAGAAGGTGCGCACAGGGAAAGGCGACAAAGAATTCCTCGAGAAGTGCCTGCACAAACTGCTGATGAATTTTGCGTGGTGGGTGAATCGCGTCGACAGCGCGGGGAATAACGTGTTTGAGGGCGGATTCCTCGGACTGGACAATATCACCGTAGTCGACCGCAGCGAGAAATTGCCCGGCGGTGCCGTACTTGAACAGTCAGACGCGACCGGCTGGATGGGCTTCTTCTGTCTCTATCTGATGCGGGCGGCGCTCGAGCTTTCAAACTTTGATCAGGCGTATGAGTTATTGGCTACAAAGTTCTTTGAGCATTTTATCTACATCGGCGCCGCCATGAAGAAAATGGGCGGGCGAAACTATCAGCTCTGGGATGAACAAGACGGTTTTTTTTATGATGTGCTGCGCCTGCCCAATGGTGATTTCAAAAAGTTCCGCCTACGTTCCATGGTAGGGCTGATTCCGCTTTATGCGGTTGAGGTCATTGACCGCGAAGACCTCGATCCTCATCCCGGGTTTCTTGGCAACGTCGAATGGTTCATCCGAAACCGTCCCGACCTGGTTGGGCATGCGTGCTACTCAGTCGAGGGGCAGCGCTATGTTCTTTCAATTGCGGATTCCGGCCAGTTTGCGCGCGTTCTTCAGTACATCTGGGACCCGGACGAATTCCTTGCGCCGCACGGGATTCGCAGTCTGTCCAAGCATCATGAGCAACATCCGTTCTGCTTTGGAGGATCCTGTGTTGGGTACGAGCCGGCCGAATCCTCGGTACGCATCAAGGGAGGGAATTCCAACTGGCGGGGCCCGTTGTGGTTTCCGACAACGTATTTGTTGATCCGTTCCCTATTGAAGTTCGCGAGAGCCCTCGGACCTGAATTCGCAGTCACGACCGCCGGCAACAGCGGCCGGCCCACCACCCCGCTCGCGATGGGAGCGGAGATCGCAGACCGCATGATCGGTTTGTTTCGGAAAGATGAGCGCGGACATCGTCCTTGTTTCGGCCCGTACCGCAAATTCCAGGAAGACCCTCACTGGCAAGACTGCCTCCTCTTCAACGAGTACTACCACGGGGACACCGGACAAGGACTTGGAGCAAGTCACCAGACCGGCTGGTCCGGGTTGGTGGCCAACCTGATCGATGAGTGGCGACGCTAATGCTTCGACGACGGCTCACCTCTGCGGGAATTCTGCTGCTGCTCCTCATCGTCGTCAGCGTCACTGGCTATCGCGTGCTAGGCGGGCCATCTGTCAGCTTTCTGCAGGCCCTTTACATGGCTGTCATCACGCTGGCTGGTGTTGGCTATGGCGAGATCGTGGAGACCGCAAATAACCCGGCGCTGCGGATCTTCAACATGTTCGTGGTTCTGTTTGGCGTGGCCGTAACGGTTTATGTGTTCTCGGTGGTTGCAGCATTCCTGGTAGAAATCGAAGTCAGAAATCCCTTTTGGAGACGCAGAATGCAGAAAAGAATTAGCGAACTCAGGGGACATTTTATTGTCTGCGGTCTCGGGGATACCGGGCGTTACGCGGCCGAGGAACTGCATCGTACCGGGACTCACTACGTCGTGATTGACCTGAATGAAGACATGATCAAGAAAGTCGGTGAAACGCATCCCGATCTGTTTCGCGAAATGTTGTACGTCGTCGGTGATGCCACTGAAGAGGAGGCTCTGTCCAAGGCGGGCATCGAACACGCCAAGGGGCTGATCGCTAGCCTCCCAACCGACAAAGACAACCTTGTGATTACCGTCATTGCCCATCAGAAATTTCCGCAGCTGCGGATCGTATCTCGATGTGATGAGCAGAAATTCTCCGATCGCATGCTACGTTCAGGCGCGAAAGCCATCGTTTCACCGAGCCATATCGGCGGCTTGAGAATGGCGAGCGAAGTGATTCGACCGCACGTTGTCGGATTTCTGGACTTGATGTTGAAGGACCAGTCACAAACGCTGCGCGTAGAAGAGATTGAGATCGAAAATGGCTCGCCGTGGAGTGGGACGTCGCTGAATGATCTAAAGATTCATGCGAAGCACAATTTGCTTGTGCTCGCTGTCAAGAATGCCGGTGCAGATTCCAAGAAATTGTGGGTGAACCCGCCAGACGCGCTGGTGATTCGCGCAGGTGCGGCGATCATCGTAATGGGCGACATAAAAGATATCCGTGAGGCCCGCCATCGGGCGAAACCGGCCGCAGCTCTGATTCCATAGTTCGGATGGCACACTTGCTGGAGCAGCGTTATCGCGCGGTTTGGGAGCGCACGAAAAATCGAGACCATCTTTCTGGCGCGGATGTCGCTGCTTCTCGCTTTTATTTCGAGTTTAAAGACGGCCCACCTGTTCCTAGACGGTTCGACACGTATGCGATCGTTTGTGGTCTGCCGTTTCAGCCCCAAATGCAGAGAGCGTTGCATTCCTATTGGCGTCGGTATCTCGCGACGCTCAGCTCACCACTTGCCTATGGCGTTGAACCTGCGAACCTGCATACGGAGATTTTTCTTTTTCAGCGTCCCGAAGAAACGTTCGGGAAGGAACAGGTGGATGCAGCCATTGCGGAATCGCTAACCGTGTTGCGAGAGATGAGCCTGTTTCGGCTTATCTTTCGCCACCCGTTTATTACGCCTGACGGCACGATTGTGGCACCGGGCTATGACGAGCCGGCCGGAGTCGTTGAAGCTTTACGCATGAAGCTGAGAGAGAATCTCCAGATCTATCCAAAGAAACAGTCGCAGTGGGTGCATGTTTCCCTCGGACGCATCCTCGAACCCGTGGATCAGAAACAATGGCGATCCCTGCTTGAGGAAATGGACTTGCATTGGGGAGAAATCGTCGGCGAAGCTGAAATCGGTGACTGCCAAGTGCTCTGGGAGAAGCAGTGGTACATGATGGAACGCGAACAGCTCCATCGAGTGGCATTCAAGGCGGGCTAATTTGCGACTTGCAGCGGGCTGGCAAGCATGGAAACAACTTTTTGAGTGGTTTGCGCCGCCAGCTTGCGGTCCTCAAACTTCATGCTGTCGGCAGCAAACTTCACACTTGCGCGAATCCCGCGAAGAGACATCAGTCGTAACAAATGCGGGAGGAACGACATTCCCCCCCAGTAGCAAATCTCCTGTTCAACCGAACCGCGCTCGGCGGTGTAACCGATGTGCGAGGGCCATATACGCTCGCCGGAGGCGACTGCAGCTTCGAAAAGCGCAGGGCGAAACGGAAGAACGCTGCTGCCATCTGAACTTGTGCCTTCGGGGAATAGAACAACGACCGTGCCCTGCGCGAGGGCTTGCATCATTTCCCGGCTCACGCGCTGCGCATCGGACGAACGATTACGATCTACGTACAGGGTGCCTGCCATATTGGCCAGCGAACCATAAAGAGGCCACGACTGGACTTCCTTCTTAGAAACGAAAACGCAGGGCGATAATGCGCTGAAGACCAGAATGTCGAGATAGCTTAGATGATTCGAGACCAACAGGCCGCGCGAAGGAAAATTTCCCTGCGAAGCTACCTCGATATTTAAGCGCCGGAGGGTCAGGTCACACCATTTGTGCAACCACTGGGCGCGATCGGCAATGGTCAGGGGGCCGCGTAAACGTCGCAAGGAGAAGGCACCCGCCGCCTGCCCTGAGCTTCCAAGCAACGTAAGCAGCCGCCATAGCGATCGGGGCCATTCAAATGGAGAGCGAGATTGCATCATCGGCTCAAAATCAAGAACGAAGAGGTTGGGATATCTTACCATCCGCGACGGAGCCCGATCACCAATTCCGCCGAATGGGGTGAGCCTCAGTATTGAAGACCATCTGGTTGAGATCAAGCTTTGGGGACGGCGAAAACAACAGATAGAGATATTTCAAGGTTTCGGCGAGAAAAAAACTGGGCATTTCATCTTTTTGAGTTTTCTTTTCAATGCTACTCAAGCTGGCGTAGCCAGCCTCTGTTCGACAGTACTTTATGAGGCTATCGAAGAACGATCGCCCCATCTGTACATAGTGCGGGTCCTGTGTGAACTGGTGCAGGTAGTATGCCGACTCAATAATCTCCGGACGAAGCTCGTAGCCGTCGTATGCAATTTTCATCGTGGAGTAATTGAATTCCTCCGGCTCAACACCAAAATGCGTCCAGACCTTGTAAAAGGACTCTTCCGATCTTCGGGCGCGACCGAGATCGCCCGCGAGCGCCAGTTCTCCCGGAAAGAATGCATCCAACGCCCCTGAAAAGTGACCGGTCCTCTCGCCGGTATTCATATTGACCGGTCCATACCAAAGACCGCTCGTCGTTTCTTCTGCGAGGTACTTGTTGAGGGCCGCCAAGCTCGAGTTCCACATTCGATTGCAGTCTTCGTCGTGAAGCAGCAGCCAGCCCTTTAGAAGATATTCGTAGTAGGAATCAATTCCGCCGCTGATGTGGCTTTCTGGATCGGTCCACTTCCCAGTTTCGACGTCGATGCCGGAACCGACCAACCCGGACGGAGAGCGCCGGTTGTAAAGCTCAACCAACGCGCGCTTGGCTTTTTCGTAATAGATCGGTTTGCCAGTGAGTTTGCTCAAACTTCCAAACTCAAGGAGCAAAGTTCCGATCTCGGCAGGATTGGACTTCGTTTCGCGGACGGCACCAGTCTTGAGATTGACATACATGTAAGGCATGCCGGTTGGGGACCTGAAGGCCGGGAGCAAGCGTGTGCCTAAATCGTCGGCCAACGACAGCAGTCGTTGGTCTCCGCTGAGTTGATAACTGCTGAGCAAGCCGCCGAGTAGCCGAATAGTGATTTCGAAATTTTTGACGTAGATGTCCTGATCAAAAGACAAGTTCTTGATGATAAGGTCCTTGGTTTTTGCTGCCTCGTCGTCCAGTCCCATGAGAATCATGGTGTCGAGCGCGTCGACGGGCGTCATGTAAAGCGAAACTCCATACCAGTCGTGGTAAGTCTTGCTTAGCGGTCTTAATTCGTCATGGCCCCAGGCGTATTTCTTGTAGCCGTTCCACGCGTGCAGAAATTCGTCGCGGACCTGGAGCGCCGCTTCTGAGGTTTGCACTCTGGCAGAAACATCGGCGTTTCGGGGCGGGGATTGCGCTGCCCGGGCACTGGCCAATAGAGCAAGGAGTAACCCGATAACGACGTGACGGGACGATTGATTCATCGATGCGAGAGTTGCGCGCTGAACACTTCCAAGGCCGAGCCGATGCGTTCAAGTCCTCCGCGAAGGCTTTCGGTCGTCCCGCAAAAACCCAGGCGGAAGTGCTGCTCTTGCTCAAAGAATTCACCGGGTACGACGCTGGTATCAAATTTTTCGCGCAATAGCGCGACGAAATCCGTGGTGCGGCCACTTCTCAAACGAGGAAATACCGTCGTGCCGAACTGATTCGGTTCGCATACGAGCTGAGGGTGCGCTGCAAGAAATTCATTGACCATTGCGCGATTGGTGTCGAGCAGCTTGCGAGCCCGGTCACGGATGCGATCGATATTGTCGAGGGCAACCACTCCGATGCACTCAGCCGGATGGGCGGGGATTCCATAGGTGAAATCAACGATCGGCCACATCTCCTGGACCAGGTCGGGTTGGGCCAGGATCCATCCACATCGAATCCCACTAAGCCCGTAGGCTTTCGTCAGACTGCTGGTGACGATGAAATTCGTGCCGAGATGGAAAGCCGAGCGCCACGGCGTATCGAATAAAGTTTCGAGATAGACCTCATCTACGAGGACACGCGCTCCAACCTTGGCAGCCATCTCTCCGACCTGACGGATTGTGTTTTCGTCAGCAAGAGAACTGCTGGGGTTGTGCAGATTGCAGAGAATGATGAGACGAGTTTTCGGCGTGATTCTCCGTTCCAGTTCACCCAAGCCCAGGCGGAAACCGTGGTCCGCGCGGCGTTCGAAGCGCTCGACCTTGGCGTCAAGATGGTTAAGGATCGTCAGCAGCGGACCATAAGTCGGTTTCTCTACCAGCACCTCGTCGCCGCGGTGGACAAGAGCCGTCAAGGCGATGTAGTTCGCCATGGAAGTGCCGATCGTGTACACGAGGCAATCTTCGGAGACACCAGTCTTCGCCGCCAGACGCTCCATCAGGGGTTTGTGCCCATAAGGCCAAGTGCCACCGATCTCGATGTCTTCGATGCGAATGGGTAACTCCGCAATGGGATACGCAATCACTCCGCTGGTGGCCAGATTGAATTGGGCGTCAGAATTCAGTTTTGCCCATGCGAGGTATTGGGAAGAAATGTCGGAGTTCATCATGATGATTCTTTATCAGATCGCAGATGCGTTACGTTGATGATGGTCAATCGATGCTCGCAGTTTTCGACTGCTCCAGATCCAGTACACCGGAATGCCACCCAGCAACAGCCCCATGCCGATCAGGCTATTCTGAGGATAACGGTAGATCGTAGTTGCAACTACCCACCAGCAAGTGACAACAAATACAAGCGTGATCGCCGGATGTCCCGGGCTTCGATAAGCCGCACGACTCATCAACCCTCGTTCGGCACGGCGGCGAAATACAAAGAGTGTTGTTGCCGTCAAACCGAAGAAAAGGAAATCCATGGACACAACGTAATTCAAAATCTGCTCGTACCGGCCGGAAATCGTGATGACGATGGTCCAAACACTTTGCAAGATGATTGCTACCATCGGGACCCGCGTTCGAGGCTGCAACCCGGACACGGCACGGAAGAAAAGGCCATCCTCCGCCATAGCGAAGTACACGCGCGGAGCGGTCAGAATGGATTGACTCAGAAATCCCAGCGTCGAGATGGCGATCGCCGCAGCGATGAACGTCGCTCCCCGTTGGCCAAGGGCGAGGCGCATGACGGCCGTGGCCGGCGTTGTGGTAGCCGCCAGCGATTGCGGGCCGAGTGAACGGACGCAGACCCAGTTCACCATGGTGTAGAGCGTTGCTACTCCGAGAACACCAAGTACAAGTGCGCGGGGCAAATTCCTGGTCGGCTCTTTTACTTCAGCCGCAATGAAGTTTGCAGTCTGCCATCCGCCATAGGCGAACAGAACCGGTATCATGGCTGCGCCAAAGGAAGGCAGCGACGCACTCTCTTTTCCTCGCCAGGAAGTGGGATGCGAACCCGCCAATGCTAGACCAAGAACGACGAGAGCGGCGATCGCAACAATCTTCAGTGCCATCAGCGCACTTTGCGTACGCCCGCCACTTTTAACGCCAAGGCAATTGATAAGCGTCAGTACACCGAGGGCGGTGCTTGCGAGAAGCCAGTCGGGAGCATGCAGGCCCGTGAGTTCGATAAAGTAGCGAGCGAACGTGATTGACACCGCGGCCATGCCGCCAGTTTGAATCACGAGAAGCAGCACCCATCCGTAGAGGAATGCGATCGCCGGATGATAGGCCTCGCGCAGATACGCGTATTGTCCACCAACCTCCGGTAACGTTGCCGCGAGTTCTGCCCAGATGAACGCTCCCACCAGTCCAATGAACCCGCCAAAAATCCAAGCTCCCAAGATAAGACGAGGTGTGTGAACGTGCTGCGCCACCACGTAGGGATTGATGAAGATGCCAGCGCCGACGATGCCGCCCATCACGACCATGGTGGCGTCGAAGAGGCCGAGCTGTCGCGACAGGCCGGGCTTCGAGACGTTGACGGAATGCGCAGCGCTCGTGCCGCTCACGTTTTGCACTCGTGCGAGGATACCAGCTTTTTGGTATCGAAAATTATTGCCCGATTTCGGAGCGCAATCGCTTGGAAAGCTTTTCGATGCGCCTCAATTTGGCGATGGTGTCTTTGGGAAGGATGCCGTGGTTCACGCTCTCAATGTCGGGTTGTAGCGACTGCGAAAGCTCCAACAGCTCTCGGGCATCGTGCTCGAGCGCTGGCGACGGCGGACGTGATTTTGCCATTTGGGGAGATGCATTTGCGGTCGCCATGGACTTGTCCGCACTCTGCGGCGGGTTCGGCCAGTTACTCGGGTGTTGGGCCGAAGCGATCGGACAGCCCATCGATAACAGCAGGATGAGCAATGAGTTGACGCGGTTCACGGTAATCCTCTCTGAGACGAACCGGAAAGTTTGCGAAGAACATTTTAGAGCAGCTCCGCGAATAGCGGATCTTAGGTACGACGGAGGCAACCACAATGCCCCGGTTGCACCATCTGACAGTCGTTTACACGGGATGCTCCGATGCGGCTCTGCCTTTTGAGATCAACCCGCTATCTTTTGTGGGCGGGGATCATTACAGCATTTGGATGCGGGGGCGGTCCAATGACCAGCACCGGCAGCAACCCGTCCGCCCCGCAGCAAAAGCAACCGACCATCAGTTTCGCCGCTCAGCCAGCCATGGTAAGCAGCGGAGCGTCAGCCACGCTTACGTGGAACACGAGCAACGCAACCTCGGTCGACATTTCAGGGGTGGGAAACTTTGGCCCGAGCGGCTCGACGAGTGTCACGCCGAGCGCATCCACCACATACACGGCAACGGCACAAGGGGTCGACGGAACGGCAGAAGCGACGGCAACAGTGACGGTGACATCTCGGACCGGCGGAGTTCCTTCGTTCGGAAACGTGTTCCTGGTGATGGAAGAAAACCACAGCTACTCAAGCGTGATCGGAAGTTCGTCGATGCCCTACCTGAACAGCCTGGCGCAGGAGTATGGTTTGGCTACGCAGTATTTCGCGAACACGCATCCCTCGATCGGGAACTACTTTGAGCTGACGACAGGACAAATCATCACGAACGATGACAGCTTTTCGGGACCAGTCAGCGCCGACAATGTTGTTCGTCATCTGATTGCTGCAGGGGTTACGTGGAGGTCTTACGCCGAAAGTCTGCCAAGTGTTGGATACACCGGCGGGGACGTTTATCCCTACGTGAAGCATCACAATCCGTTCACGTATTTCACCGACGTCATCAACAGTCAGAACCAGTTGAGCAACCTCGTTCCGTTCACGCAGTTTCCGGTCGATCTCGAGAACAATCAGCTTCCGCAGTTCTCCTACATTGCCCCTAACATGCTGGATGATGCCCATGATGGAACGTTAGCTCAGGCCGATAGCTGGCTTCAGACCAACATTAAGCCGCTGATTGCGAGTGCAACCTTTCAGACGAACGGTTTGCTGGTCATTGTCTTCGATGAATCATTTGATAACGACACCGAACACGGTGGAGGACATGTTGCCGCGGTAATCATCAGTCCGCTTGCCAAGAAAGCGTATCAGTCAACCACGCTCTACCAGCACCAAAGCACGTGCCGCCTATTGATGCAGGGATTAAGACTGACGAGCTTCCCAGGGGCTTGTGGCAGCGCCCCCCAGATGTCAGAATTCTTCTGAAGTCTGCCCTCAGCGGCTCGCCGGCAGGGGGTAGTAGCCCTCTTTTGCATAGACGTTCACACAAGGACGCAGATCGGAGCTCTTGCATCCCGGGCGATCCACCCGAACTTCTATTTCGCGGCGAGTGTCGCTAGGGGTGATACGGGTCATGTAGCCGAGAGTGTATTGGTTGCGGGCATCCCCGATGAGCCGGGCATATATCCCCTCAATCGCTGATCGGGAATACTCGCTAAGCATCTCCCCGCCAGTCGCGTTCGCATACTTAGGCAGAATGTTGCTGTATCCCTGGCCCGGGATATGGAGCTTTTCCAACTTGCTGTAACCGGGAATGGCAGAACTCTCAACCGCGACGCCATACACCATGACTCCGTTCGAAAGAAGAACCTGCAAGACGGAACTGTAGCTGGCATCGCTACGGTATTCGCGGCCGTCGCTGATCACGAAAATGATCTTGCGGCGCGTCTTATCACGCTTACCCAGGTCCAGAGCTGCGCGAAGAATGGCATCGTTCAGAACATGAGCATGCTTTGAGGGCGTGACGACGGGAGTCGTGGGCGAATCGATTGGCACTCCATTCACGACCGGTCCTTGAGGACCGAGCGGGCCGCTGGTGATCGGGACACCGGGAACCTCGCCGGTCGTAGTTTTCAGCTGGTTCAGCACGGCCTCGAGCCTCTTCCCCACGGCACTGAAGTCGATGACCCGCCCCACGTTGTCGCTGTATGTATACAGGGCGACCTCATCAAATCCGGCAAAGGCACCTTCGAGAGCTCCGTAGGTCTGATGGACCTTCTGGACGGCGATGTCCGACATTCCCAAGTCGATGACCACAGCCACGGAAAGCGCGAACGGATCGCTTGTAAAGAAATTCATTGCCTCCTTCTTGCCGTCCTCAAAAACGGAGAAGTCTTTCGCCAACAACCCGCTGACCAGTTGTCCGTTCTCACCTGTTACACGAACCGGAACGATGACCTGGTTGACGTTGCTGACGATTTTGTAAAGCTGCTCTTGCGCCCCGGAGGTCTCCTTGGGAGCGCTGCCTTCGGGGACTGTGGTGATTTTCATCTCCGGCGGCGGGCCAGGGTTGTTGTCACCGCTCGAGGCATCGGGGGTATTCGGCGCGGTTTCGCCGCTGCGGGGCGGCTCGCTACCTTTTGGAGCCGGGCTAGCAGGCGCAGGATTCGGCTCAGGAGCTGGCGGTGGGGGGGGTGGTTGAACGGTCGAAGGCGCATCCGGAATCTGCTGGTCTTGCGTTTGCTGGGGCAACGCCGTTCCTAAAGCCAGAAAAACCAACAATATTGCTGGAATGCCAAGCACGGTTCGCGTTCGCCCTTGCGCCAAGAGACACCCTCCGCCTTGTGGGCACCTTCTACACCTTTGGGATGCTAAAGGCGGCCATTTGTTGCATCTAACTGCTATAAGGATAGACTAACAAAAACTGCCTGAGAGAATCCCTCATGTCCAAAGCCTGTAAGGTACACGCGGCCGGCGCCGTATCGCTGTTAGTGCTGCTTGGAGGATTTTTCAGCCTTCGGGCCCAGACCTCACAATCCAATTCCAACCAGGACGATGTTGCCGATACGCTGAAGGTGAACGTCAACGTCGTCCAGCTCTTCTACAACGTGAAAGATAAGAAGGGCGGACTGATCCCCAACCTGACCAAGGATGACTTTCAGATCTCGGAAGACGGCAAGCCCCAAACCATCAAGTATTTCGCGGCAGAGTCCAATTTGCCATTGACCTTGGGAATTCTCATCGATACGAGCCCCAGCCAAACCCGTGTACTGGAGATGGAGAAAGAAGTGGGCGGCCAGTTCCTGGACCAGATTTTGCGGGACAAGGATTTGGCCTTTGTGATCGGCTTCGACATGGATGTGGACCTGCTCCAGGACTTTACCAGCTCGACCCGGCTGCTGAAGAAAGCGATGAACGAGACGCATATCGGCGGCGGCGCAGGAGGCGGGGGTGGCATTCCGGGACTTGGCGGCGGCACGGTGCCAACCATGAGTCATGGCTGCTGCACGATGCTCTATGACGCCGTGTACCTGGCGGCCCACGATGAGCTGTCCCAGCAGGTGGGGCGCAAGGCCATGATCCTGCTGACCGACGGCGAGGATGAAGGCAGCAAGCTGAAGATTCAGGATGCCATTGAGGCGGCGCAGAAATCCGACACCATCTGCTATGTGCTGCTGATCGCTGATCGGGGCGGCATGTGGCAGGGTTTCGGCGGGGGTGAGATGAATAAGCTGACCAAAGAAACAGGCGGGCGCGTCATCGAGGTTGGCAATAGATTCGAGAAGCTGAAAGAAGGGTTCAACCAGATCGCCACCGAGCTACGCAGCCAGTACAACATCGGCTATACGCCGACAAACCCGAAGCTGGATGGAACCTTCCGCAAAGTGCAAATCGTCGCGAACAACAAGGACTACAAGATCCAGTCGCGCAGCGGGTACTACGCGGTGCCGAAGAGAGACTGACTTTCTATAGCGCACGCCGCGTGGATTGCGTGCGTCAGTTTGGCGCGATCTGAAACACCAATTGGTCGGTCCGACCGTTCGCGTAGCCCGTCAAGCTGCCTGGCGTAAGGAGCAACGGGTTGTAAGGATTCAATCCGTCGCTGACGCCAGTAAAGTTGTACACCACCGTCTCTGTCCATTCGCCATTGTTCCCGGAAGGCGCGAGTGCAAATACAGTTCCCTGCTGGTAATACCCTCCGAAAGCAGTCGTGCCATAGAGATAGTTCTGGCCGGCAGTGAGGCCCGCGAGCGGCTCTCCACCGTCATTCCCTCCCGTAAACGCGTGGATTACCTGCATGTTCCAATTGCCGATTGCAGGAGTCAGTTCAAAGACTGTTCCCACACCGTACGCACCGCACCCTGCCGTTCCGAACAATGCGTTTTTGTATACGATCACTCCGTTGGGGGAGCAGCCGTACGCCCCGATTCCAAAACTCCAAATCGTCTGCTCCGTCCAGCCATTGGTGGAGGGGATGAGCCTGAAGACTGCGCCGCCCCCATAGACGCCACCTTGACCGTTGCCGTAGAGATCGCCCAGGTAGTCGAGCACTACACCGTTAACCGGATTAGCCGGACCTGGGTTTGTAAAATTGTAGAGGACCGTTTCCTCCCAGCGGCCAGCGACTTGGCGGAACTGGAACACAACTCCGCACCCACCGCCGCCACACGTGGTTGACGCCCCACCCCCAAAAGCTGTCCCGTACAGATTACCGTTTCTATCGAAAACCAACCCTGCCGCTGGGTTTGCACCGTCTGCCTGGCCCGTGAACGCATACAAAATCGACTCTGTCCACATACCGGCAGTGAGCGTAAGTTCGAAAATAGTGCCGCAGCCCAAGTTACAGGCGTTACTACCTCCGCCCTGAAAGGTCGTCCCATACAGGTTACCCTTTGCATCTAGGACCAGACCCGCCCGCGGGAATGCGCCGTCGCTACCGCCTCCGAATGCGTGCAGCACAGTTTCCGTCCAACCACCGGTCCCGTTGAGCGACAGCTCGAAGACTGTTCCGCAACCGCCCCCGTTGCCGCAGGTTGAATCTCCGCCATCGTTTGTTGTGCCGTACAAGTTGCCAGCAGCGTCTCTTGCCAGAGCGCCCATTGGTTCGCATGAGAGAGTCGCACCGCAATTGAAGTTGTACAGCACGGTTTCCTTTACCGAGACGGCCGACGCATCAAGCGCCAAACCCAGGAAAATTGCGATAACGAGAACACTGAAGACTTGGAATCTTGTCATAGGAACTCCCTCGCCGGACGGGCTGACATTCTAGCTCAACCTTTTCATTACACGATGTTCATCATGATGGCATTTATGTTCATCCGGTGCTAGAATGATTCTCGAGGTACAAGATGCCCGCAACCCGCCAGCACAAACATTTTCAGTTGGATTCCGCAAAGATCAGGCGTGCGCAGAAGGCTTTGCGCGCCAAGACCGAGACAGAGACGATCGAGCTCGCCCTGGATTTGGCCATCGCCGAAGATGAGAAGAACAGGCTGGCTCTGGCCGCCAATGATCGCTTCGTCAAGAGTGGAATCGTGATTAGGGACGTCTACGAAAACCTGGGCGGATAGATGCAGCCCGTACTCTTCGATACCTCTATCTACATCACCGCTCTACGCAAAGGAACTGCCGGCGCATCCTCTCTGCGGCGGCTGGCCGCCGACGCGCCGGTTTGGCTGAGCGCAGTGGTTCTGGAAGAACTCTATGCGGGAGCTGGCCAACGCGACATTCATTTCATCGAGCGATTGCAGCGCGATTTCGAGAAAATGAGCCGGATCGTTGTGCCGAATCTGAACGACTGGGTCGAAACCGGGCGGCTGTTGGCGAGCCTGGCTTCCAAGTATGACTATGAACACATCGGACGCAGCCGACTAACCGACGACACGCTCATCGCGGTTAGCGCTGGTCGACTTGGCATACGGATTGTCACAGCCAATACGCGGGACTTCAGCCGGCTTGCCGAGTTCCGAGATTTCCAGTGGCAAACTGCGTCCGTCTGACGCTTGAGCGCCGCCCTTCTGTCACGGAATTTGACCTTGCAATCTTTTTCACCTTGACACTCATCGTCCTTCCCTTCAAACTCTTTCAATCCCCCACTTAGACCTGCATTTCCCTTACTCCCTGGAGGTTCTGTGTCTCGTTTGGCCCGCCGTGTGTTTCCCGTCGTTATGGTTCTGTGCGTCCTTACTGCCGCTCGAGCCGCTTCCGTTCCCGAACTTCACGAGGGAATTTGGCGTGGACGGCCCGTCGCATACGAAGTCGTCAACGGCAGGGCGATCTATCAGGGTGACATCATTCTTGACCACGTAGAGAGGGCCATGCACAGCACGTCGGCAGGCCGCACCAGCGGACCTGGCACAGATTCGATGACCACGGCCTACTCACAGTATCTGTGGCCGAAGGTGAACGGAGTGGCGACGGTTTACTACGTCATCGATGCCAACTCCGACCCGCAGGCGACGCCCACCATCAATGCCGCCATAGCACAATTCAATTCGGACTTTCCCAATGTGATTCAGTGGGTCTTGTGGAACCCGCAGAACCCACCCAGCCCGAACTACGTTGACATCAACTTGAGCGGCAGTGATTTCAGCGGAACTTGCGAGACATCGGAGGGGTACGAAGCGATCCCGGCCCAGCCGATGACCGGTTCGTTCCTATGCACCGAAGCAACTGTCCTGCACGAGCTGGGACACGTAATCGGCCTGTGGCACGAGCAGTCGCGTTCCGACCGCGATACCTACGTCACTGTGAATTACCAGAACATCATTAAGGGCTCGCGTTTCAACTTCGACATCATTCCGGACAATGTTCAGGACCTGACGCTGTACGACTACGCCTCGCTCATGCAGTACCCGGCATTTTCTTTTATTCGCAATGGCGGACCCGGAATTGAGACGATTCCTGCCGGAATGCCGCTGGCCAGCTTTGATGGAGTGCCAGTACCGCAGGTCGTCGACTACTCTACCGGCGACAAAGAAGGTATCGAGCGCCTGTACGGCGCACCCCCCACGCAAGTGACAGTCACGTCGAACCCACCCGGCCTGCAGGTCATAGTGGATGGGAACCCGGTGACCACACCGCAGACATACAGCTGGGCGCTGAACTCGACGCACACACTGGACGTATCAACGAATGTCCAAACTTTGACCGGCTTCATTCAGAACAGCACGACCACCGCAACTTTTTACTACACCTACGGACGCTGGAACGACAGCACAAGTCAAAGCCACACCATCACAGTGACGCCCGGAAACGGGGATGTTCCCTTTCCGGCGAGTTCTCCACAGGTTGCCACGTACACAGCGAATTTCATTCAGCTGGTGCCTTACACGGCGGCCGTCTACCCGGCTAATTCCGGAAGCGTCGCGGTATCGCCGCAACCGCAAAACTATCCCGGAGTTTCAGGATTGTTCTTAACGGCCCGGCAACAGGCCACGCTAACCGCGACGCCAAGTGGTGGATGGAGCTTTTATGAATTCAACAATGCGCCTTTCTGGCTGCCCGGAGGCCTCGGCGCAAATCCTAAGACTTTCTACGTCCCTGACACTGGCAACCCCGTTAACACGACCGCCGAGTTCTCCAACACGCCGGTATATACGATCGATCTCACACCCGATGATTTCAGCTCCAACGAATACGCTTACGTGGACCCCACGCAGAACAACAGCGGCTTCACCTACACCCCGAGAAACTTCTCGTCGTTCTACGATTCAAGCTGGACGGTGGGCAGCCAGCACACACTGAATATCGATACGTTGGAATATCCGTACAGCATAAACAGCCGCTTTGCCTTCTCCAGTTGGAGTGATGGCGGGGCGCAGTCGCACATGATCACTCTGCCGGCGAGCAGCACCAGTTATATTGCGACCGTGGTTCCGCAATTTGCTCCCGCCGACAATTGGCAGTTCGGGTTGCCTTGCGGCGGAGCCTCGGCGAGCATCACACCACCTTCACCCACCGGAGATGGCTTTTATCCCACTGGCCAGGTGCTTACATTCGACCAGAGTCCTGCCACGGGCTGGACCTTCGCAGGCTGGTCTTATGATCTGTCCGGCCTGATGAGTCCACAGAATCTCACGATGACTGATGAAGTGCTGGTCTTCGCCAACTACAACACCACCAGCACGCCCATTTCCATGGTCAGCCTTTCGCCGCCGTCGGCAGCCGCCGGCGGCGGGAACTTTGTGTTGACGATCATGGGAAGCGGCTTCACCTCAGGCACGCAAGTGTGGGTGAATAATGCATTTCGCGCTTCCACCTTCGTGAATGCCACGACGCTGCAAGTGGGGATCACGGCGGCGGACATTGCGTCTCCCACGGCGTTTCAGATCTTTGTCCAGAATTTCCCAACAGGTTGGACGGGCTGCTCGGTCAGTGCTGCCATGCCGTTCTTTGTTTATCAGCCCGCAGTCGCCGTCACCGCGACGCCCGCAAGTCTTACGTTCGCGACCCAGGCTGTGGCGACGACCAGCGCTTCCAAGAGTCTGACGCTGAAGAACACAGGAACGTCGGCCACCAGCGTTCTGGTCGCGGCGAGCGGAGACTTTGCTCAGACCAACACCTGCGGCGGCTTGCTAGGCGCTGGAGCCAGTTGCACGGTGAATGTGACGTTCACGCCAACCAACGTCGGCACCATCAGCGGTGCGGTCACGGTGACCGATAACGCACCGAATACGCCGCAAGTGGTCGGTCTGACAGGTTCGGGCGCGGCACCAATCACGCTCGCTCCTCCGACGCTCACATTCGGCAGCGTCGCGGTGGGATCGAAGTCCCCGGCTCAGACCGTGACCATGACCAACAACATGGCGACGGCGCTGAACTTCACGTTTACGGCGAGCGGAAACTATGCCGCGGCAGGTAGTGGAACTTCGCCGTGCGGCACTAGCCTTGCCGCCGGGAAGAGTTGCACGATGTCGGTGACGTTCTCGCCGACGGCGAACGGCAGCATCAACGGTGCGGCCACGGTTGCCGACAGCACGATCGTACGCCAGCAGGAAGTTACGCTCTCTGGAACCGGCACCGGAGGAGCAGCGGCCCCGTTGACTTTCAGTCCAACGGGTCTGACATTCGCCAGCCAGGCGTTTAACTCAACGAGTCCGGCGCAGGTCGTCACCGTCACGAACGCAAGCGCTAACTCGGTAACGCTTTCAACCATCGTGGCCAGCGGCAACTACAGCGTTGCGGGCAGCGGTACAACTCCTTGCGGCAGCGGCAAGGTGCTGGCTTCGCACGGCGCCTGCACGATCAGCGTCACATTCACGCCGACGTATCTGAGCACGATCAAAGGGGCGGTGGTGATCTCCGACAATGCCAGCGTGAATCAGCAGGTGTTGAACGTGAGTGGGACAGGTGTGCTGCCGGTCACGTTCTCTCCGACCGCGCTGACCTTCGCAACGCAAAGTGTAGGCACCACCAGCGCACCGCAAACGGTGACAGTGACGAACAATCAAAGTGTGACGCTGACAAAGATCAACGTTGCTGCCAGTGGCGATTTTGGGATTTCCACGAACAACTGTGCTGCGACGCTGGGTGCGAATAGCCAGTGTACGTTTACGGTAACCTTTACGCCTAGCCAGACCGGAAGCGTCAAAGGCGCCGTGACTGTCACGGATAGCGCCATCAGCAGCCCGCAGGTAGTGAACCTGTCAGGGACGGGGCAGTAAAGCTTCTCACCGGATCGATCGCAAAATAAAAGCTGGGCTTCGAGCCCAGCTTTTGAGATCCGCGTATCCGCGTAAATCCGTGGCGGAAGGTTTTAGATATCCAGGTTCTTCACATCGAGCGCGTTGTCTTCGATGAACTTGCGGCGCGCTTCCACGTCTTCACCCATCAGAGTTGTGAAGATCGTCTCGCATTCGGCGATGTCTTCCAGCCTGACGGATAGCAGAGTCCGGCGCTCGGGATCCATGGTGGTTTCCCAGAGCTGCGGCGCCGTCATTTCACCGAGGCCTTTGTAGCGCTGGACGTCATAGCCTTTGCGGCCTTCGGCAAGCACATAATCGCGCAGATCGCGTGGTGTCGCTTTCTCCGCGATCTCCGGCTCAGCTTTCTTCTTGGCGGCTTTGCTGGGAACTTCTTTTGTGGTCTTCTTCTGTGTCTTCTCTAGCGCTTCCCTTTCGGCGTCGCTCAATTCTTCCGTCTCGCCTGCCTCTCCGCCGGCATTGCCATTCGTGGGAGCGGCTTTCCCGACGGTTTCGACGACAAACGGCGGCTCCATGTAGGGCTCGATCTGCTTGAACTTGGAAAGCAACTGGCGGTATTCGGCAGTTGAAGCCAGTTCCCAGTTGATCAGATGCTCGGCGCCTTGCGAATTCAGATAGCGCACCTCCCAAAGCGTGTGCTCTTCGTCGAATCGCATTTCGACTTCTTTGAACTGGCGTTCTTTCTGCAGCTTCTTCAGTTCCTTTTCGAGCTTTTCGATTTTCTTCGATGGCGTTTTCTTATCACCCTCGAAGTCTGTGCGCTTGGAAAGATCCGCCTTGGGCAGCAGTTCGGTCACTCTCTCATCGCGCACACGCTTGTCGACTTTTTCGAACAGGCGCAGATATTCATCGAGCACGGTGATGAACTTTGCCAGCGCCGCGCCTTCCAGCTTGGCTGCACCTTCGCCATAGCGGACGATCAGGCCATCGGCAGCACGCTTCACCATCACCTTTACGTATTCTTTTTCGTCCTTGATGTACTGCAGCGACTTGCCTTTCTTGATGGAAAAGAGCGGGGGCTGGGCAATGAATACGTTGCCGCGCTTGATTAACTCCTGCATGTGGCGGAAGAAGAACGTGAGCAACAGCGTGCGGATGTGACTTCCGTCCACGTCAGCGTCGGTCATCAGGATGACTTTGCCATAGCGGAGCTTGCTGGCGTCGAAATCTTCTTTCGCAATGCCGGTGCCGAGGGCCGTAATCATGGCGCGGATTTCTTCGTGCCCGAGCATCTTGTCGTAGCGGGCTTTTTCGACGTTGAGAATTTTTCCCTTCAGCGGGAGGATCGCCTGGAATCGCCGATCGCGGCCCTGCTTCGCGGTTCCGCCTGCGGATTCGCCCTCGACCAGGAACAGCTCGCAGCGCTCGGGCTGCCGCTCGGAGCAGTCCGCCAACTTACCGGGAAGGCCGCCACCGTCAAGGGCGCCTTTGCGGCGAGTCAGGTCGCGTGCCTTGCGGGCAGCTTCACGGGCACGTGCCGCTTCAACGGCCTTGTTGATGATTCTTTTCGCGACTGGAGGATTCTGCTCCAGGTATGCGCCGAGGCGCTCGTTGACGAAAGCCTGCACGACGCCGGCGATATCGGAATTCAGCTTGCCCTTGGTCTGACCTTCGAACTGGGGTTGCGGCAGCTTCACGCTGATTACGGCTACCAGACCTTCGCGGACATCGTCGCCGGTCAGGTTCTCCTTTACATCTTTGAAGAGGCCCATCTGCTGCCCGGCGTAGTTAATGGTGCGGGTTAAAGATGTGCGGAAACCAGAAAGATGGGAACCACCATCGACTGTGTTGATGTTGTTCGCGAAGCTGAACACGGTTTCGGAGTAGCCGTCGTTGTATTGGAGTCCGATCTCCATGTTTACGCCGTCGCGATCGGCTTCCATGTAGATCGGCTTGTCGTGCAACAGCGTTTTTCCCCGGTTCAGGTGCTTGATAAACTCCGAAATCCCGCCGTTGTACTTGAACTCGACCTTTTTCGGCTCACCGGTCTTCGGATCCGTCGTGCGTTCATCTTCCAACGTGATGAGCAGACCTTTGTTCAGGAACGCCAACTCGCGCAGACGCTGCGCGAGTGTGTCGAAGTTATATTCGGTGACTGTGAAGATCTCTTTGTCGGGAACGAAGTGAACTTTGGTTCCAGTCTTGATCTTCGCGGCGCCAGTCTTTTTCAGTTTGCTAGTCGGCTCGCCTTTGGAGTACGTCTGCTCCCAGGTAAATCCATCGCGCCAGATTTCCAAATCGAGTTCGTGGCTGAGCGCGTTGACGCACGAAACGCCGACGCCGTGCAATCCGCCGGAAACTTTGTAGGAAGACGTGTCGAACTTACCGCCGGCGTGCAGCTTCGTCATCACAACTTGTGCTGCGGA
>Ga0070735_10000289_pt1 | contig 59707 bp, 44 predicted proteins | sample Coa_R1_FD_66443 | JGI IMG/M metagenome (GOLD analysis project Ga0070735, IMG submission 66443) | Surface soil microbial communities from Centralia Pennsylvania, which are recovering from an underground coalmine fire - Coalmine... | ecosystem: Environmental > Terrestrial > Soil > Unclassified ... | reverse complement strand
GGCGCTGTTGGCAATCCTCGACCCCCTACCAACTCAGCCACCATACGACCGCACAAGGCCTCACCATCCCCGCGCCCAAACCGGCTTGATGACTGGGGGCTTGACACAGGGTGTCTCATGCCTCCAGCACGATCGGATCGCCGACGCGTACGTCACCGGGGGCCAGCACCGTCGCGTGGATGCCCGCCACACCGCCGTGCTGCTGCGCCACCCAGCGCAGGATTCGGGGGTCGGCCTCGGTCGTCGCGGGGTCCAGGGTAATCATCACGCAGCGGTGGTCGGGCTCCGTCACGGCCAGACGTGCGCGGTCACCGACGCGTAGGATCCGTCCCACCCACCCCATCTCGCCTGCGGGACCGCCGTCGGTGACGTCAACGAGCAGGTTCGGCCGAAAGCGCCTGACATCGGACGCCGTGCCGCTCCCCGCGGCGATGCGCGCGATCGTTTGCCACGCGATGATGGAGACCGGCGACACGTCGTAGTTGCCGCGGTAGTCGCGCATGAGAAACAGCGCACCACCGCACCCCGCTTCGAGCGCGCGTCGGAGACGGTCGTCGTTCACGTCGAGCGTGACGCCCTCCGGCGTGGTGACCTGAACGCGCGGGTTGCTCGGGTCCGGGGCCAGCTCGACGCGCGGCTGGTACCGAAGCAGACCCGGGTACTGACGGCCGGTCAGCCACGGAAAGGCGCTTCGGGAGCCCGCCTGAACGAACGCGTATCGACGGTCCTCCGCGAGGCCCTGGAACGTGAGCGAGGCCGTCTCGAGATCCTCGCCCCGCATCGACTTGACCGGGTACCGTGCGATCGCCCGAATCCGTGCCACAACGTCCACCGCCGCCCTCCTTGCGCGCCGACCGCGCGCCCGCCACGATCGCCCCAGAGGTCAGGAGTGCCGCAGCGCCTTCGCCACGTCGATCTTCTGAAACTCTCTGGCGAATGCCGCGATGTGTTCGGTCTGGCGCTCGAGAATTTCCTCGCCGCGACGCTGCAGCCCCGCCAGTTCGCTCCGCGGGGGATCTGGCGGGCTGTCAACATCGACGTCCCACGCGTCGACGGGGATGGTCACCGGCGCGCCGGCGTACTCGAACTCGCTGAAGCCGAGCGGCTTGATCTTCTCCCCGAACAGGGGGCGCACGGTGGGGTTGGAACCCCACTCTCCCCGGTACCCTTCGCCTCGGAGGTCCGCCACGCCCGGGCCGTCGATCGCCACCGCCACGGCCAACTCCGCAATCGCCACCCATGACGTGAAGTTGCCCTCGGAGAACTGCGCGGGCATCAGCGCGCGCTCAATGGATCCCCACCCCACGATCGCGACCAACATGCCGAGGGACCGCACATTCCGCCCGGTCCGCAGCAGCGGGTCGTGGTTCCCACCGTGCCCGTTGAGAAAGATGACGCGTGTGACGCCGTTGGCGTGCAGGCTGCGGCAGATATCCGTGTAATAGGCCACGAGCACGTCCGGGCTGATCGTGATCGATCCCGGGTACGCGTTCATTTTGTCGTTCTCGCCGTAGGCCACCACCGGCAAGACCATCAGGCCGGTCCGCTCGCCCACGCGATCGGCCAGCGCCTCGACCGAGCGAAAGTCGATCCCGATCGGCGTGGGCCCGTGTCCGTGCAGCGTGCCGACCGGCACGATGACGGTATCGGACCTCTTGAACGCCTCCTCCGCCTCCATCCAGGACATGTCCCGCAGCCGGTACTTGTTCGCCATCGTCCGCCTCCGTTGTCGGCAGGCCGCGTCACGCCGGCGGCCGCGCACCGAACTCACGCGCGATGAGACCGAGAAGATGCTCGACGCACCGGTGCACGATCTCCCGACCGACCTCCGCGCTCCCGAGCGTGGCGTCGCCGAGAAATCCCTCGGGCGCCTGGTCGCGGTAGCGCCGCTGCACGTGCACACCGAGGGGCGGTCCGGCGCTGTCGGGGAGGAACCGGCCCGCGCGCTCCATCCGAACCAGCTCCGGGCGCAGGTACAGCATCGCCGCGGTCATGGCCTCCCCGGCGTGGCCGAACTTCCAGGACGGGCTGCGCAAGAGATCCGCCGTGAACGGCTGGATGAATCGCCACAGGTCGATCTGCGCGACGCGGCGCCCCTCGTCGGGTCGATCGTACGTGAGGGTGAGCTCCTGCAGGCAGGGCACGTTGCCGAGGTGCCCGTTCACGAACAGAATCGAGCGAACGCCCCAGGGAAAGAGGCTCGTCACCAGTCCGTCGCAGTAGCCGCGCAGCACGTCCGGTCGGACGCTCAGCGTCCCGGGGAAACTCGCGAGCCCCTCGGACCACCCGACCGGCACGAGCGGCGCCGCCAGGCAGCCCGCGCGCGCGGCGGCGCGCTCGCAGACCGCGGCGGCCACGATCCCGTCGGTGCCCTGCGGAAGGTGCGGCCCGTACACTTCGACGGCGCCGACGGGGACCAGGGCGCAGGGGTTGTGCCGCACCCGTTCTTCGATGTCCACCCACGATGCTTCCGCGATGTTCACGCGTCACCCCCGTGCGTCGTGTGAGCTTACCGCCGATCCGACGACCGGCGGCTCCGTTCCCCCGGCTCGCTCTCCCTACCCGAGGCGCCTCCGCGGATCGAGATGGTCGAGGAGCGCGTCGCCGAGCGTGTTGATCCCGAGGATCGTCACGCTGAGCACGACGGACGGCCACAACACGTAGTAGGGCGTCTGGAACATGTAGTTACGCGCCGTGGCGATCATCAACCCCCACGACGGCGCCGGCGGCAGCACCCCGAGCCCGAGGAAGCTCAGGCCGGACTCGAGCAGCATCGCCGACGCCGCCGAGAGCGACGCCTGGATGACGATCGGCCCCACGACGTTCGGCAGGATCGCGCGCGCGAGGATGCGGCCGGTCGAGGCGCCGGCAGCGCGCGCCGCCTCCACGAACTCTCCCTGACGTACCGCGAGCGTTTGCGCGAACGCCAGCCGGCTGAACTGCGGCATATAGAGGAACCCGATGATCAGAATCAGGTGCCCCACCCCCGCGCCGAGAAACCCGGCGACCAGCATCGCGAGCAGGATCGGCGGAAAACACAGTATGACGTCCGCCGACCGCATCGTGACCGCCTCCCACACCCCCGACCGGTAGCCACCCAGGACGCCGAGGAGCGTACCGACGGACCCGGCGAGCAGCACGGAACCCGCAGAAACCTCGAGCGAGGCCCGCGCCCCGTAGACCAGCCGCGCCAGGATGTCCCGGCCGAACTCGTCCGTCCCCAGCGGGTGCGCGCCGCCGGGCCCCGCGAACGGGGTCGACGGGTGCATCAGCAGCGGATCGCTACCGGTGAACAGCCAGGGCGCCGCGGCGGCGACCACGACCGCGGCCACAACCGCCGTACCGAGGGTCACACGGACGCGCTCCGCGGGGTGGCGGCGGCTCACGCGCCGCCCTCGTACCGGATCCGCGGATCGAGCACTGCGTACGACAGATCGACGATCAGGTTGATCAGGATGAACAGCGCCGACGTCACGAGGACGATCCCCTGGACCGTGGGGTAGTCGCGCCGTTGGATCGCGGTGAAGAGCAGCGTGCTGATGCCCGGCCAGTTGAAGATGTACTCCACCAGCACGGTGCCGCCGATGAGGATGCCGAACTGGACGCCGACAACCGTGACGATCGGGATCAACGCGGTGCGTAGGACGTGACGGACGAGCACACGGACCTCGCCGGCGCCCTTCGCGCGCGCGGTGCGCACGTAGTCCTGGTGCATCACCTCGAGGACACTGCCGCGCGTGATGCGTCCTACGACGCCGAGCAGGCTGAACGCCAACGTCGTCGCGGGCAGCGCGAGCTGCCGCAGGTACGCGGCGGGGTCGCGCGTGAACGGTACGAATCCGCCGATCGGCACCCACCGCAGTTCGACGCCAAACACGAGCACCGCGAGGGTGCCGATGACGAACACGGGGATCGACAGCCCGCCGGCCAGCACGACGGACAGCACCACGTCGATCCACGTGCCTCGCCGGCGCGCCGCCGTGATGCCGAGCAGCACGCCGGCGGCGACGGCGAGCGCCACGGCCACCGCGATCAGCTGCAGGCTCGTGGGGAGCCTGGCGAGGATGTCCACGGTCACGGATGTCGAGTCGTACAGCGAGGTCCCCAGGTCGAACCGGGCCAGCCGGCCCAGCCACAGCCCGTACTGCACCGGCACCGGGCGATCGAGGCCCAGCGCGTGACGGACCGCCGTGACCTGCTCGGGGCTCGGCGCCTGCGCCCCGGACTCCGAGCCCAAAATGATGAACACGGGGTCCCCGGGAAGCAAGTGCAGGAACGCAAACACCAGGGTCACAACCACCCACAGGAGGATGACGGCTGTGACGATCCGGCGGGATGTATACTTCAGCATCGGCATGGGCGGCCGGCGCGGTGCGCCGGCCGCCGCGCTCGCCGCGCGGAAACCCGCCTACCTGGCGACGGTGAACCCTTCCATCTCGTAGGCCGAGTAGAAAGCGAGGAACCCCGGCATGAGTCGGAACCCCTCGAGCCCTTTTCGGTATGCGTACCCCTGTTCGCGGTAAGTCAGGAAGATATATGGGGCGTCCGCGAGCGCCGTGCGCTGGACCTGCGCGTACAGCGACTTGCGCTTAGCCGGATCCATCGCGGCCCGACCCTGCTCCAGGAGCACGTCCATCGTCGCGTTGTTGTAGCCCGCCGCATACGCGTAGTAGGTGGGACCGGAGTGCAGGAACAGCGAGAGGAAGTCGGGGTCGCTGTAGTCGCCGACCGTCCCCATCACCGCGAACTGATAGCGGCCCTCGTTCCCGGTCGCGACGCGGGTCGGCCAGTCCGGCAGGGACAGCGTGACGTGCTCGCCGATCGCGTTCAGGTTCTGCTGGACGACCTGCGCGGTGTCCTTGTGCATGCCGTACTGGGCCGTGCTCAGGAGGGTCGCGGTAAACCCGTTCGGGAAGCCGGCCTCCGCGAGGAGCTGCTTGGCCTTCGCGGGATCGTACGTGTAGTAGTGATCGAACGCCGGATCGTACGCCAGATTCCCCTTCGCGATCGGCAGGCCGTAGATCGTCCCGCCGCGACCGAAGAACGCGGTCTTGATGATCGCGTCGCGGTCGATCGCGTACCCGATCGCGTGCCGCACGCGCACGTCGTTGAACGGCGCCTGGGTGACGTTGAACACGAGGTACATGAACGGCCCGTCCGTTCCCTGATAGCCGAACTGCGGGTTGGACTGGATCTGGGTGATCGCCTGCCACGGGACATACTCAATCATGTCCACCGACCCGGACTCGAGCGCCGCGACGCGCGAGTTGTCGTCAGGATAGAACACGAACCGGATCTCCGGCGTCTTCACCGCTCCGCCATAGTAGTTGGGGTTCCGGGTGACTGTGAGCTGCACGCCGCGCTGCCAGTCGGCGAGCACATACGGTCCCTCCCCCATCGTGACGGTCTTCAGATCGTCGTTGTGGGCGAGCGTGAACGTCTTCGACACGACCGCGGCCTGCGGGAGCCCCAGCAGCGTGATGAATACCGCGTCGGGCGCATGCAGCGTCACCTTGACCGTCTGCGGATCCAGCGCCTCCACGCTCTCGACACCGGCCAGGCGCTTCTGGAGGTACGCGCCGACCTTCGGGTCCGCGATGCGCTCGAAGCTGAACACGACGTCCGCCGCGGTCAACGGCGAGCCGTCGCTGAACTTCAGGTTGGGGCGGAGGTGGAACACGTAGGTGGTCGGCGTCGGCTGGTCGTACGACGCGACGAGATCCTTCTGGATCCGGCCCCGGGAATCGAGCTTGAACAACCCGCGGTAGATCTGCATCTTCACGGTCTGCGCGGCCGCTCCGGCGCTGTTGTGGGGATCCAGATTGGGCGGTTCGGCGGACAGGCCGAACGTGAGCGACGCGGGGGCGGCCCCCGGCGCCGGCGTCGGCCCCCACGGCATCCCGGTCCCGAACAGCGCCGCCGCGGTGATCGCAACCGCCCAAATGCACGAACGCGCCCGTGTCATGCACACTCCTCCCCGGCGTGACGCGCCGGCCTCGACGTTTTCAGGAGGATTCGCGTCTTGCGCGCGGCACGCCTGCTGCGCGGGCCGCGGCCGGTCAGCTCCCCGCGCGCAGGGCCTGCACCGCCTCGCGCGCGGCGACCCACAACATGCGGATCTCGGCGGAGTACATCAGACACCGCATCCCGAGGTCCCGCCCGCGTTGCGCGACCTTGATGTCGCTGGGGTGGAGTCCGCCGGCGATGTCGTGGCGACGCGCGACCTCGACCACGCGCCGGTAGGCGTCCTCCATCTTCGGGTGCAGCAACTGTCCGGGGACGCCGAGCGCGATGCTGAGGTCCGTCGGTCCGACGAGCAGCACGTCAATGCCCGGCACCGCGGCGATCTCGTCCAGGTTGTCGAGGCAGCGCTGGCTCTCGACCTGCGCCATCACCATCGTCTCCGCGTTGGACCACGCGATCGCGTCCGGAACCGATGCGCCCGAGTAATCGGTCACGGCGCTCCGGAGCCCGAACCCGCGCTCGCCGACCGGCGGGTACTTCGCGCACCGCACGATCGTGCGCGCGTCCTCGGCGGTTTCGACGTGCGGAACCATCAGGCCCAGCGCGCCGGCGTCCAGCGTGCGCGCGATCAGCGCGTAGCCGATCTCCGTCACGCGAACGAGCGGCGCGATGCCGGCGCCGCGCGCGGCCCGGCAGATCCGCTGGACCGTCTCCATGCTGGCTGACCCGTGTTCGGTGTCGACCACCAAGAAGTCGAAGCCGGAGGCCGCCAGCACATACGCGACCTCCTCGCTGCGCATCTCCGACACCATCGTGCCGAGCGCAGTTCCGCCCTGACGCAGCTTGGCCTTGGCCTGGTTGGTCGTCATCGCGCCGCTCCCCGTCCCACGAGCAGCCGGGCTGTCGGCTGCTCGCGCACCGCCCGGTTCGCCAAATAGGTCGGCCACTCGCCCCGGAGCATCTGAATCACCTGGCGGCTGACCTTCGCGGCCAAGTCGCGCATCGCTTCGACGGTCGTCGACGCGAAGTGGGGCGTGAGCACGACGTTGTCCATCCCCAACAACGGATTGTCCTTGGACGGGGGCTCCGGGATCTGGACGTCGAGCCCTGCCCCGCTGAGGCGTCCGGTGCGGAGGGCCTCGATCAGGGCCGCCTGATCCACGACGCCGCCGCGGGACGTGTTGATGAGCACCGCGCCCGGTTTCATCCGCCCGAACGCCGCCGCGCCCATCATCCCGCGCGTCTCCGGCGTCAGCGGAGTGTGCAGGGAGACGATATCGGCCTGCGCCAGCAGATCGTCCAGGCTGACCTTTTCCACGCCCTCCGCGCGCATGGCCGCCGCATCCACATACGGGTCCGCCGCGACGATCCGGACGCCGAACCCGCGCGCGCGCTCGGCCACCTTCCCGGCGATGTGGCCGAACGCCACGAGCCCCAAGGTTTGGCCGCGGAGCGTATGCACCGGCATCACGGCGCCCGGCGACCACTCGCCCGCGCGAACGTGCCGGTCGGCCAACACGACCCTGCGAGTTACCGCGAGAATCAGCGCCCAGGCGGTATCCGCGACCTCGTCGTAGCAGAAGTCCGGCACGTGTGAGATGCAGACGCCGTGCCGGGTCGCCGCCGGAATGTCCACCGTATCCAGGCCGATCCCGGTCCGCACGATGCCGACGAGGTGCGGCGCCCCCGCGTACACCGCGTCCGTGATCGCCGCGGCGCTCACCACCATCACGCGGGCGTCCCGTGCCGCCGCGATGCGCTCCGCTTCGTCCCGGCACCGCACCGAGCGGAACACCCCGCCGGCCCCCGCGATCCCGTCTGTGTCGACGCCGAACCTCGGACCGTCGTCACTCTCCGTCCACAACACCAGCTGCGGTTCTGCCATCACGCCCTCCCGCCCGGGTGCCTGCCGGTCGTTTCCAAGGGATTCCGATGCGCGTCACGCAGTCTCCTCCGTCAGGCGCAGAGTCCCGCGAGGACCCGCGGCGCGGGCGCCATGAGCAGCCCCACGTGTTGACGGTGAGCTCGCGCTTCGGACCGGGATCGTCTAGGCGAGCCACCGGTCGAACCACAAGACCATGCGGCGGAGCAGGTCCCGTTGATGATTGCGTTCACGCACCCCATGCGGTTCGCGAGGATAGGTCACAAGCTGCACCGGCACGCCGTTCTTCCGCATGGCCCGCTCGAACCCGGTCGCCTGGCCGACCGGGATTCGTTCATCGGCCTTGCCGTGCAGGATCAAGAGCGGCGTCCGGACGTTCTTGGCGTACGTAATCGGAGAGCGGAGGTCGCCGCGCCGAGCGTCCGGACCGTCCCACGGACGGTCGCCGGCCAGGGTCCCCTCAAACGTCGGAAGGTCGCTGGTCAGGACCTCCGAGCCCCAGTGACTGATTCCCGCGCCCATCACGCCCGCTCGAAATCGATCTGTCTGCGTCACCGCCCACGCGGTCATGAACCCGCCCTGGCTCCACCCGCCGATCCCGAGGCGGCGCTCGTCCGCGATGCCGCGGGCCACGGCGGCGTCAACCGCGGTCATGACGTCCACGAAATCCGGGCCGCCGATATTTCCCCGGACCGCGGCGGCGAACCGCTCGCCGTGCCCCATGCCGCCGCGATAGTTGGGGAACAGCACGGCATAGCCGAGCATCGCGAGCAGCTGTCCCCACGATAGGTGAAACCCGTTGCCGGCGCGTCCATGATATGGTCCGCCGTGGATCAGCACGATCGTCGGCCAGGGCCCGGGAGACCCGCCGACCGGCCGGATGAGTACGCCGTCGAGCGCAATCCCGTCGGCCGCCGTCCAGTAGAACGGCTCCTGTCGTCCAAACGACCATGCGGAGATGGGCGCGTGGTGGCAACTAACGGGGACGAGCGCACCGGGCGTCCCCACATGCACTTCGGGCGGCGCACTGCCGGAACTTTGCACGACGGCCAGCAGGGGCGATCCGTTGTGCACGACGGCGGAAAACTCGTGAATCTCGCCGTCCGGCGCCTCCCACAGCACCTCCCGCGTCCCCGTCCTGGCATCGAGCCACTCCAGTCGGGTCGTCAGACCCTCGGCGAGGGCGACGACGACGCGCGCGTCGCCCGCGACATGCGCGAGGGCCACCGCGCAGCAGCCGTCGTCGGGGCCCGGGCCGACGAGACGCGGCTGGATCGCGCCGAGCGTCCCGGCGCCTCGGTCGTCGGGCGCGCGTGCCACATCGACGGCAAACACGGTAAACGCGGACTGTGGGCCGCCGCTGTGTGAACCAAGCCAGAGGATCGCAGACAGGGCCTGTGACCAGGTCAGAGCCTGCGCGCCGCCGACCGAACCTACCCGTTTCAACGGCGTCCCATCCGCGGAGGCGATCAGCAACTCCATCCGGTGGCGCACCTCCCCCTCGGGCGTGGGCGCCGCCAACACCGCGATCGCCCTGCCGTCGGGTGCCCACGCCAAATCCACGACGTGCCGCTCCTCCGTGTCCCAGCGGACAACGGCCCCACGCGCGAGATCGAGCACATACAGGCGCGCGCACCGCCAGCGCTCTCCGTAGACGTCGGCGTCGTCGCGCTCCCGCGTTCGGCGTCTGTCCTCGTCGGTGGGCTCGTCTGGAGCGGTGAACGCGATCCGCGAGCCGTCCGGCGACCACGCGAACCGCTCGATCCCTTGCGCCTCTCGTCGGACCAGCAGCAGTGCTTCGCCGCCGTCCGGCGAGATGCGGTACAGCGACCTTGCGCCTCGGTTCAGGCGGTCCGAGAGAAAGGCGAGCGCCCGTCCGTCGGGGGACCACCGCGGGCTATCGTCGCGGGCGTTGCCCCGCGTGAACTGCCGCGCCGGCGCCGAGCCGTCGGCCGGCGCGACCCAGATGTCCCCCGCGGCGTAGTCCCCTTCCCACGCGAAAGGGATGCGCACGTACGCCACGTGGCGGCCGTCGGGGGACAGCTGCGGATCCGCGGGCCCGGAAAGCGACGTGATCGTGCCGATGAGGTCGTCGATGCGTGACCGTGCTGCTTCCGAGAGCACTCGATCAGCCTCTCGCGCGATGGTGACGCGCGCGCCCCATCGACTAGGCGCCCCGACGCCTCCCGACCGGCATGCGAGGACGCCTCACCGGCGCGGCGTCGCGCACAGGAGGCCGGGGACCGCCCGTACCGTCAGGGTTTCCGTTCGCGGATCGGGGCAGCGCTCGTTCTCCGTCCCGGCGCGGTCCGGCGACGCCGGCCGTGCGCAGGGCCTCCGGCCCGAGGACCTTGCGGAGGTACTGACCCGTGTAGGATGCGGCAACGCGCGCGACGGCCTCCGGCGGGCCTTCGGCGACCACCTGCCCCCCAAAGTCGCCGCCTTCGGGTCCCAGGTCAACCAGCCAATCCGCCGTCTTGATGACGTCGAGGTTGTGCTCGATGACCAGCACGGTGTTGCCCACGTCCACGAGGCGATGGAGCACGTCCAGCAGCCGCTGCACATCGGCGAAGTGGAGCCCAACGGTCGGCTCGTCGAGAATATAGATCGTCCGACCCGTGTCGCGCCGGCTGAGCTCGGTGCTCAGCTTCACCCGCTGCGCCTCCCCTCCGGACAGCGTCGTCGCCGGTTGACCCAGAGTGACGTAGCCGAGGCCGACGTCCGCAAGCGTGCGGAGCTTGCGTTTGATCCGGGGGATCGCGTCGAAGAATCCGAGCGCCTCCTCCACGGTCATGTCCAACACGTCGGCGATGGACTTCCCCTTGTACTTGACCTCCAACGTCTCGCGATTGTACCGCTTCCCCTTGCACACGTCGCACGGAACGTACACGTCCGGAAGGAAGTGCATCTCGATCCGGACAATGCCATCCCCCTCGCACGCGTCGCATCGTCCCCCGCGGACGTTGAACGAGAACCGCCCCTGTTTGAACCCGCGCGCCCGCGCGTCGGGGGTCAGCGCGTAGAGCTCGCGGATCAAGTCGAACGTCTTCGTGTACGTCGCGGGGTTGCTGCGCGGCGTGCGGCCGATCGGCGACTGATCGATGTTGATCACTTTGTCGAGCAGCCGCAGCCCCTCGATCCGGTCGTGGGCGCCCGGCCGCGTGCGCGACCCGTGGAGATAGTGGGACAGCGCCCGGTACAGGATGTCGTCGATGAGGGTGGACTTGCCAGACCCCGACACGCCGGTCACGCATACGAACATCCCGAGCGGGACCGCCACGTCGATCCCTTTCAGGTTGTGCTCGCGGGCGCCGCGGACCACCAGCGCTTCGCCGCGCCCAGCGCGCCGGCGGGGCGGGATCGCGATCCGGCGCGCGCCGGACAGGAACTGGCCGGTGACGGACGACGGCGTACGCAGGATCGTCTCGAGCGGCCCCGATGCGATCACCTGCCCGCCGTGCGAGCCCGCGCCTGGCCCGATATCCACGATCCAGTCGGCCGCACGGATCGTGTCTTCGTCGTGCTCCACAACGAGGATCGTGTTGCCAAGGTTGCGCAGCCGTTCGAGCGTCTCGATCAGCCGGTGGTTGTCCCGCTGGTGCAGCCCCACGCTCGGCTCGTCGAGGACGTAGAGGACACCCATCAACCCCGATCCGATCTGCGTCGCCAGCCGGATCCGCTGTGCCTCGCCGCCGGAAAGAGTGTTGGCGGTCCGGTCGAGGGTGAGGTAGTCGAGCCCAACATCCACCAGAAAGCGCAATCGGGCCCGGATCTCCTTCAGGATTTGCTGCGCGATCATCTGCTCGCGGTCGCTAAACGCGAGCGTCTCGAAGAACTGCATCGCGCCCCGGACGGTCAGCGCGCACACCTCAGCGATCGAACGCCCGCCGACGGTAACCGCGAGGCTCTCCCGCTTCAGGCGCGTGCCGCGGCAGTCCGGACACGGTGCGCTGCTCATGAACTGCTCGATCTCTTCCTTGACGTACTCGGAGTCGCTCTCTTGGTAGCGCCGCTCGAGTTGGGGCACGATCCCTTCAAACGCGGCATCATATTGTCGCAGCGTCCCCCAACGGTTGTGGTACTTCAGCCTGATCGGCTCCTCCGTCCCATGGAGCAGCGCCCGCACGAACTCCCGCGGCAGCTTCCGAACCGGCGTGTGCACGTCGACGCCGTAGTGGTCCGCAAGCGAGCGCAGCACCTCCTGGTAGTACTCGCTGGTCGAGTTTGCCCACGGCAGCACGGCGCCGTCGAGCAGCGAGAGGGACGCGTCCAGCACCAGCGCGGGATCGATCTCCTGCTTGAACCCCAAGCCCGTGCAGGTCGGGCACGCGCCGTAGGGCGCATTGAACGAGAAGATCCGCGGTTCGATCTCGGACAAGCTGACGCCGTCGTCCGGGCACGCGAAGTTTCGGCTGAACACGAACTCCTCGCCGTCCACGACCGAGATCCCCACGATGCCCTGGCCGAGCTTGAGCGCGGTCTCCACCGAGTCGTTGAGCCGACTCCGGATGTCGGGCCGCACGATGAGCCGGTCCACGACCACCTCGATCTGGTGCTTCCGGTTCTTGTCGAGGGGGATCTCCTCGCCGAGCTCGTACAGGTTGCCGTCCACGCGAACGCGGGCGAACCCTTGCCGGCGGAGGTCCTGGAACAACTGGCGGTATTCCCCTTTGCGGCCGCGCACGATCGGACCGAGCACGAGAATCCGCCGACCTTCGGGCATCTCGAGCACCCGGTCCACGATCTGCTCGGGCGTCTGCCGGCTGATCGGCTTCCCGCACTTGGGACAGTGCGGCATGCCGACGCGTGCGTAGAGGAGGCGCAGGTAGTCGTAGATCTCCGTGACGGTGCCCACGGTGGACCGGGGATTGCGCGGGGCTCCCTTCTGGTCGATCGAGACCGCCGGGCTCAGGCCATCGATGTGGTCGACGTCCGGTTTTTCCATCAGGCCGAGGAACTGCCGCGCGTACGCCGAGAGCGACTCGACGTACTTGCGCTGCCCCTCGGCGTAGATCGTGTCGAAGGCTAGCGACGACTTGCCCGACCCGGAGATCCCGGTCAGCACGACCAGACGATCCCGAGGCATCTCGACGTCGATGTTCTGAAGATTGTGCTCGCGTGCGCCTCGCACCACGATCCGGTCAAGCGGCATGGCTACCCCTCTGTGTGTGCCGCCACCGGCGGCGATGAAAGGAAAATCGAACGTGTGTTCGCTGTAGCAGGTCCCGATCCCTCTCTGGTGCGGGTACGGCCAAACGCGTCCTCATGTCTAACGCCGGCGCCGAACGTTCCACTCCACGTCGTCGAGCCGCCCGCCGTGCTCTTTACCTCGGGTGCCTGCGTCCGCCGTCCCGGCGCGGCCTCGGGTGCGCCCCGCCCACCGGCGCGGGCGGCGGGCGACGCCCACGGCGGGATTTGGTCCCGCCGAAATACGGCTCTCCTAGCCCCCGCCGCAGCTCTTGGAGTTGGTCGCGCAGCGACGCGGCCTTCTCGAACTGCAGCTCGGCGGCGGCCTTTCGCATCTCGCGCTCAAGCGCCTCGATCGTGCCCTCGAGCTCCCCGGGGCTCAGCATCAGCAACCGAGCGATGTCCCACGGCACCTGCTTACCCTGCTCCGCCAAGCCGATCAATTCCTTGGCCGTCAGCACGGCGCCTTCGCCCGACTCTCCGGCGGTATAGGCTGCCGGCTCTTCCGCCGCCTCGATCTCGATCATGTCGCGAATCGGTTTCACAATGGTCGTCGGCGTGATGCCGTGCTCCTCATTGTAGCGCAGCTGGATCTCTCTGCGCCGGTTCGTCTCCGCAATCGCCCTGCGCATCGAGTCGGTGACCCCGTCGGCGTAGAGGATCACCCGCCCGCCCACGTTCCGTGCCGCCCGTCCCATCGTCTGGATCAGGCTCGTCTCCGAACGGAGGTATCCCTCCTTGTCGGCGTCGAGAATCGTCACGAGCGACACCTCGGGCAGATCGAGCCCTTCCCGAAGCAGGTTGATGCCAACGAGCACATCGTAGGTGCCTTCGCGCAGGTCCTTCAAGATCTGAATCCGCTGTAGGACCTCGACCTCGGCGTGGAGGTAATGCACCTTCATGCCGAGCTCCTGAAGATAGTCGGACAGATCCTCCGCCATCCGCTTCGTCAGCGTCGTCACGAGGGTCCGCTCGCCCCGTTCGACCTGTGTCTTGATCTCGGCGATCAGGTCGTCGACTTGTCCCTTCGCCGGGCGCACCTCCACCTGCGGATCCACCAGCCCGGTCGGACGCACGATCTGCTCTAGGACCCGCGTGCTGACCGCCAGCTCGTACGGTCCGGGCGTCGCGGAGACAAAGACGACCTGCGGCACGAGCGCGTCAAACTCTTCGAACGTCAGCGGCCGGTTGTCGTAGGCGGACGGCAACCGGAACCCGAAGTCCACGAGGTTCTTCTTGCGCGCACGGTCGCCCTCGTGCATTCCGCGGACTTGCGGCACCGTCACGTGCGACTCGTCGATCACGACGAGGAAGTCCTTGGGGAAGTAGTCGAGCAGGCATCCCGGTCGCTCGCCCTCGGCGCGCCCGGAGAGATGGCGTGAGTAGTTCTCGATGCCGGGGCAGTAGCCGACCTCGCGCAGCATCTCGAGATCGTACTTCGTCCGGAACTCCAGCCGCTGCGCCTCCAACAGCTTGCCCTGGGCCTGGAACCACGCCACGCGCTCTCGCAGTTCGGCTTCGATCCGGTCCAGCGAGGCGCCGAGCTTCGCCGCGGTCGTGACCCAGTGCTTCGCCGGCCAGATCGCCACCGCGGGCTTGTCGACGAGGATCTCTCCGGTGAGCGGGTTGATCTCGTGGATGCGCTCGACCTCGTCGCCGAACAACTCGACGCGGACCGCTCGGTCCTCGTAGGCCGGGAAGATCTCGACGACGTCGCCACGCACGCGGAACCTGCCGCGGGAGAAGTCGATGTCATTGCGCTCATACTGCACGTCCACCAGGCGGCGAAGAATCTCGTCACGCGACTTCCGCTCGCCGACGCGCAGGAACAGCATGACGTCCTGGTAGTCCTCGGGCGAACCCAAGCCGTAGATGCACGAGACCGAGGCGACGATGACGACGTCGCGGCGCTCCATCAGCGCCTTCGTGGACGCGTGGCGCAACCGATCGATCTCGTCGTTGATCGACGCATCCTTCGCGATGTACAGGTCGGTCTGCGGCACGTACGCCTCGGGTTGGTAGTAATCGTAATACGAGACGAAGTACCGCACCGCGTTGTCGGGAAAGTACTGCCGGAATTCCCCGTACAGCTGCGCGGCGAGCGTCTTGTTGTGGGCGAGCACGAGCGTTGGCCGCTGGATCTGCTCGATCATCCGGGCAACCGTGTACGTCTTGCCCGATCCCGTGACCCCCAGGAGCGTCTGGAACCGGTCGCCGCGCCCGACGCTCTCAACAAGCCCGGCGATCGCGCTCGGCTGATCGCCGGCCGGCTGTTGGTCCGTCACCATCTTGAGCTGAGGCATTGTTCGACAACCCACCGCGCGTTGAGGGATGTATCAGCCAATTATAACATGGGGGGGCGAGCGCGCTCCATGGGTCGTGGGACACGCCGCGCGCGGCCGCAACCCCGTGAGGTGGCTTCTTGCGCGCCAGGAGATGTATGCAGCGCCACGCCGCCTCACGCTGCGCGCAACGCGGTTCCGGGCGCCGGAACCCAGTGACGCGGAGCTCGATCAGGCGCCTAGTAGCGGAAAAGGTACATCCCGACGACGGTGCCGGCCCCGATCAGAATCAACAACGGGGGGCTGCCGACGAAATAGGGAACGACCATGAGCACGCCGCCGCCGATGAGAAACGCCGTGTGGCCGATCCGCCTGCCGTACATGAAGGCTCCAATCCCGATGAGGCTGAGGATGCCCCCGAGCACGAGCGTCGCGGCGCTTGGCAGATGCAGCATTATACTGTGAGTGTGCCCTTCGTGGTCTCCAACGAGACGTGGGAACATCCGTTGGGGGCCCAAACGCGCCCGGACCGGCGCGACCGAGCGGCTCGGCCGAGTCGCGCTACGTGGAGGGATGCCGGAGTTTGGCCTTCGCGGTGAGCGTCGCCCACAGGCGCTCAACCTGCCCCCGCGTCGCGTCGGGCGTGCCCCCGTTGTCGATCACCCAATCGGCCGAGGCGACCTTGTCGCGGAGCGGAACCTGCGCAGCGAGCCGGCGACGCGCGTCATCGCGTGACACGCCGTCCCGAGCGACGAGACGGTCCACTTGGACCTCCTCCGGCGCGGACACGACGATGATGCCGTCGAGTCCGAGATCCCGGCCGTCGGTCGTGTCGAGCAGGAGCGGGATCTCGAAGACGATGACCTCGACGCCAGGAGTGGCCGCGAGACGCGCCGCGTCGTCCGCCATGCGCCGGCGGATGTGCGGGTGGGTCAGCGCGTTGAGCCGCCGACGCGCCGCCGCGTCGTTGAAGATGCACGCCCCAAGCGCCTTGCGGTCGATCGCGCCGCCTGGGCCCACGATCCCGGGACCGAACTCCCTCACGACGTCGTCGTACGCCGGCCCGCCGCAAGCGACGACCTCGCGCGCGATCCGGTCGGCGTCGACCAGGGCCGCCCCGGCGTCCTGCAGCGCGGCGGCGACGGTGCTCTTCCCGCTCGCGATCCCCCCGGTAAGCCCGATTCTGAGCGGCGAGCGGCTCACGGCGGGCCCTTCATGGCAGTTCCGTCAGATCCTGCCAGTTGGGCCCCACCGCGAGATCGGCAACGAGCGGGGCAGCCAGCGGATACGCCTCCTCCATCACCTGCCGCACCCGCGGGCCGATGCGTTCGACAAGTTCCTGGGGGACCTCGAAGAGCAGCTCGTCGTGGATCTGCAAGATCATCTCCATCCCAGGCGCCTCGGGCAGCAGGTCTCGGTCCACCCGCAGCATCGCGATCTTGATGATGTCCGCGGCCGTGCCCTGAATCGGCGCGTTGATCGCGATGCGCTCGGCGGCCTCGCGGATCACCCGGTTGCGGCTCAGGATATCCGGCAGGTAGCGGCGGCGGCCGAGAAGCGTCTTGACGTACCCGTCCCTCCGGGCCTGCTCGACGACCGTGCGCATGTACTCCGCGACGCGCGGGTACCGCGCGAAGTACGTATCCATGAAGACCCGCGCCTCGTCCCGACCGATCGAGAGTTGTGCGGCGAGCCCGAAGTCGCTGATGCCGTACGCGATGCCGTAGTTGAACGCCTTGGCGCGGCGGCGCATCTCGGCGGTCACCGTCTCCGCGTCCACGGAGAACACCTCGGCCGCGGTCACCGTATGGATATCTGCCCCCCGCCGGAACGCCTCGAGCAGTCCGGGGTCCTGGGTGGCCTCGGCGAGCACCCGCAGTTCGATCTGCGAATAGTCCGCAGAGAGCAGCACCGTACCCTCCCGCCCGGCGACGAACGCCCGTCGAATCTGCCGTCCCACTCCCGTCCGAATTGGAATGTTCTGCAAATTGGGGTCTGTGGTGATGACCCGCCCGGTGCTGGCGACGGCCTGATTGTACGTGGTATGGAGCCGGCCGGTCCGCGGATCGACCATCGCGGGAAGCACGTCCACGTACGTGCTGAGCAGCTTGCTCAGCTCGCGATGCTCCAGAATGCGGGCGACCACGGGGTGATGTGGCGCGAGCTGTTCGAGCACGTCGGCGTCGGTGGAGAACCCGGTCTTGGTGCGTTTGAGGGACGGAAGCTGGAGCTTCTCGAACAGGACGAACGCGAGTTGCTTCGGCGATCCGATGTTGAACTCCGAGCCCGCCAGCCGGTAAATATCGGCCGTCAGTGCCACGAGACGCTGCCGCAGCTCGTCGGAGAGCGCGCGCAGTGCCGGCACATCGATCGCGACGCCCACGTGCTCCATCCGCGCGAGCACGCTCGCAAGCGGCAGCTCGATCTCGTGGTAGAGACGGTCCACCTCGCGCGCGCGGAGCTGCGCCGCCATGACGTCGCGCAACCGGAAGATCAGGTCCGCCTCCTCGGCCGCGCGCTCCCCGGGGGCCGGACCGAGCGCCAGCTCGTCCGCGGCCGCGCTCTCCTCGTGCAGACGCCAGCCGAGGTGTTCCCACGCGCTGCTCGCCAGCGTGTGCGTTCGCTTCCCGGGGTCCAGCACGTACGACGCCAGCCCCACGTCAAACGCGAACCCCCGGAGCGTGAGCCCCGCGCTCTCCAGCAGCAACCGGTCGCGTTTGACGTCCTGGCTGAGCTTCGCCACATCCTCCCGCGCCAGCGCGTCGGCAAGCGCCGGAGGCACCCCGTCGTGAAGCTCGAGGTAGCTCGCCTCTCCGGCCCGTCGGGCCAGCGCGATGCCGATGAGGCGAGACTTGAGCGGCCCGTCACCTTCGGCGACCGGCGCGATCGCCACCTCGGAGACCCCTTCCAAAAACGCCGCCGCGTGGTCGCGCGCGAGCGTCCCGTACGTGCCGCGCGCCTCCGTGAGTGGGACCTCGACGCCGAGCCGATCCAGCAGCGACTTGAACTCAAGGCGCGTGAACAGGTCACGGATCCGCGCGGTGTCCACCGGGCGGCGCCGGAGGAGATCCCAGGATAGCGAGAGCGGGACGCCGGTCTGGATCGTGGACAGCGTCTTGCTCTGCAGGATCTGCGCGCGGTGCTCCTCGAGTCGTTGCCGGAGGCGCGCATCACGCCCCTCCGCCGGCGCCTCGAGCACCTCCTCGACCGTTGCTCCCCCTGCGAGCAGGCGGGCGGCGGTCTTGTCGCCCACACCTGGGACACCCGGAATGTTGTCGGTGGCGTCACCTTTGAGGCTCTTGAGATCGGGCACGCGTGCCGGCGCGACGCCGAGTTTGGCCTGCACCCCCGCTTCGTCGTACACCGTGGTCTCGCTGATCCCGCGGCTCGTCACCATCACGCGGGTGTGCGGGGAGACCAGTTGCAGCGCGTCGAGATCGCCCGTCACGATCACGACGTTCATCCCGCGGGCCTCCGCCAGGCGGGTCAGTGTCCCGATGACGTCATCGGCCTCGAACCCGGCGACCTCGAACACCGGTAGGTCGAACGCCTCGACGACCTCCTTCGCGAGCGCGATCTGCGGGCGGAGGTCGTCCGGCATCTTCTGCCGCGTGGCTTTGTACTCCGCGAACGCCTCGTGACGGAACGTCGGCCCCGGCTTGTCGAACGCCACCGCGACGTACTGGGGGGCCACCTCGTCCAGCACCTTGAGGAGCATCGTCGTGAAACCGTAGACGGCGTTCGTCGGCTGGCCGTCGCGCGTCGTGAAGTAGGGAAGCGCGTAGAACGCCCGGTAGACGAGCCCGTTGGCGTCGAGGAGGAGGAGCGTGTCGCGCGCGGCCGGCGTGGTCATCTCTGAGAAACCTTTCCGCGCGGGCGCACCGCCTCCTCCGGGCAGCGGTCGCCGCCCTACGGCCAGAGCGAACGCCGCCGCGTGCTTGAGCGCATGGAGACGAGTGTGGTACGATTAGGGTCGCCGATCAGCGCGCCGGAGTGTCGGAATCGGCAGACGATCGCGACTCAAAATCGCGTGGGCTCACGCCCGTGGGGGTTCGAGTCCCTCCTCCGGCACATCCATTTGGAAGTCTACTCACATGTCCTGTCCATCCGTCTCTCGGCAGAGGTGTCCTCCCCCGGGTGTCACGGGGTCGCGCCAGTTCGAGAACTAGCGGGCCCCCCGGAAGAGATGGGGATCCAACACGTCGCGCACGGCGTCCCCGACGATGTTGAGACACAGCACGACGACGGTGATCGCGAGGCCGGGAAACACGCTCAGCCACCACCCGTTCGGGAAATACTTTTGCGCATCGGAGAGCATTGCCCCCCATTCTGGCGACGGAGGCTGCGCGCCGAGGCCGATGAAGCTCAGCCCGGCCGCGGCGAGAATGATCGTCCCGGTGTCGAGGGTCACGAGCGCGAGCACCGGCGGGAGCGCGTTCGGCAGGAGGTACCGCAGCGCGATCCACACGGGTGGCAGTCCCACGGCCACCGCGCCCTGGACGTAGTCGCGCTCCCGGATGCCGAGCGTCACGCCGCGAACGAGCCGCGCCACGCCGGGCGTCCCGCCGATCCCGAGCGCGATCATCACGTTGAAGAGCCCCGGCCCGAGGAGCGCGACGACGAAGAGCGCGAGAATCAATCCCGGCATGCCGAGCATGATGTCGGTCAGGCGCATCACGATGAGATCCAGCCAGCCCCCGGCGTAGCCTGCCATCACGCCCACGGCGGTTCCTAGCGCGAATTCGATCGCGACCGCCACCAACCCGACCGTCAGGGACAGCCGGCCCCCAAACAGCATCCGCGCCCACACGTCGCGTCCCATCCCGTCGGTGCCCAGCACGTGGGCGGGCGACGGGCCGCGCAGCCGAACCGGGATGTTCATGACGAACGGGCTGATCCGGGCGAGCACCGGCGCGCCGATCACCGCAACGATGATCGCGGCCAGGACGAGGGCGGCCGCCCGCGTGGTGCGTCCGGTGTGCCAGAAGCGCATCACGGGGCGTCCTCTAGTCGAAGCGCACGCGGGGGTCCGTTAGCGTGTACGAGAGATCGACCACAAGATTCAGGATGAGAAACACCGTCGAAGTGTAGAGCACAATGCCCTGGATGAGCGGGTAGTCCCGCGCAAAGATCGCCTGAACCGCGAGCGTGCCGATCCCGGGGCGGGAGAACACCTGCTCGACGATAATCGCGCCGCCCAGCAGGTTGCCGAACAACAGTCCGACGATGGTGACAATCGGATTCAGCGCGTTGCGGAGCGCATGACGGAGCAGCACCATGCGCTCGCCGAGCCCCTTCGCGCGGGCCGTCCGGATGTACTCCGTACGTAGCACCTCGAGCATGCCCGCGCGGGCGACGCGCGCCACGATCGGCGCGCCCGTCGCGGCGAGCACGCCGGCGGGCATCACCAGCGACTGCCATCCGACCGCCCCGGCGACGGGCAGCCACCCGAGGTGGACGGAGAACAGGTAGATGAGCAGGATTCCCAGCCAAAAACCGGGCACCGACAAGAGCAGCAACGAGCCGATGAGGAGGGCGCGATCGAGCGACGACCCTTGACGGACCGCGGCGATGATCCCGAGCACGAGCCCCGCGGCCGTGCCGAGCCCGAGCCCCGTCAGCGCGAGCTCGAGCGTGTACGGAAACCGCTGGGCAAGCATCGGCCCCACCGCCGTCCCGGATTGCCAGGAGTCTCCGAAGTTGCCGCGCACAGCGTTGAACAAGAAGGCACCGAGTTGCACAAGCAACGGGCGATCCAACCCCAGCCGATGGTGCACCTCCTGCAGGGCGGCGACGCTCAGCGCGCCCCCGCCGTAGAGGGCCTGGGCTGGGTCACCCCCGATCAACCGCATCATCGCAAAGGTGAGCACCGCCACGCCGATCCAGACCGGAACGAACAACGCGAGGCGTCGAAGCGCGTACATGCGGTCAGGCCGTGCCGCGGGGCACAACCGGGATCAGCAGGTGGCTGGCGCGGCCATGCTCGTGCAGCACGACCTGTGCGGCGGGCCGCGCGACGGCATCGTCGCCTGGCGGCGCACCCGTGTTCGGGTTGCGATCGTAGGCGGGCCAGCGCGCCGACATCACGGCCACACGCACCCGGTGCCCGGGCAGGAACACGTTGCTGATCGCGACCAATTCGATGCGATAGGTGTATGGCCGCCCGGGGGCGAGCGGGGACGACTCCGGGCGACCGGAGTCGTTGCGGTAGGACGCGCGAACGATGCCGTCGCATAGTGCCATGCTTCTGCCGTCCGGAAACACGTCGTACAGTGTGGCGGCGAAGTCCGTGTCGGGGGCATCCGTGGCGGCCTCGAGGACCACGAGCGGATGACCGGTCACCTCCATGGGCTGCGCCAGCGCCTCCGAGGTGTAGACCAGCACGTCCTCGCGTCCCAACAACCAACGTTCGTCCAACCGGACCTCGGCGGGCGGATACACGTCCGGGGGCTCGCTCGATGGGGTCGGCGCGTCCGGATCGTATGTGTAGCGGTCCGGGGGCTCGCCCTCCGGCGGCGGCGCCGGTTCGAGTCGGCCGTCGCCGGAAACCGTGTTCGCACGGCCGCCGCTCCGAAAGCACCAGCGTTCGCCCACGGCGGCGGGCGGCGGCCACGTCGGATCGTCCCGCCAGCGATTCTCCCCCATGAGAAAGATCCGACTGCGGCACCCGCGGGCAAAATCCGTCGGCGCAGCGCCGCGGCCCTTCAGCCAGTAGTCGAACCACCGGAGGTGGATCGCGTTCATGTCGAGCATCGCCGCATCCCCGAACTCGAGCCCGCCGAACCGCGGCTCGGGCGCCCGGGTGCCAGCGTGATCCCACGGACCGGCAAGCAGAAACTGGCGGTCGCGGGCCGGCGAGTGCACGGCCATCTCGCGCCAATAGTAGAGCTGCCCGAGCTGGTCTCCGTCGAACCACCCGGTGATGTGCATCACCGGCAAGTCGAGTTGGGCGAAGCGGTTTAGCATACCCATCTGTCGCCAGTAGTCGTCGAGCGTTGGATGCGCGAGCCACTCGCGCCACACCGTGTTGCGTCGACCGACGGCGAGGTCCACGTCCTTGGCAGGACGCGTGCGGATGACGCGCGGCCACTCGATCAACTCAGGGGGTTGCACCGTGCGACCCGCGACCATGTTCAACCACCACATCGCCCACGGCGGACGCAGCTTACCATGTCGATACGGCAGTTCTTCCATCAATCGCCCCGCCGCCGCGGTGCTGACCAGCGTGGTAAGGTGCGGCGGTCCCTCGCGCGCCGCCAGCCACTGCACGAGACCGCCGTACGAGCCCCCCATCATCCCCACGCGGCCGCTCGACCACGGCTGCCGCGCGATCCACTCCACCGTGTCGTAGCCGTCCTCGGCCTCGTTCATGAACGGGTGCCACACGCCGTCAGAGTCTCCCCGGCCGCGGACGTCCTGACTCACGAAGACGTAGCCGTGGGCCGCGAAGTATCGCGCCACCTCCACCCAATGGAATTTCGGGTAGAGACGACGGGCGTTGTCATAAGGGGTCCGCTGCAGGATCGCCGGCCACGTCGACAACGTTCCGCGCGGCGCGTCGGGCAGAAACAGATCAACCGAGAGTTCCACCCCGTCGCGCATCGGAACGCGCACATCGAGCTGCATCACGACGGGAAGAAGTGCGTCGGGGTTCATCTCGACCGTTTGCTCCTCGGGCGCCCGCGAGCCGACCGGCCGGGGATTGCGGGCGGCTCGCGCGGCGCGAGGTCGCGAGTCGCCGCGCAAGCCGCGACCGAAGCCTCCTGGCGCATGACGGTTGCCCGGGGGCGGATCACTTGGCGACGTACGCGTTCTCGACCAGCAGCTCCCCCGTGGCACGGTTCAGGATGACGCCCCCGAACCCGCCCTGCACGACGCGACCGTTCACCTCCGCAGCGAGCATCGCCCAGGGCACGTCGCGCAAGAATTGCGCCTGGAGCCGCTGCATCAACTGAATGCGCACGGTGGGCGAGATCGTGGTCTGGTATAGACGCGACAGCTCGTTGAACGCCGGACTATCGTACGTCGAGAAGTCCAGCGAGCCACCCGTTTGCAGCACCAACCGGAGCACCAGCCCTGGGTCCGAATCCCACGCGTAGCTCGAAACGGAGACGTCGTAGTCGCCCGCCTTGAGCCGCGCCAGCGCGGTGCTGACCTCGTACGCCGTAATCGTCGTCCCGATCCCCAGTTCCTGCAGCTGCGCTTGGACCACCTGGGCGAGATCGGTGAACGGCTGGTAGGACCGCGTCACCAAGCGCAGCGCGACCGGGCGCCCTCCCTTCTGCAACGTCCCACCTTGGTAGGTATACCCGGCCTCCGAGAGCAGCTGCCGAGCGTGCGCGAGATCGTGCCGGTAGGCGTTCTCCGATCCCTTCCAGTACCCGGCCAGCAGCGGACTGAACGGCGCCCAATTGGCGACCGCGTGCCCGTTAAACACGCTAGCGACGATGGCGTTGCGATCCATCGCGTCGTTCAGCGCCTGCCGGACGCGCAGATCCTGAAACATGGCGTTCTTCAGGTTCAACTCGACGTAGTAGACGCGCGGACCCACCGTTTTGAAGAAATGATATTTCGGGTTCGTCGCGTAGGTGTCCCACTGCTCCGGCGGCACGCTGAGCAGCGCGGAGAGCGTGCCGGACTGGAACGCCGCCATCTGTGACGTGAGTTGCGGGATGACCCGAAACACCAACTCGTTGACGTACGGAGGTCCGGGGTGGTCGAAACTCGGCCCCCAGCGGTACGCGGGATTCCGCGCGAGGGTCACCGTCTGACCCGGGAGCCACTCCTTGAACATGAACGGACCGACGCTCGACGGATGCTGCGCGTACTGGTTCCCCCACTTCGCGACCGCGCTCGGATCGGTCGGTTGCAAATACCCCGGGCTGGCGAGCGTCTCGAGCAAGCCGCCGTCCGGGGCCTTCAGCCGCAAGACCAAGGTCGTACTGTCGGGGGCGTCAAACGAGGCCACGGACGACAGAAAATCCCGATCGTAGGGGGACGCCGTGGCCGGATCGACGTCCCGTTCAAAGGTGGTCTTGACGTCCGCCGCAGTCATGGGTTTCCCGCTGTGGAACATGATCCCCGGCTTCAGGTGGAAGGTCAAGGTCTTCCCGTTCGGGCTCCATTCCCATCGATCGGCGAGCCACGGCACGACGCGGCCGTCCGGCGCGATCGCCGTCAGCGCGGCGCCGATGTAGTTCGAGATCTCATCTTCGTCGGCCAGCGTCATGCGAGGCGCGTCGAGCGTCTTGGGGTCCTGTTGAACGGCCAGCACGAACGCGCCCCCGACGCTCGGCCCGGCCGCGCCCAGGGCCGCGGAACGGCCTCCCCACGGAGTGAGCACGAGGGCGATGAGGGCGGCCGCGGCGTACCCCCGGCGAAGCCGCCTAGCGATTCGTCCTGACATTGGATCCATTCCCCCCTCTTCCCCAAGATGCATCGGGCTGGGCGAACGCTCGCGGTGACGGCCGCACCCGTCCCATCACGGATCCCTCGACACAGCGCATCGGTCGCTCCGAGCCCATCAGATCGAATCCGCCTGCCTGCCCAGCGAGTTCTCAGAGGCCGCTCCCGTCTCCTGCCGCCTTTCCACCACCGAGGCGCGCACATCCGGGCGTTCTGTCGCGCGCACCGATCGCGCCTCGGGCCGTCCGCGAGCGCGTCCGCCGGCGATCGCTTGATGAATTTGTAGACTTGAATATAATAAATTGAGATATAAAGCCGGCCGATCGGAGGCTCCATTGTGCGGCTCATCAATACCCTGGTCGTCACAAGGCATGTTAAGCCCGTTTTGGGTCAAACTCGTGGCCCACAACGTTGCACGCGGGGCCGCACACGAGAATGACGCGTTGGCCGCGTTCGCGAGGGCAGCGGATGGCTGAGTCCGCGTTTGCCTTTGCCGCGCCCGAGAGCCCCGGGTTCCTCCTCTGGCAAACGACCGTCGTCTGGCAGAGGCAGATCAAAGAGGCGCTGGAGCCTTTCGAGATCTCTCATGCCCAGTTCGTGATCCTGGCGATCCTGTTGTGGTCGCAAGAGGCTGAAACGGAGCCGAACCAGACGCTGATCGCGCGTCAGTCCAAGCTCGACAAGATGACGGTGTCCACATCGCTGAAGAAATTGGGTGTGAAACGGTATGTCAGACGAACCGAAAGCGACCGGGACCCCCGGGCAAATTCGGTGCGCTTAACGGACAGAGGCAAACAGCTCGCAACGAAGCTGGTGCCGATCGTCGAAGGGATCGACAAGACGTTCTTCGGTGTGCTCACGCCAACCCGGCAGCGCGAACTCGTCACCACGTTGGCAAGTCTGTTGCGGGAGGAACGGGGATGAACAAGACACGCTACTGGATCGGCGCGGCGTCGAAAGACCACGTGCGCATGGGAATCAAGGGGGGCTTTGCGCAGTTCTGCCACGGGAAGCTGGGTCCGGCCGAGAAACTCTCGAAAGGCGATTGGGTGATTCTCTACTCAAGCAAGCAGAGATTCGGCGAACCCACGGTCTGCCAAGAATTCACCGCGATCGGTCAGGTGGTTGACGCGGCGCCAACCCAAGTCGAGCAGGCCCCTGGGTTCAAACCCTACAGGCGCAAGGTCAGGTATCATAAGTCCCGGGCGGTCAACATACGGCCGCTGATTGAGAAACTCTCGTTCATACGAAACAGGGCGAGATGGGGGATGGCGTTTCGATTCGGGTTTCTCGAAATCCGCCCGGACGATTTTGGCACGATTGCGACCGAGATGCTGTCGAACGCCGGGCGTGATCGAACGCCGCTGCCCGCGATACCCGCGCGTTTGCCGCGGGACCGCGCCCGTGCGCGCGCGCAAGGCGCCGGCCCCGATCAGCCTGCCACGACGACCCGATCTCGCCCTTCGGCCTTCGCCCGGTAGAGGGCGGCGTCGACCGCTCGAAGCGAGGCCGCCATCGTCGACCCGTGTTCGGGAAAGACGACCACACCCGCAGACACGCTCAGCGGTCCCAACACGCGGCCGCCGTGGAGCACGGAGAGGTGTTTCACGCCCTCCCGGAGTTCTTGCGCGCGTTCGAACACGGCGGTGCCGTCGAACTCCGGTAAGATCAACACGAACTCCTCCCCGCCGTACCGGCACGGGATATCCTCCGCCCGCACCCGCGCGCGGAGAAACGCGCCGAACTCTCGCAGCACGGTGTCGCCCGCCTCGTGTCCGAACGTGTCGTTGAACGCCTTGAAGCGGTCAAGATCGAGCATGATGATCCCGACCGGGACACCCCGCCGCTGCGCGCGCCGCAATTCTCGATCTAGGGTCTCCTCCAGGTACCGCCGGTTGAACAACCCCGTCAACGGGTCGCGGATCGACTGGGCACGCAGCGAGTCCCGGAGGCGAAGGTTGGCGATCGCCGGGGCGATTCGCTGGGCGGCCGCGCCGGCCAAGCGCTGGACGGCGATCGGATCCGCACTCGTGTCGGGAACGCGCAGCACCAGCACGCCTAGGGTTTCGCCGTGCGCGGCCAGCGGGACGCACAGGCAGGTGTCCGACGATACGGCCGCAAGATGCCGACAGACCAGCGCCACGCCCGTCGGCCCGGCGCTGTGAATTCGCCCCTGTCGCAACGCCCAGCAGTCGTTTGGAGCAAACACGGAGTCGCCCGGCGGCGCCGCGCCCCAGACGCTCGTCGCCTCAACGGAGTCTCGCGACGCGCTGGTGACACACAGCGCCCCAGACGTTCCCGGCAGCAGCTCGGCGAGGCTGCGCGCCGCCGCGACATACGCTTCGTCGACGGTGGCACAGGCGAGGAGGAGGTCGCTCATACCGGCGAGGAACGAGATTTCATGTCGCTCGCGCTCCAACACGGCGGCGGATGCTTGAAGTTCCGCGTGCGCCTGTCGAACGGCCTCTTCCATCTTTCTGCGGCGGGTGATGTCCCGAATCGCGCCCTCGTAGACGGTCACGAGCCCGGCGGCATCGGCGACGCCACGAATCGTCTCGAGGACCCACACCATGGTGCCGTCGCGTCGGCGTAGTTGCGTCTCGAAATCAAGCACGCGGTCGGCCGCCAGCTCGTTGGCCTCGCGGAACTTCTGCGCATCGACGTACAGGTCGCCGGGCTCGGCCGCGAGCAACGCTTCCCGACTCGAGTACCCGAGGATGCTTACGAGCGCCAGATTCACGTCGACGAAGGCGCCGTCGCGGCCGCGACGATAGAGGCCGATCGGGATCCCGTCAAACAACCCGCGGTATCGCCTCTCCGACTCTCGCACCGCTGCCTCGGCGCGCTTTTGGTCGGTGATGTCCTGCATCAGGGCGATCACCGCCTTACGACCGGCCCACCGCAGCACGTGGGTGAAGACGCTGACGGTGATGATTTGACCGTCCCTGCGGCGGTGCCGCCACTCGCCCGTTGTCTGCAACCCCGGGCTCTGCTTCCGGACCGTGGCCAGCAGCGCCGGGACGTCCTCTGCGGGGCGAATGTCGCTGATGCGCATCGACAGAAACTCCGCACGAGAGTACCCGTAGTGGAGGACCGCGGCCTCATTGACCGCAAGATACCGCAGTGTGTTGAAGTCGTAGATGCACATGGGCAGCGGGCTGGTTTCGAACAGCACGCGGAACGGAACGTCGCTGCGCGCGGACGGCGGCGGGACCCGGGCGTCTACCGTCGGCGAACGCCGGCCGCCTCCCCGGACGTTCCCCGATTTTGTGGGCTTCACCACGCCTCCCATCGCCCGGATCGCTCCCTCACCGCGAGCCGGCTACGGGACAACGGTTGGTGCGGGGGCGCGCTCGATGAGGGCCGCGTCAGATTCCGCGTCGGCGCCGGATACAGCCCGATCAGCGAACGCAACCATGGCAGGGCTCCCTTCCCGTTCCTCAGCGCCCGGTGTGGCTCTCATGCAGGCGGACGCCATCGATTCTTCGCCGCCACCATGAGGGCGACGGGCGTCCGTCATGTGCATACCCTGGTTGCCGCGGGGTTAGACGCCCGGGGGAGCGGACCGCGGGTCGGCTACTGCGCCGGCACGACGCGACAGAAGCATTCAACCACGCGAGGATCGAACTGCGTCCCGGCGCACCGGCGCAGTTCGGCGATCGCATCGTCGTGCGACCGGGGTGAGCTGTAGACCCGGTCCTCCGTCATGGCGGCGTACGCGTCGACCACGCTCAGAATGCGCGCGCCCAACGGAATGGCCTCGCCGTGAATGCCGTCCGGGTACCCCGACCCGTCCCAATGCTCCTGATGGTGTCTCACGATGGCGCGGATCGGGATCATCCGCTCGCTTGTCGAGAGGATCGCCTCGCCCATAATGGGATGCCGCTCAAACAGCGCACGGTCCTCGGGGGTCAACGGACCTGTCTTCTTGAGAATCGCGTCGGGGATGCCCAGCTTGCCGATGTCGTGCAGCAAGGCAGCCCACCCGATGGTCCGGACCTCCTCGGGGTCGCATCCCAGGACCCTCGCGACCGCCTCGGCCCACACCGCGACCCGTTCGCTGTGGCCGGCGGTCCGGTGATCCCGAACGTCCAGCGCGCGCACCAGCGCGCGCACCAGATCGAGGTCCGCGTCGGCCAGGCGCTGAAACAATCGCGTCCGCCGAATCGCGGTGCCCCCGATGTCCGCGATAGCGTTCAACAGGTTCACATCGCGCGGCGTGAACGGGCGGCGCTCAACGCTCCGTGCGAGCACGAGCACGCCCACCGTGGTCTTCTCCGCGCGCAACGGCACGATTGACATCGGCCCCCACATGCCGGCGGACGGATCGATCCACGCTGAGCCGTTGCCGGACCCCGGCGCCGCCAAGGCGAGGGTCGCGCCGCTCGCCACGGCCTCCCGCCACGTGGGGCACGGGATCGGCAGCGTGCTGCCGATCGGCAGGGTGCCGGGGCCGGCGCGATGCACGAGCGTCACCGCCTCATGGTTCGCCTCCAGAAGAAGCACGCCGGCATAGTCTGCACGGAGAACCCGGGCTGCGTATCCGGCAAAAAGCGGATACAGCTCTTCCGGGGTCTGCGCCGCTCGCAGCGCGGCGCTCAGCCCGCGAAGCACCTTGAGGTCGGCCGCCTGCTGTTGCGTCTCGGTGAGCAGTCGAAGCCGATCCACGGTGGTTCCAATCAGTCTCCCCGCGGTCTTCGCAAACCCGACCTCCACATCCGACCACAGCCTCGGCCGCGCGGACGCGACGACCAACCCGCCGACCCGCCGCCGCCCGGCCCACATCGGAACTGTCAGCGTCGCGCGAAGACCGAGACCCGCCATGACGTCGGCCATCGCCTGCCCGGCTGGGCCGGCGACGCTTCGCCAGTCGTCCACGGCTCGGAGTTCGTGCATCGCTGCCCCGGCTCGTCTCGCGAGGGCGGCCACTGCCGTCCCCGCCTGCGGTGCGCCTCGGCTCACGACGTGCTCCCCGACCCAGATGCCCCCGGCCTCGCACCGGCACGCACGCAGCATCTTGAGGAGCACGGCGGCGAGGAACGACCGCGGGTGCGTGGCGATCGCGGCATCCCCAGCGATCTCGTTGAGCGTCCGGAAGCACCCGGCGAGGTGTCGCGCGTCACGTGCGTCGCGGTGGGCGTCGCGCGTGAGTTGTCCAGGCGTCATGCACGCACCGCGCCCGATGGCGACCGACGCGCACCACCCACGTTTCCGCGGCAACCGTCGAACATGCCGAGCGGAGTGCAAGCGGCCCCAGCCCCGTGGCGCCGCCGCACACTGTATAACGGCCTCGTCGGGAACGGAGCAGCGCGCCGCTGGCGAAGACCCGCCGTGACGTGCATTGACCCCTCCCTTGGCTGCAGAGTTCCCGCTACTTTGAGGCAAGTTGATACTCATTTCGATATAGATGAAGTATTCTCCTACGCCTATTTCTGAGTTCAATCGTATACGACTTATGAATGATTCATACGCGCAAGATAAACCGCGGCCGAGGAGAAGAACACGCGCAGGCTACGGGACTGAGGTACGCGCGCAACGACCCCGGCGCCTCAATCCCTTGGCTGAACTCAGGGTGTTCACGGGTCTGGGCAACGATGGCGGAACGCGACGCGGTCATCCGACAAACGGCTTAGACGGATGCGGCTCCCGGCGCGAAAATCTTGAGGTAGTGTCCGAGCAAGATCCGGAGTGGTCCCGGCCTGGCCGCCCATCCCGCGACCGCCCCGAGTGCGCTCGCGGGGAGGACGAGCGAGGCCTTGGTGCCCCATTCGAGGATGCGGTACGACCGACGTGCACGCAGCGCGAACGCCCGGTAGCGTGCACGCGCGACATCGAGGCTGATCCGCCCAGCGAGCGCCTGGTCAATGAGCCGCCCGGCGACGCCGCCGGCACGAACGGCGAGCCGAATGCCTTCGCCGGTGAACGGCAAACACTGACCGGCCGCATCACCCACGACGAACACGCCGTCCACCACGGGCGGTCGGAAGCCGCCCCCGAGGAACCCGCCGTGCCTCGGCCCAGACGGCAGGCCCAGGCGGCACAAAAACACGTCCAACGCCGGCCCCACCTGTGTGCGTGCGCGGTAGCTGATGAGTCCCACACGCGAGGTGGTGCCCGCCGGGAACACCCAGAGATATCCGTCGGGCAGGATGTCCGGCCAGAAATAGAAATGCAGGCCCGTGTCGAACGCGACCGGCACGGTGGCCTCGAGGCCGAAACCGACGTAGCCTCCGGGATGCCCAGGACGACGGGTCCCGCCGGACAGGGCGGCCCTCCATCCGGTTGCATCGACCAGCACCCGCCCCGACACGTCTCCCGCGGTCGTGCGCACCAACGACTCCGCGCGCCCGTGGACGAAGGCGCGGATGATCGGGGCGTCCGCGCCCCGGAACACGGCAACGCAACACGCACGGTAGTCAAACGTGCAGAATGGCTCAGGCAGCGGCCACCGGACCGTTCGTCCGGGCGTGTGGATCACCAGATCGTCGTGCGACTCTTGGACGGCGGACGAGGCGCCGATCGATGCCAGCACGCTGATCGGCGTACCGCACGCTGACGTCTGTCCCTCGCCGACTGCCTGATGGTCGATCAGCACCGTTCGCCCGGGCAACTCCCGGGCAACGGCCAGTCCCGCGAACGAGGCGCCGGCGATGACGACGTCGGCCTCCGTCGTAGGCTGAGAGGCCGCGCTGGCGTCGGGCGAACGCATCGACTCCCCCTCGGATGTCCGCATGCGCCGCGGACGCGCTATCTTCGGGCCGGCCGCGACGCCTGGTCGAGCGCCGCCCGCAGCCCGGCGATCGTCACCTGACCCCGCGCGATCTCCACGCCGTCCAGGGCGACGACCGGAATCACCTCGCGATATCGGGCGTGCAGATCGGGGTCGCGCGTGATGTCCGCGAGCCGTAGCTCAAACGAGAACTCCCGCCGCAGGCGCGCGGCGACCTGCTCCGCCTTCTCGCAGAGGCAACAGCCCGGCTTGCCGTAGATCGTGAGCGTCACGGCGACACCGGCCGGGCGAAGTGCAGCGAGGGTCGCGAGCGTGCTGCAGGCAGGGTCACGGCGTCGAGCGTTACAATGACGATGCGCAACCCGAGCCCTCGGAGTCCCTCCACCACACCGCCCCGGATGTTGAGGGCGCCGGCGAGCGCCTGCGGATCTCCGATCGCGACCACCGCGTACGGCGCTGACAACCGTTCCCCGTCGGCGATGATCGTCCCGCCGACCTGGCTGAACCCTGTGGTTGCGGTGACCCGGTGCCCGCTGACCGCGACCGCCTCCGCTCCGGCAGCCCACAACTCGTTTGCGACGCTGGCGAGGTCCACGTACTGCACGACCGCCGGCGCCTGCCCGGCCCCGGGAGCCTTGCCGTCGTCCATGGTCACGCGGACGCCGGGACCGATCAACGCGACGAAACCGGAAACGGTGCGGATCGCGTCGAGTTCCTGGACCAGTGCCTGGTCGGCACTGCGCCGTTGCGCGGCCGCGGACTCAAACTCGACGAGTCGGCGGGTGAGCCCGGCCACCTGAGCCTCCAGGCCCCGGCGCGCCTCGCGCTCCTGGCCGAGCATCGCCGCGAGCGCGTACACGTTCCGGGTCGGCACGCCCTCCTGGCCCGAGAGCGCCCGACCCGCACGCAATTGCACGACAACCAGGAACCCAAGCGCCATCAGCAGCACAGCGAGGAGTGCCTGCCACCACGCCGTGCTACTCTTCCCAGACATTCCCCTCGCCGAAGACCTGCTCGAGTTCCTGCTGGAGTTCGGCGGTGTCCGCGAGCCGGATCCGAACCGGGATGACGTGCTCGCCGGTGTCCGTGACGACGTGCGCGCAGACCTGTCGGTCGCCCGGGTGCGCCTCGAGATACTGATACAACTGCTCGATCTCCTCGCGTGTTGTCACGCGGATCCGGAGCGGGGCACGCACGCCGCTGCTGCGGTCCGGCCTTGGGGGTTCCGGCGCCACGCGCACGGCGGTGGCGGTCCCGGCGGCGCTCACCGGGGCGCTCGACGCGGCACGGACCGACGGCGCGCCGTTCCGAGCGGGCCGTCCGTTGCCGTACCGGTCCCCCCGCCCCCGCGGCGCCCGCGGCGGGACATGAAGGTCGGCTGCTTCCTCCGGCGTTGCCGGGAGCGGGATGACCTCGTCGCAGAGGAGCTTGGCGCCCTGCTCGTCGATGCCCACCTTGCCGCGGAGGAGCACCACCGCATCCCGCTTGAGCGCAAAGCCCTGCTGCTCGTACGCCCGCGGGAACACGAGCACCTCCACGCTGCCGGTCAGATCCTCCAGGGTCAGAAACGCCATCGCCGATCCCGACCGCGTAATGCTGCGCTTGACGGCCCCGACCAACCCTCCGACGACGACCTCTTGGCGATCGCGCAGGTCGGGCAACTGAGCAATTGTGGTCGTCGCCTTACTGTTGATGAGAGGCTGCCACCGCCTGAGAGGATGGTCGGAGATGTACAGTCCCAACATCTCCCGCTCCATCGTCAGGCGTTCCTCGGGGCTGAACTCCTGGACCGGGGCCGCCGCTTCCGGCAGGACGGGCGCGCTCGCGCCGAGGTCGAACAGACCGGTCTGCCCCTGGGCCCGCGCCCGCTGGCTGCGCTGCGCCTGCTCCAGCGTGTCATCGAGCGACTGCAGCATCTGCGCCCGCGACGCGCCGAGCGAGTCGAGCGCCCCCGCCTTGACGAGACTCGCGATCACTCGCTGGTTCACTTGGCGGGTGTCGACGCGCGCGCACAGGTCCGCGAGGGTTCGGAACGGTGCGCCGGACGCCCGCGCCGCGATGATCGTGTCCACGGCCCCCACGCCGACGTTCCGGATCGCCGCGAGCCCGAACCGAATGGCCCCGCCCACGACGGTGAACGATGCCTCGCTCTCGTTGACGTCGGGGGGCAGGATCTGGATCCCCATGCGTTGGCACTCGCCGACCGCTTGGGCGATCCGCTCCATGTCCCCGGCGGTGCTGCTGAGCACCGCGGTCATGTACTCCGCGGAGTAGTGCGCCTTCAGGTAGGCGGTGTAGTACGCGATCAGGCCGTAGCACGCCGCGTGCGCCCGATTGAAGCCGTAGCGCGCGAATGGCTCAAACTGCTCGAAGATCTGGTCGACGATCCTGGCCGGCACGCCGTTCTTGCGGGCGCCGGCGACGAATTTCTCTCGCTGGGCCAGCAGGCGATCCTTGATCTTCTTGCGGATCGCGTAGCAGAGCACGTCGGCTTCGGCCAGCGTGTACCCTGCGACCGCCTGCGCGACGGTCATGATGTCCTCCTGGTAGACCATCACGCCGTAGGTCTCCTTGAGGACCGGCTCCAGCAACGGGTGGAGGTAGGTCACCGGCTCCTCGCTGTGCTTGCGCCGGATGTACGCGGGGATGTTCGCCATCGGGCCGGGCCGGAACAGGGCGACCATCGCCATCACGTCCTCGATCCGGTCCGGCCGCAACTCGCGAAGGTAGCGCGTCATGCCGCGACCTTCCAGTTGGAAGATCCCGGTCGTGTCGCCGGAGGCCAGCAGCGCGTACGTCGGTTGATCGTCGAGCGGCAGGCGTTTCAGATCGATGTCGACCCCGTGCGTGTCACGGATCAGCGCGATCGCGGTATCGAGGATCGTCAGGTTGGTGAGCCCCAGGAAATCCATCTTGAGGAGCCCGAGCCGGGCGACGCTGTTCATGTCGTACTGCGTCATCAAGAGGTCGCCCTTGGTCGCCCGCTGCAGCGGGACATGATCGGTCAGCGGATCACGAGAGATGATGACGCCGGCCGCGTGCGTGCTGGCGTGCCGGGCGACACCCTCGAGTTTCTGGGCCATGTCAAGGAGCTGGCGGATCTGCGGCGAACCGTCGGCGGCCGCGCGCAGTTCGGGCTCCGCCGCGAGCGCGTCTTTGAGCGCGACGTTGGCGCCGGGCACCAGCTTGGCGATCCGATCGACGTCGCCGTACGGAAGCCCCATCACGCGCCCGACGTCGCGGATCGCGGCGCGGGCCCCCATCGTGCCGAACGTGATGATCTGGGCCACACGATCGGCTCCGTACCGGTCCACGACGTACTTGATCACCTCGTCGCGCCGGCTGTCCATGAAGTCCACGTCGATGTCCGGCATCGTGTAGCGCTCGAGGTTCAGAAACCGGTCAAACGGGAGGCGATACGCGAGCGGGTCGACATCGGTCACGCCGCACGTGTACAGGACGAGGCTGCCGGCCGCGGAGCCTCGCACCGTCGTCAGAATGCCGCTGCGGCGAGCGAAGTTCACAAAGTCCTGCACGATCAGGAAGTACGCCGCGTAGCCCATCTTCGTGATGACGCCGAGCTCGTAGTCGAGCCGCTCGCGCACCGGCTGGGTCATCTGTCCGAAGAGCCGCACGGCCCCCTGCTCGCAGAGACGGCGGAGGTACGACTCCGGGGTCTCGCCCTCGGGCACGACCACGTGCGGGAGCTTGAGCGTGTCGGTATCGAGCGTCACTCGGCACCGCTCGGCGATCACGAGCGTGTTCCGGAGGGCCTCGGGCAGATCCGGGAAGCGCGCCGCCATCTCCTCCGGGCTCTTCAGGTAGAATTGCGGCGTGTCGCCCATCCGCGGCTTGTCGTGCTGGTCGAGGCTCATCCCCATCTGGATGCACATCAGCGCGTCCTGGGCGTCGGCCTCGTCCTGGGTCACGTAGTGCACGTCGTTCGTGGCGACGAGGGGCAACCGCATCTCGCGGGCGAGCTGGACGACGCCGCGTACGACGGTCTCTTGATCGGCCAGCCCGTGGTTTTGGACCTCAAGGTAGAAATTGTCCGGCCCCAGGATATCGCGGTACGCCGCGGCCAGGTCACGGGCGGCCTTCATGTCGTCGCGCAGGATCGCCCGCGGGATCTCGGCTTGGAGGCATCCCGACAGGCCGATCAGGCCTTTCGCATGCCGGCTGAGCAACTCCCGGTCGATCCGCGGTTTGTAGTAGAACCCGTCGAGGTGCGCCGCGGTCGTGAGCTGCAGGAGGTTCCGGTAGCCCTCGTCGGTTGACGCGAGCAGCACCAGATGGAACGCCGATGCGTCCAGCCTCGGGTCTCGATCGGTCATCCGGCGGGGCGCGACATACGCCTCGACGCCGATGATCGGGACGATGCCGTGCGCGCGCGCGCTCTCGTAGAACTCCACCGCGCCGTACATCACGCCGTGATCGGTCACACCGAGCGCCGGAATCCCCAATGCCGCCGCGCGCTGCATCAGCGCGTCGATCCGGCTTTCTCCGTCCAGCAGGGAATACTCGGTGTGAAGATGACAGTGGACGAACTCAGCGGGCATCCGGCGTCTCCTTGAAGATCCTAGCTGCGTGCTCGCGCATCGGCGTGTTTGGAAGGCCCAACCTGCTTCGTTCTACTTCTACCAAAAGCCGGTCTGCCCTCTTCGCGGCACCGCCGCCGGGACAGCGGAGTCCGATCGGGCTGTCCCTCCTCGCGGCTACCCTGCCTCGGCAACCAGGAGGACGTTCACGTGACTCGTGTGCGGACTCGTGTCCACCGGTCGGGCTCGCACGATCCGGTACCCAGCCGCCTGCAGGACGTCCGCGTCTCCTCCGAGACACCGCAGCGACCGCCCCAGGTACACGATCCGTTCGACCCCGGCACGACGGAGGGCCGGCACGACCCCCGGCGTGAGCCCCGTCCCGTCCGGGCGCAGGAACGCGAGGCGCACGGGCGTCGCCCGCGCGGCCTTCTGCACCGCCCGCGCCGCGTCGCGGGTGTAGAAGGTGCAGTTCTCGATCCGGTTGTCGCGGACGTTGGCGCGGGCGGCGTCGACCAACGGGCCGCTCGTGACGCCCACGGCGCGGCCGGCGGCAAGCGCGAGATGCAGCGTGTACGCGCCGATCCCGGCACCGATCTCGATCACCGTATCGGACCCGGACGCGTCCAGCGCGGTCAGGATCAGCTCGATCACACCAGGCAGCGCCCGTGCGTTCGCCGGGAACTCCGCGAGCAGCGGGACGCCATAGCGCACCCCGGCGACCTCTTCCCGCACGCGGGTCCGCCCCCAGAGAAGCGACGGTCGCCGCCCGGCCGGCACGGGACCACGTCGCGGGACGCCGACCTCGAGGATCCCGACGAGCCCAGGGACACGGTCGAGAAGCGCACGCACGACCGCCGTGCGCGCCGCCGCACCGAGAGGTTCGGTGACGGTGAGCCCGAGCAGCACCTCGCCGGTTGCCGCGCCGACGCGACCGATCACGCCGCGGAACGGCGGGCCGTCCGCGAGCGCCGCCCACCCGTCGCGGACCGCCCCGAGGAGCGCGACATTCGCCGGGTGCTGGACCGGGCAGGTCTGGGCGTCGATCACGCGGGTCTCGCCCCAGGCGTAGAACCCCAGCACCGGCGCTCCGTCGGGCGGACCGGCGGTCGCTTCAAGCCGAGTCCGGAACCCCCACGGGGGACCCCATCCGATCGCCGGCTCCACCTCGACGGTCCGAAGGCCGGGACGCGCGAGCGCCTGGGCCACCAGCAGAGCCTTTTGCTCGAGCTGCGTGACGTAGTTCAGGTGCTGCCACTGGCAGCCGCCGCACTGCCCAAAGTATGGGCACAGCGGCGGCACTACCCCCTCGCCCGGCCGCCGGAGCGCCACCACCCGGCCGCGCGTCGACCCGCGGGCGGTCTTGAGAATCTCCACTGTGGCGACTTCGCCGGGCGCCGCATAGGGCACGGCCAGGACCCGGCCGCCGACGCGGCCGAGGGCCGTGCCGTCCGATCCCATCTGCTCAAACGCCACGATCACGTGGGCGCCGGGTACCAGGGCCTTCGGCGGACGGACACGCGCTCGCGCCGGCGGCGGCATCTTGCGCTTCGTGGCTGACGAACGTCCCTGGCCCGGACCCGACCGCGTCGACGGCTCCCGTTCGCGCTGGAAAAGGGATTCGTCTGGACCCGGCCGGCGCGCAGCGGCGCGCGCCTCCGGGCGGCGCCGGTCGCCGACGCTATCCCGCACCGATCCGTTCCCGCAGCAGCCGGTTGACCATCTCGGGATTGGCCCGGCCCCGGGTCTTCTTCATCACCTGGCCGACGAGAAACGCGACGGCCCGATCCTTGCCCGCCCGGACGTCTCCGACGGGGCCGGGGTTGTCGGCGATCGCCGCGTCTACGAGGCGCACGATCTCCGCTTCGTCGCTGATCTGCACCAGCCCGCGGTCGCGGACGATCTCGTCCGCCGCGCGGCCGGTCCGGAGCATCTCCTCGAGCACCTCTTTCGCGGATCGCCCGCTGAGCGTCCCACGCTCGATCAGCGCGAGCAGCTCCGCGAGCGCGCCCGGGCCGATCTGTGCCTGCTCGATCTCGAGACCGGCCGCATTCAGGTAGGCCGCAACGTCGCCGACGAGCCAGTTGCCGACTGTTTTCGGATGCGGAAAGCGGCGCACCGTCTCCTCGAAGAATTCGGCCATCGGGCGGGTCTCGGTGAGCAGCCCCGCGTCGTGCTCCGGCAGCCCGTACGTCTCGATGTACCGGCGGCGGCGCGCGTCGGGGAGTTCCGGGAGGTCCGCGCGCACACGCTCGACCGACGACTCGTCCACGCGCACCGGCAGCAGGTCGGGTTCCGGGAAGTACCGGTAGTCCTGCGCCTCCTCCTTCTCCCGCGAGGCAAACGTGATCCCACGGTCCTCGTCCCAGTGACGCGTTTCCTGCACGACGGCCTCGCCCCGCTCGAGCAACGCGCGCTGGCGCGCTTCCTCGACGCGCAGGGCCCGCTCGACCGCGCGCAGCGAGTTCATGTTCTTCACCTCGGTCCGGATCCCGTGCGGCGCGCCCGGGGCGCGCAGCGACAGGTTCGCGTCACAGCGCAGGGTGCCTTCCTCCATGCGCCCCGTCGTCACACCGGCGTACTGGAGCACCGCACGCAGCCGGGTGAGAAACGCGCGCGCTTCCTCCGGCGATCGCAGGTCGGGGTCGGACACGACCTCCATGAGGGGCGTGCCGCTCCGATTGTAATCGACGAGGCTGCGTCCCTCCGCGTGAACGAGCCTGCCGGTGTCCTCCTCAAGGTGCACGCGGCGGATGCCGACGCGACGCACCTCCCCGGCCAGATCCAACACCAGCGCTCCGGCGGTCGCCAGCGGCGGATGCCCGGTGTACTGATATTGGGAAATCTGGTAGTTCTTGGGGATGTCCGGATAGTAGTAGTTCTTGCGGTGGAACCGGCTCTCGGGGTGGATCGTGCACCCGAGCACGAGAGCCGTGCGCACCCCGAACTCCACGGCCTGCCGGTTGAGCACGGGCAGGGACCCGGGGAGACCGAGACAGACCGGGCACGTCAGGGTGTTGGGTGGTGCCCCGAATGTAACCGCGCACCCGCAGAACATCTTGCTGGCCGTGTTGAGCTGAACGTGCACCTCCAGCCCGATGACCGTCTCGTACGCCGCCGGGGCGCGGGTCGCGTTCATGCGCGGGTGCGCCGGCCCTCGGCCGCTGCGAGCGGCGGCCGGAAGGCGTGCGTCCCAATCGCCTGCTCGAGCGCGTGCGCGACGTTGAGCACCGTGGCTTCGTCAAACCGCCGGCCCGCAATCTGGAGTCCCACGGGGAGCCCCCCAACGACCCCGCACGGCACCGAGGCGCCCGGGAGCCCCGCCAGGTTGAGCGGAACGGTGAACACGTCGGCGAGGTACATCTGGAGCGGGTCCTCGACGCGCTCGCCGAGCGGAAACGCGGTCGTCGGCGCCACCGGCCCGACGAGGATGTCGACCGCGGCGAGCGCATCCTCCATCTCGCGCCGGATCACCTCGCGGACACGCTGCGCCCGCAGGTAGAACGCGTCGTAGTAGCCAGCGGAGAGCGCATACGTCCCCAGCATGATACGCCGCTTCACCTCCGCGCCAAACCCCTCATCGCGCGTCCGTGCGTACATGCCGATCAGATCGTCGGCGCGGTCGGTGCGGCGGCCGTACAGCACCCCCGCGTACCGGGCCAGGTTGCTGCTCGCCTCCGCCGGCGCAACGATGTAGTATGCGGGCAACGCGTAGGGCGCGTGCGGCAGCGACACGTCTACGCGCCGGGCCCCGAGCCCCTCGAGCGTTCGGATCGCGTCCCGGACCGCGTTCGCGACCCCGGCATCCACGCCGTCCTCCAGGAACTCGCGCACCACGCCGAGGCGGAGTCCGCGCACGCGCCCCGTCAGCAGCGCGGGATAGTCGGGCACCTCGACGTCGGCCGACGTCGCGTCGGCCGGATCGCGCCCGGCGATCTCGCGCAGCAGCAGCGCGGCGTCGCGCGCATCGCGCGCGAACGGCCCGATCTGGTCGAGCGAGGACGCGAACGCGATGAGTCCGTACCGGGAGACGCGCCCGTACGTCGGCTTGAGACCGACGACACCGCAGAACGCGCCCGGCTCGCGGATGCTGCCGCCAGTGTCGCTGCCGAGCGCGAGCGTCGCCTCACCGGCGGCCACCGCCGCCGCCGACCCACCGCTGCTGCCCCCGGGGACCCGGGCCGGATCCCAGGGGTTCCGCGTGGGACCGAACGCGGAGTTCTCAGTGCTGCTCCCCATCGCAAACTCGTCGCAGTTCGTCTTGCCCAGCACGATCGCCCCCGCCTCACGCAGGCGCGTGACCACGGTCGCGTCGTACGGCGGCCGAAATCCCTCGAGGATACGCGAGCCCGCCGTCGTCGGCACGCCGCGCGTACAGAGGTTGTCCTTAAGCGCGACGGGCACGCCCGCGAGCGCCGGCGCGTCCTCTCGCCCGGCGGCCGCATCCCACCGCGCGGCGTCGCGGAGCGCGGCGTCGGCGTCGAGATACAGATACGCGTGGATCCGCGGCTCCACCGCGTCGATCCGGTCGAGCACCGCCCGGACGACCTCGGTCGGGCGCATCTCTCCCCGACGGTAGCGCGCCCTGAGCTCCCACGCGGGCAGGTCCGCGGGCGACGCGGACGGGGTGGGCGTCATGGGGTGCCGGCGTCCTCCGCGCCCTCGATCACGGGCGGGACGACGACGTAGCCGTCTTCGACGGCCGGCGCGTTTGCGAGCGCCTGCTCCCGGGGCAGCGACGGCACGGCCCGGTCGTCGCGCAGCGCGCCGACCGCAGGATCCCCCTGGCCCGCCGCGGGTGTGTCCCCGAGATCGAGCTCGGTGAGCCGCTGGAACGACTCGAGGATGCCGCCGAGTTGCGCGCGGAACAGACGGCGCTCTTCGGGCGTGAGCTCAAGCCGGCTCAACCGGGCCACGTGCGCCACGGTGGCATCGTCGATCGTCGGTGCAGGCGACCGGTCGTCGGACACGCGATCCCTCCTGACGTGTGGTCGCCGCCATCGTAACACAGCGCGGGGGGCACGGTCTACGCGCCCCCCGCGTGCGTCGTCGTCCGTGCGGCCGCTACTGTTTGTAGAGAGTGTAGAAGTACTGCCCGGGGAAGATCGGGTTGTAGTACCACCCGTGCACCCACGAACGCATCGTGAAATACGTGGTCGGCTGCACGAGGAACAGGTATGGAAGATCGTTGTACGCGATCATCGAGACCTGCTTGTACAGCGCCTTGCGCTGGGCCGGATCGGTTACGCTGACCGCCTGATCGATCAGCCGGTCGGCGTCCGCACTGTGATACCCGCCGCGGACCGGGAAGTACCCGGCCGAGGCGAGGAACGGCTGCGCGAAATCATGCGGATCGGGATAGTCCGCGAACCACCCGAGGAAGTACATCGTCCCCTTGTGACTGAACAACAGGGAGTTGAGCGTGCTCGCCGGCACCGGGCGGAAGGCGATCTGGAACTTGGGGTTGAGGGCCTGCACGTCGTCGCGCACGATCTCGGCTCCGACCTGCCGCGCGGCGTTGCCGGCGGTGTACGGGATCGTGAACTTGAACCCGGTGTCCCAGGCCTTGCCGCCCATCGCCTCCTTGAACTCGGCGATCGCCTTGTCGCGGCTCGTCGCGTAGGTGGGGATCGACGGGTCGTACCCGAGCAGCCCCTGCACGATCGGGCCGTGCGGCAGGATGCCCTGCCCGGCGTAGGCGCTGTTCAGGTTCTGGGTGTAGTCGAACGCGTACGCGAACCCCCGGCGGACGTGGATATCCGCGAAGAAGTCCGGTGGAATCCCCTGCCCGTCGAGTTTGCCGCTGCCCGCGTCGGGGTTGCCATCGGTGTCGATCTTGAAGTTGAACTGGAGCGTCTGCACCGCGATCTGGGGCAGCTTGGTCTGCATCACCGTGTTGGGTAGGTTTCGCAACTGCGACTGTTCGTTCAGGGACGCCACGATCAGGTCCGCGTCGCCCTGCTGCAGCTGCAGGCGCCGCGTGGCCAGCTCCGACACCGACCGGATGATGACACGGGCGAGCGCCGCCGGCTTGCGCCAGTAGTGGGTGTTGCGGACCAGGATCACTTCCTTGGTCTGAGGATCCCACTGCTGCAGCATGAACGGCCCGGTGCCGTCCATGTGGTTGAATTGGTACCGGTCCTCGTTCTTCGGGTTGTTGAACTTCTGCCAGGTCGTCGCGCCCCCGTCCCAATCGTTGTGCGCCGCCGCCCACTTGCGCGGCATCACGCCGCCCCAGGCCGCCATGATCGTCAGAAATGGCGCAAACGGCTTCTTGAGATGGAAGACGACGGTATTGCCCTGCGCGTACACGGCCTTCTGGACCTGGTCCCACGTCACCTGAATCTTGCCCTGGGCGTCCCGCGTGCTGTCGACGCCGAGGAGCGGGCTCAACAGCAGCCACGCGGGCCCGCCGGCTTGGTCCTGCAGCAGGAACCGCCGGAACGAGTACACGACGTCGTCCGTCGTCATCGTGGAGCCGTCGTGGAACTGGACGCCCTGGCGGATCGGGAACGTGTACGTCAGCCCATCCTTGCTGATCAGGCCGTTCTCCAGGCTCGGGACTTCCGTCGCGAGCATCGGCGAAAACTTGTCGATCGACGAGCCGCTGTAGATGATCAGCGTCTCGTACACGTTTGGCCAGATCGGTTCGGCGGAGTAGATGTCATAGGCGAGGTCGGGATCGAGGCTCGTGACGTCGCCGAACTGCAGTTCAACGAAGGTGTCGGGATTCTTCACCGGCTCACCGGCACCCCGGGCGACGAGCACGCCGAGCGAGAGCATCAACACGACGGCGACCAACGCCGCCGCACCGCGGACGGTCCACGACGCGATACGCATCTCTCTCCTCCTCTGCGGTTGTCTTCGCTGCATCCTGCGCGAGCTCGGCGCTAGCGGCTCCCTTGCTGGCGCGGGTCGAAGATGTCCCGGAACGCGTCCCCGAGCAGGTTCCATCCCAGGACGAACAGGAAGATCGCCGTCCCGGGCACGGCGAGCGTGTACCAGAACTGGAACGGGTCACCGGCGGTGCCCAGGATCCAGTTGTGCGACAGGTTGATGAGCTGTCCCCAGTCCGCGTACCCCGGCGGGGCGCCAAGCCCGAGGAACGACAGCGCCGCGAAGGTGATCACGATCTGCCCCATGTCCAGCGACGCGAGGATCAGGATCGGGTAGATCGTGTTCGGAATCACGTGCCGGCCGATGATGACCAAATCGCGATCGCCGAGCGCCCGGGCCGCCTGCACGAACTCCATGTCCCGCACGCGGAGAAACTCCGCCCGCAGGAGACGCGTGTACGTGGGCCACTGCACCGCGGCGATGGCGATCATGGCGTTGCGCACGCTCTGCCCGAGGACCGCCACGATCACGACCGCCAGGATCAGGCCCGGGAACGCGAGGAAAATATCGGTCACGCGCATGACCAGCTCGTCCATCCATCCGCCATAGTATCCGCTCAGGCTCCCGAGGACGAGCGACACGCCTATCCCGATCGCCACGACGGTCAGCGCGACGAGGAGCGCGCTCCTCGTGCCCCACACGGCGCCGTAGTAGAGATCGAACTGCTCCTCGGTAGTCCCAAATGGGTGGCCCGGCCCGGGCGGGTGGGGATCGCTCGAGTACCCCTCGTGGGGAATCATGTAGGGGTTCCGCTCGGTGGGATGCGCGAGCAGCGGCGCGAGCAGCGCCACCACGCCGAAGAACACGACGATGCACAGACCGAGCATCGACAGCGGGTTCTGGCGGAACCGACGCACCGTGCGCTGCCACGTCGTCTGCTGCACGCGCGGCGCGGGCGCCGCGCCCGGCGCCACGAGCGGTGGCGAGGTCGTGCGCACCGCGCTCATTTGAGGCGAATCCTCGGATCGACCACGGCATAGAGCACGTCTGCGCACAGGTTCCCGAGCACGAGCATCCCGGCGAACGCGAGCGCGAACCCCGTGACCGCGGGAATGTCGAGCTGCTGGCTCGCCGCCACTCCCCACCGCCCGATCCCCGGCCAGTTGAACACGGTCTCCGTGATCACGACGCCGGAGAGCAGGCCCACGAACAGCAAGCCCGCAAGGGTGATCACCGGGATCAGGGCGTTGCGGCGCGCATGCTTATCGATCACCACCGACTGGTTCAGTCCTTTGGCCTCGGCGGTCCGGACGTAGTCGGCGCGCAGCGTCTCGAGCATGGACGACCGCGTGATCCGCACGAGCACGGCCGTCAGGAAGTAGGTGAGCGTTGCCACCGGGAGCACCAAGTGGCGGAGCGCGTCCCAGAACAGCCACCACTGCCCGTTAAGGAGTGTGTCCACCGTCATGAGACCGGTGTACGGGTGAAACCGGCTGCTGCGGACGAACAGGTCCGCCTGAAGCCCGAGCCGCCCGGGCGGGAACCAGCCGAAGTGCCCGTAGAAGATCATCAGCAGCAGGAGGCCCCACACGAACGTCGGCAGCGATGCGCCGCTGATCGACGTGAACCGGCTGATGTGATCGACGAGCTGGTCCTTGCGGACCGCTGAGAGGGTGCCGAGCCAGATCCCGAGCGTGAGGATGCACGCGAAGGAGTAGAGCGCAAGTTCGAACGTCGCCGGGAAGTACCCTGCGATCGCGATGGCCACCGGCTCCCGTGCCGTCTCGGACCACCCGAGATCGCCGTGCAAGACCTGGCGCAGCCACTCCCAGTACTGGACGTACACGGGCTGGTCCAGATGATACTTGCGGATGATGTCGGGCAGCGCGTTCAACTGCTTGGGGTCGGTGATGTAGAGGCTCGCCCGCATCGCCGGCGTGAGCAGCTGCGTTAGCGAAAAAATGAGCAGTGTCACCCCGACGGCCACGAACGGGAGCAACAACAGCCGGCGCGCGATGAACGTGCTCATCCGGCGGCGCCGGCCCGCCGCGCGGCGGGCCGGCGGGAGACCCCCGTGCTACTGTTTCGACATCGTGTAGAAGTCAAATCCCACATTGGCGAGGGGCGGCAGGATCGCGTTGTAATACCACCCGCGCACCCATGACCGCATCACGACGAACTGAGTCGGTTGCGCCTCGAAGATACCGGGCACGTCTTCGTAAGCGAGCTTCGTGAGATCGCGGTAGATCTGCGTGCGCTTCGCGGGATCTGCGGTCTCCGCGCCCTGCCGGACCATCTGATCCGCGCGTGGATCGGAGAACCCGTTCCGCTTCGGGTAATCGCCGTTCGTCGCCAGGAACGGTTGGGCGAAGTCATCCGGGTCGGGATAGTCGGCCGCCCACCCGAGGGCGTACAGCGTTCCCTTGTGCTGGACGGTGGCCTGGAGGAACGTGGACCACTGGATGTTCCGGACGTCGATCTTGAACTTCGGGTTCAACGACTCCACCGAGTCCTTGATGATCTGCGCGCCAATCTGACGCGCCGCGTTGCCGGTGTTGTAGGTCTCGGTGAAGTGGAAGCCGGTGTCCCAGAGCTTCCCGCCCCACGCTTCCTTGAACTCCGCCGTTGCCTTCTGCTTGTCGAACGTGAACTTCGGCAGCGTCGGATCATAGCCGAGCAGTCCCTGGATGATCGGGCCGTTCGGTTGCAGCGCCTTGCCCCGGAACCCGTCGCGGATGAACGTGCCGTAGTCAAACGCATACGAGAACGCCCGCCGGACGTGCACGTCCGAGAAGAAGTCGGGCGGGATCCCGTTGCCGTCGAGCTTGCCGCTCCCGACGTCGGGGTTCCCGGACGCATCGATCTTCTGGTTGAAGTGCATCACCTGCACGACCAGCGTGGGGAGTCCGTCCTGGATCGCGACGTCGGCCATCCCCGTCACCTGGCTCTGGTCCGGCCGGTCCACCGAGATCACGTCCGCGTCGCCGCGCTGGAGTTGCAGCCGCCGTGCCGCGAACTCGGTGACGGTCCGGATCACGACGCGCGCGAGCGGGGCGGGAGCGCGCCAGTAGTGCTCGTTGCGGACCAGGATCAACTCCTTGGTCTGCCGGTCCCAGGTCTGCAGCGAGAACGGCCCCGTGCCGTTCGTATGATCGAACTCGTAGCGGTCCTGCAGCTTGGGGTTGTTGTACTTCGCCCAGGTCGCGGCGCCGCCGTCCCAGCCCCCGTGCGCCGCCGCCCACTTCTGCGGGAGCACAAACGACCAGGCGGCCAGGATGCTCAGGAACGCCGCGGAAGGGCGCTTCAGGTGGAACACGACGTTCTGGCCCTCGACCGTCACGGCTTTGGCCGCGTCGGCGTACTTGACCACGACGGCTCCCTTGCTGTCCCGCGTGCTGTCCGTGCCCAGCAGCGGCGTCAGCAGCAGCCACGACGGGCCACCGTCGCGGTCCTGCAACATGAACCGCAGCATCGAGTACTGGACGTCCGCCGGCGTCATCACGGTGCCGTCGTGGAAGTGGACGCCCTGGCGGATCGGGAACGTGTACGTCAGCCCGTCTTTGCTGATGAGCCCGTTCGCCACGCTCGGCACCTCGGTCGCCAAGCGCGGCACGTACCGGGAGAGCACGCTGCCGTCGTACGTGATCAGCGTCTCGTAGATTCCCGGCCAGAAGATTCCGTCGCTGGTCGTGTCGTACGCGTACGCCGGATCGAGGCTTTCCGGGTCACCGTAGGTGAGGAGAATCAACGAGTCGGGGTTCTGAATCGGGCCCGCGGCGCCGCGGGCGCCGGTGCCGAACATCAGCACCGCCACCACCAGCACCACGACGCCTGCCAGCATGCGCTGTATCACGACGCTCACCGCCTTTTGCTGCGAATCGACACGGTGAACGCACGGCGAGCGGCGCCCGAGTCACCACACCCGGACCCCACCTGCGCCGTGTCCCCCGTGTCCGAGTTCCCTTTAATTGTACGTCAGTAGTACGGTACGCGCACGCTAAGAGTTCGCGGCACTGGCCGCCTGCCGGTACACCGCCGCCTTGCTCCGTTGCGTCTTAAAGGGCCGCACCGGGCACGCCACGTAGTGCCCGTTGCCGATGTCCACGAACTCGGGCTCGTCCACGCTGCAACTCGGCTGGGCGTACAGGCACCGGGTGTGGAACCGGCAGCCTGCTGGCGGGTTGACCGGGCTCGGCACGTCGCCCGGAAGAATGATACGCTCGCGCCGCAACTCAGGGTTCGGGAGCGGCACGGCCGACAGCAACGCCTCGGTGTACGGGTGTTGCGGGTTTGCGAACAGTTCGTCCACGTCGGCGAGCTCCACGATCTTGCCGAGATACATGACCGCGACTCGATCGCTGATGTGTTTGACCACCGACAGATCATGCGCGATGAATAGGTAGGTCAAGCCGAACTCCTTCTGCAGCTCCTGCAGCAAGTTCAGCACCTGTGCTTGGATGCTCACGTCGAGCGCGGAGACCGGTTCGTCGGCGATGATCAGCTTTGGGTTCACCGCCAGCGCCCGCGCGATCCCGATGCGCTGCCGTTGCCCGCCGCTGAACTCGTGCGGGTACCGGTTGGCATGGTAGGGCGAGAGTCCCACGACCTCCAACAGCTCCTGGACCCGCCGGACCTTCTCCTTGCCCCGCGCCAGATTGTGGATCTCGAGTGGCTCGCCGATGATGTCGCCGACGGTCATCCGCGGGTTGAGCGACGAGTACGGGTCCTGGAAGATGATCTGCATGTCGCGGCGCATTCGCCGCAGCTCTTCCTTGCCGAGCTTGAAGATGTCGCGCCCTTCGAACAGGGCCTCGCCGGTCGTCGGCTCCTGCAATCGAAGGATCACGCGGCCGGTCGTCGTCTTGCCACACCCCGACTCGCCGACGAGGCCGAGCGTCTCCCCCTTGCGGATGAAGAAGTTGAGCCCGTCTACCGCCTGGACCGCCCCAACCTGACGCTGGAAAATGAACCCCTTCGTCACCGGGTAGTGCTTCCGGAGGTTCTTGACCTCCAGGAGGATCTCACCGTTGGTTGCCATGTTCCCTCCCCGATGCTCCGTCAGGCGGATCTGTTACCCTCTCGTGCGAGCGACCGCCGCCAGCCCCGCCGCTGCTGCGGCCTGCTTCTCTTTATCCGTGGCCTTGTCCGTGTACAGATAGCACTTGGCCTTGTGCCCGACCGCGATCTGCACGTTCGGCGGATCGACCTGCGTGCAGATCTCCATGGCGAACGGACACCGCGGAGCGAACGAGCACCCTGGCGGCAGGTCCACCAAGCTGGGGGGCTGCCCTTCGATCGGGATCAGGCGCTCGCTCCGCTCGTACAGTTTCGGCACCGAGTGCAGCAGACCCCAGGTGTATGGGTGTCGGGGGTCGCCGAACGTCCGCTTCACGTCGGTATCCTCGATCGGGCGGCCCGCATACATCACGACGACGTTGTCGCACATCTCTGCCACGACGCCGAGGTTGTGGGTGATCAGGATGATCGCCGTGCCGAAATCCCGCTGCAACTCGCGCATCAGCTCGAGGATCTGCGCCTGGATCGTCACGTCGAGGGCGGTCGTCGGCTCGTCCGCGAGCAACACAGACGGGTTGCAGGAGAGCGCCATCGCGATCATCACGCGTTGGCGCATGCCGCCGGAGAACTGGTGGGGATAGTCTTTGACGCGCTGCTTCGCGGCCGGCATCTTCACGCGGTCGAGCATCTCAACCGCGCGATCCCACGCGGCCTTCTTGTCGAGCCGCTGGTGCAGGATCACCGCCTCAGCAATCTGCTCCCCGATCGTCAGGACGGGATTGAGCGACGTCATCGGCTCCTGGAACACCATGGCGATCCGGTTGCCGCGGATCTTCCGCATCTCCTCGTCGGAGAGTTTCAGCAGGTTCCGACCTTCGAACAGGATCTCACCGTCTACGATCTTCCCGGGAGGGCTCGCGATCAACCGCATGATCGAGAGGGCGTGGACGCTCTTCCCGGAACCGGACTCACCGACGATGCCGAGCGACTCGCCCTTGTGCAGATCGTACGTCATGCCGTCCACGGCCTTGACGACACCCTCGTCGGTGTAAAAATACGTCTTCAGGTTCCGGACGGACAACAGCGGTTCGGCCACGCGAACCTACCTCCCCCTGAGGATCAGACCGCCACCCGGCGGCGCGCCGTTGATCACACTCGGATTCCACAAGGTGGCTGCAAATCCTCTCCCCGCCGGGGCGCCAGGGCCCAGTCCCTGCCCCGCCCCGCGGCGCAACCGGGTCCGGCCCAGGGCCCCGGGCGGCACACGCACCCTAGGGGAAACCCCGCCTTGGGAGACTCCGTTGCCCTTCGCTCGGCGCCGCGCCGCCGGCGACCGGAGGATATCCCGCGCGGCTCCCCGCGCTGGGATCCTACGGCAGCCCCTTCGGATAGTCGACCCGATAGTCGTTGTAGGCATCCCCCGAGGCACCGGTCACGGTCCCGACCTTCTGTCGACCGTGGTAGAGTTCCACCATGACCCGGCCGGCCTCCGGCGCGTTGTAGAGCGCGAGTTGGACGATGAGCCGCCCCTCCGTGGCCAGGTACTGGCGGTTGAGCGCCGCGGTGTGCTTGGGATCGTAGTATTTGGACTGAAGCCGGACCAGCACGGTCCCGGACGCGGGATCGTAGGACGCTTGGGGGTGGCTGGCATCGCCCGAGATACTGATCGCCGCGCCCCGCGCGCGGAGCGCCGGGTCCAGGGTCGCCCCTTGAGGCACGTCGGGTGTGACCGCACCCTGCTGGACCTGCGTGATGCGCTGCGCCAGGAACGCGCCGGCCGCGACGAGGACCACCCCCGCGGCGACCGCGACCAGCAGGCGAACCCGCCCCGCCCGGGCGCGCGTCGCGGCATCTCCGAGGCCCGGCCGAGCGCGCCCGCCGGTCGGCCGGCCGGGGCGCGCGCGCATCGTGGACTTCGAACGCTTCTCCATCAGCACTCCCACCTCAACTCGTCGCTCGGCGGGACCGTGTCCCGGCCCGGCGACACAGGGTCCCGGCGGACTCAGACCGACCGCTGCCGGGGGTCCAGCGCGTCGCGCACCCCGTCACCGAGGAAGTTGAACGCGAGCACCGCGAGCACGATCATCAGGCCCGGGGTCAGCAACCAGGGGAACTGCGTGAGCGCCTCGATGCTCTGCGCCTGGGCGAGCAGGAGGCCCCAGCTCGTGCTGGGTTCCTGGACGCCGAGACCGAGAAACGAGAGTCCGCTCTCCCCGAGGATCACTCCCGGGATCGTCAGCGTGGCCGCCACGATGACGTACGACATCGTGCTCGGCAGGACGTGCCGCACGATCACCCGGAAGTCGCGCAGGCCGGCCGCCCGCGCGGCGAGCACAAATTCTACCTCCCGGATCCCGAAGACGATGCCGCGCAGGACACGGGCCAGGCCCCCCCATCCCACCAAGCTGAACACGGCCGAAATCATGAACAGGCGGGCGCCGCTCGACAGGGTCGGCGGGAGGACCGAGGCGAGCGTGAGCAACAGGTAGAAGCTCGGAAACGCCGCCAGCACCTCAACACTTCGCATGATCAGGTTGTCGGTCCAGCCGCCGTAGTATCCGGCGATGCCACCGAGGATCATGCCGATCGGGAACGTGATCAACACGACGATGAGCCCGATCAGGAGGGAGATCAAGCTGCCGTAGAGGATCCGCGACAGCAGGTCCCGCCCAAACTGGTCGGTCCCGAGCAGGAACAGCCGCGCCGGCGGATCGACGCCCAGCAGGTGGATGTCGGTGGGAACGAGCCAGAAGAGCCGGTACGGCGTCCCGTGGACGAAGAAGCGAATGTCGTACGTCCGGCTCGTATCCATCGCGTAGGTGGGCACCGAGGCATCCACGACGCGGTACGCATAGACGAACGGCCGCAGGTGCGGGCGGCCGCGGGCGTCGATGAGGTGGACGCCGACCGGCTGCGCGTAGAATAGGGTGCGGTCCGAATAGTCGAGCGCGTACGGCGCGAGGAACGGCGCGAGCACCATCAGCGTGTACAGAATGAGCAGCACGACCCCGCCAACGAGCGCGAGGCGGTAACGCGTGAGCTGGCGCCACGCGAGCTGGAGCGGGGTCCTCGCCCGCACCACCTTGCCCTGGCCGGCCGGCGCCCGCTGCGGGGTCGCGACGTCGTGGCTCACCCTAGTCGTACCGGATCCTCGGATCGACGTAGGCGAGCATGACGTCCGCGACCAGGTTTCCAAGGATCAGGAGCACGCTTCCCATCAGCAGGCTCCCCATCACGACGAAGACGTCCTTCTTGAGCACGGCCTCGAGCACCAACCGACCGAGCCCAGGGTATCCCAGCACGTTCTCGACGAACGCGGCGCCTCCCAGCAACCCTCCGAGCTCGAAGCCGAACAGCGTCACGAGCGGGTTGATCGCGTTCCGCAGCCCGTGCCGGAAGATCACGGTGCGTTCGGACAGCCCCTTGGCGCGCGCGGTCTTCATGTAGTCGCTGCGCAGGACCTCCAGCAGATTCGTGCGCATGTAGCGCATCAACCCGCCGACGGAGAACACGCCGAGCGCAATCGTCGGCAGGACGAGATGGGACGCGATATCGAGGACCTTGCTCCACCATGGCAGGAAGTCGAAATCTGCGCTCGTCAGCCCCTGCAGCGGCAGCAGATGCGTCCAGAACGCGCCGTACAGGAGGAGGAGCGCGCTGAAGAAACTCGGGATCGAGATCGCCACGAACGCGCCCGCGCTGAGCACCCCGTCCGCCGGCGAATACTGGTGCACGGCCGAGTAGATGCCGAGCGGGATCGCAATCGCCCACGCCGCCACGAGCGAGGTGATCGAGAGCAGCAGGGTGTTGAGCGCGCGGCTGCCGATCAACCACGCCACGGGGACGTTGTAGGCGAAAGAGTAGCCGAAATTGAGGTGCACGATGCTCCACAACCAGCGCAGGTATTGTTCCAGCGGCGGGCGGTCCATGCCGAATTCGGCGCGGAGCGCCGCGATGCGCTGCGGGCTGATCTGCGGGTACTGGAGCACGAGAGACTGGAAGTAGTCGGTCGACCCGGGCGCCAGCTGGATCACCGCCCAACTCACGAACGTGATCCCGACGAGCAGGGGCCCGAGCAGAATGAGGCGGCGAACGATGTACCGGATCATCGCGCGCGAGCGGCAGCGCGCACCGCTACTTGATGTAGATCACAGGAAAGTTCCAGAACGGCCCACCGAACGCCGTGTACTCGATGTTCTCGAACTTGTTGCGGACGGCGACGTAGGCGACCGGGATCGCCGTGTACACGAACGGGACCTGCTCCGACACGATCTCCTGCCACTGGCTATAGTAGTCCCGGCGGCGGTTCTGGTCCACCGTTGTCGCCGCCAAGTTGAAGTAGCGGTCGATCTCGACCTCCCAGGGCGTCGCGGGCTTGGCTTGTTTCGGGTACCACATGTGCAGGCTGCCGGATGACTTCCACACGTTCTGCCCGTCCGCGGGTTCGATCCCGCCGGTCAGGCCGAGCACGATCGCCTCCCACTTGTATGAATCCGTGAGTTTGGCGACGAGGGTGTTGAACGCCTCCGGCGCGAACGTGACCTGCATCCCAAGCGACGCGAGATCCTGCCGCATGATGTTGCCGATCGCCACGCGGTCTGGGTTGTCGGCGTTCGTCGAGATGACGAACGCGACCGGATGCCCGTCGGCATCGCGCAGCGTACCGTCCGCCCCCTTCTTGAAGCCGGCCTCCGCCAGGGTGTCCGCGGCCTTCTGGAGGTTGTACGGGTACGACATCACGTGCGGGTTGAAGAAGAACTTGTCCGCGGGGCTCTCGGGGCCGTACTCCGGCACGGCGTGGCCCGCGTACACTTGGTTGATGATCGCCTGCCGATCCACTGCGTAGGAGACCGCCTGGCGGAACTTCTGGTTCTGGAACCACCGCAACTTGTAGTCGGGCAACCCGGCGTTCGGGTTCTCGTTGAACGTGAGGAACTCCGTGCCAAAACTGGGCCCGCCGTCATACACGGTGTAGTTGCCCGCCTTCGCGCCCCGCTGGAACGCCGCGTATTCGGCGGGCCGCACGCCGTAGCTGTCCGCTTGGCCGCCCTGGAACAGCAGCCGGAGGGCGTTCTGGTTCGGCACGATCGTGAGCACCACGTGCTGGATGTACGGTAGACGTTGCCCGTGCGCGTCGACCTTCCAATAGTACGGGTTGCGGTCGTAGACGATGCGCTGCGCCGGCCGGTACTCGGTCATGACGAATGCGCCGGTACCGACGATCTGGCGGGGCGTCGTGTTCACGCCCCACGTCTGGTTGAACTGGCCCGCGTCGTACGCTTTCTGAAGCATGTGCTGCGGGATCACGGTGGCGTTGCCGACCTCCCGGAGAAACGGGCCGAACGGTTGCACCGTGTGGAACTGGATCGTCCGCGCGTTGATCTTGGTGACCTCGATCGGGTGGCCCGCGACGTTGAGCACGTCGGCGGCGCTGTTCGGGATCTTCTTGTCGTAGATCACCTTGAACGTGAAGACGACGTCGTCCGCGGTCAGCGGCGTGCCGTCGTCCCACTGCAGCCCCTGCCGCAGAACAAACGACCAGGTGCGACCGTCCTTGCTGACCGTCCACGATTCGGCGAGCCCCGGCTCGATGTCGGTCGTCTTACCGTTGGCTTCCACCAAGCCGTCGAACAGGTACCCAAGGGGGCCGGTCGACGCGGTGGAGTTGGCCAGGATAGGATTGAATGTCGACGGATCCGTCTGCTGCGAGTCCAGGAACACGCCCCCGACGTGCCCGATCTGGCCGACAAGTACCTTGGGGTTGGGAAGACCCGGCAGGCTTGGGTGCGGGGCGACCGCCGCCCCGATCCACGGAGGCATGAGCAGCGAGCTCACGATCAGACAGGTCAGAACGATGGCTCGCACGGTCGCGGGTCCTCCTTCACTCTACATTCCCGGAAACAGGGCCGGACGCACCTCTCCCGCCTCGGAGTACGGACGCGCCGCCGGCCGTGTTCGCACCCGCGGTATTCGCCCGGACGACGGGAGATTCCCGCCGCGGCGCGCCGACCAACCGCTGCGGAGGCTCGCCTATGGCGCGGGAGATACTCGTTCCAGGGGTGCGTACCCAAGCGCGAGGCGCTTCGTCCCCACGGCGTCGAACCGGACGGTGATGATCGCGCGCGGCCCGTCCCCGTCCACCTCGAGGACCCGGCCGGTGCCGAACGTTTTGTGCCGCACAACGTCCCCCAGGGCGACCTCCGGGATCGGACGGTCTTCGTCCGGCCATTCGTTCGTGGCCGTGCGAGGAGACGTCCCCCGATCGATCGCGTCCTCCGGGATCTCGGCGAGGAAGCGCGACGGCAGGCTCGGCCGCGAGGTGCCGTAGACGGTCCGCTGCCGCGCATAGGTCAGCAGCAGGCGGGATTGAGCGCGCGTCATCCCGACGTAGCAGAGCCGGCGCTCCTCCTCCATCCCTTTCGGGTCCTCGAGCGACCGGGCGTGGGGAAACAACCCTTCCTCGAGCCCGGCGAGCACCACGACCGGAAACTCAAGGCCCTTCGCGCTGTGCAGGGTCATCAACGTCACCCGGTCCGCGCGGGCGTCGATCGTGTCCGCGTCGGTGATCAGCGCGAGGTGCTGCAGGAGCGCCTCGAGCGACGCGTCCCCGGTCATCTCCTCGACCTCCTGGGCGACCGCAGCAAGCTCATCCAGGTTCTCCAGCCTGGCGTACGCTTCGTCTGTCCCTTCGGCCTCGAGCGCGCGGCGATAGCCGGTGAGGTCGAGCGCGCGGCCCAGGGCCTCGCTCGCCGGGTGATCGGCGGCGAACGCCGCGATCTGTCCGACGACCCCGACGAACTCCTCCACGGCGCGGCGCGCCGCGGCGGCCACACCGGCCTCTCCGGCCCTGCGAAGCGCGTCCCAGAACGAAACGCCTTCCTCCCGCGCCCACGCCTCGAGCCGCCGCACGGTCGTGTCGCCGACGCCGCGGCGAGGCACGTTCAGGACGCGGCGGAGACTGGCCTCGTCCGCAGGATTGTACGCCGCGCGGAGGTACGCGAGCATGTCCTTGACCTCCGCGCGCTCGTAGAATCGGAGTCCCCCGACGATCCGATACGGCACGCCGAGCCGCAGGAACATCTCCTCGAACTGTCGCGACTGCGCGTGCGTGCGGTACAGCACGGCGATCTCGCCCGCGCGCCCTCCCGCGGCGGTGTGCCCCTTAATCTGCTCCCCGACGTACCGCGCCTCTTCGTAGCCGTCCCAGGCCTCGAACAGCGTCACCGCGTCGCCCTCGGCGTTGTCGGTCCACAACGTCTTTGCGTGCCGGTGAGGGTTGTGCCGGATCACCGCAGACGCGACGCGAAGGATGCGTTGGGTGGATCGATAGTTCTGTTCGAGCGTGACGACCTTGGCCTCCGGGTAGTCGCGCTCGAACTCCAAGATGTTCCGCACGTCAGCGCCCCGCCACCGATAGATCGCCTGGTCGTCGTCGCCGACCACGGACAGGTTGCGGTGCCGCCGCGCCAGCAGATTGACGAGCACGTACTGCGTGTGGTTCGTATCCTGGTATTCGTCGACCAGGACGTGCACAAAGCGTGCCTGGTACTCCGCGAGCACCTGGGGATGATCGCGAAACAGTTGGACGGCGCGGACGAGCAGATCGTCGAAATCCAGCGCATGACACTCGTCGAGCCGGCGTTCGTAGGCGGCGTACAGCGTCCCGATCACCTCTTCCCGGCGGGTTTCGGCGCGGGTCGCGTAGGCAACGTGGTCCACGAGCTCGTTCTTCGCCCGGCTGATCTCGGCGAGCACCGCGGACGGCGGGAACTGACGGTCGTCCACGTCGAACGAGCGGAGGATCTCGCGCATCAGCGACCGCTGATCATCGGTGTCGTAGATCACGAATCGCGGGTCGAGACGGAGCGGAGCGCCGGAGATTCTCAGGATGCGGCTTGCGATCGAGTGGAACGTGCCGATCCACAGCGCCCGGGCCGCCCCCGGGCCGAGGACGCGCATCAGGCGTTCCCGCATCTCGCCGGCGGCCTTGTTGGTAAACGTCACCGCGAGGATCTGCGACGGGGCGACCCCGCGGTCGTGGATCAACCCCCCGATCCGATACGTCAGGACGCGCGTCTTGCCGGAGCCGGCGCCGGCCAGCACCAGCAGCGGACCGCCGGGGTGGCGTACGGCGTCGAGTTGGGCCGGGTTGAGCAGGGATTCGATGTCGACGGCGGATGTCATGGCGCTACCAGTCTACGACTTGTCCTGCGGGAGCGCGATCCGCCCCCGCCGGCGGACGAGGCTACTCCCACTCGATTGTGGCGGGCGGCTTGCTGCTGATGTCGTAGACCACGCGGCTGACGCCTTTCACCTCGCCCGTGATGCGGTTGCTGATCGTCTCGAGTAGATCCGCGGGCAGCCTCGCCCAGTCGGCCGTCATCCCGTCCTCGCTCGTCACGGCGCGGACCGCGACGACGTGTCCGTAGGTCCGCGCGTCGCCGGCGACGCCGACCGTGTGCACAGGCAGCAGCACGGCGAACGCCTGCCAGACGTCGCGGCTGAACCCCGCGCGGCGGATCTCCCCGGTCACGATCGCGTCGGCGTCCCGAAGAATCGCCAGGCGCTCCTCGGTGACCTCGCCGATGACCCGAATCGCGAGCCCGGGCCCGGGAAACGGATGACGCGCCACCATCTCGTCCGGCAGGGATAACGTCCGCGCGACAACGCGCACCTCGTCCTTGAACAACGTCCGGAACGGCTCGATCAACCGGAACGGCATGACCTCGGGGAGCCCGCCCACATTGTGGTGCGTCTTGATCCGCGCCGCGGTGCGCGTCCCGCTTTCGATCACGTCGGGGTACAGCGTTCCCTGCACGAGGAACTCGGGACGGCCGAGCCGCTCCGCCTCCTCTGCGAACACGGTGATGAACTCCTGACCGATCAACACCCGTTTGCGCTCGGGGTCAGTGATCCCTCGCAGCCGGTCGAGGAAACGACGGCGGGCGTCGACGTGGACGAGCGACACGCCGAAGTGGTCGCGGAACACCTCGACGACGCGCTCCGCCTCGCCGAGTCGCAACAGCCCGTGGTCGACGAACACACACGTGAGGCGGTCGCCGATCGCGCGGAACACCAGGGCCGCGGCCGCGGCCGAATCCACCCCGCCGCTCAGCGCACAGATCGCTCGGCCGCCGTTCACCTGCGCGCCGATTTCGCCAGCCGCCTGCTCGACAAACGAGGCCATCGTCCACGACGGGGCGCAGCCGCAGACATTGTACACGAAGTTCCGCAGGACCTCGGTCCCCCAGGGCGTGTGCGAAACCTCAGGATGGAACTGCAGCCCGAACAGGCGACGGTCGCGGTCGGCTACCGCGGCGTACGGCGTATGGTCCGAGTGGGCGAGGGTCTCGAACCCCTGCGGGAGGCGGCGCACCGTGTCGCCGTGGCTCATCCAGCAGATCAACCGGGGCTCCAGCCCGCGGAATAGGCCCGCGCCGTGGTCGGGCTCGTCGACGAAGAGCCTCGTCCGCCCAAACTCCTTCCGGGCCGCCGGCCCGGTTTCCCCGCCGAGGGCATGCGCCATCAGCTGCATGCCGTAGCAGATGCCGAGCGTCGGCACGCCGGCTGAAAACAGCGCCGGATCGCACCGGGGCGCTCCCGCGTCGTACACGCTCGCCGGGCCCCCGGACAGAATGATGCCCTTCGGTTCAAGCGCCAGCAGTTCCGCGAGCGACGTGTCAAACGGCAGAATCAGGCTGTACACGCGCAACTCGCGGATCCGGCGCGCGATCAACTGGCTGTATTGGGCGCCGAAGTCGAGGACGATTACGAGATCGTCCACCGGGGGGATCGCGTGCGCGACGTCGTGCTCCCGCGGATGCCCGCCGGTCCGCGCTCGCGTGACCTGCGTCCCGGGCATCAGCGCCCCTGTCCCACGTGCTGCGCGATCTGCATCGTCTTGCCCTCGGTCACGAGGGAGGGGGCGATGATCACCTCGGTCTCGTGCATCTCGCGGATGGTGCGCGCGCCGCACATTCCCATCGCCGTCCGCAGCGCCTCCATGAGGTTCTGCGATCCGTCGTCCACCCGTGCCGGGCCGTGCAGAATATCGCCCAGCGTCCCGGTCGTGCGCACGGCGATCCGCGTCCCGCGCGGCAGGGCCGCGTGCGGGGTGGCCATGCCCCAGTGGAACCCCCGGCCCGGGGCCTCCTCGGCGCGGGCGAACAGCGATCCAAGCATCACCGCGTCGGCGCCGCATGCGATTGACTTCGCGATCTCGCCCCCGACACTGATGCCGCCGTCCGCGACGATCGGCACGTGCCGCCCGGTTCGGCGCGCGTACTCCGCCCGGGCCGCCGCGACATCCATGATCGCCGTCGCCTGGGGGACGCCCACGCCGAGCACCTTGCGGCTGGTACACGCCGCGCCGGGGCCGACCCCGACGAACACCGCGGCAACGCCGGCCTCGAAGAGCTGGAGCGCCGCCTCGTACGACACGCAGTTGCCCGCCATAACGGGGATCTGGGTTTTTGCGGTGAGCTCGCGCAGCGATACGGAGCGCCCGCGCTCGCTGCGATGGTGCTCGGTGATCACGGTCGACTGCACGAGCAGCAACTCGGCGCCGGCCGCCGCCGCGAGCGGTCCGAGGCGCGAGGCCGACACTGGCGTCGTCGAGACGACCGGCACCCCCCCGCCCTTGCGGATCTCTTCAACCCGCCGTCCGACCAGATCGTCCTTGATGGGTTCCCGGTAGACTTCCTGCATGACCGCGACGATCCGATCCGGGGCCGCCTCCGCGAGCCTGTCCAAGACGTCCTGCGGACGCTCGTACCGCGTCTGGATGCCCTCAAGGTTGAGCACCGCCATCCCGCCCAGCTTGGATAACGCGATCGCGAACCGGACGTCCACGACGCTGTCCATCGCGGACGCGATCACCGGCAGCGCGAATTTGCGGCCGGCCACGTCCCACGAGAGATCCACATCCTCGGGATCGATCGTCCCCGACGCCGGTACGAGCGCGATTTCTTCGAATCCGTAGGTCCGGCGGGCCGGCCGCCCCTTGCCGATGAATTCCACGCGGGTCGCCTCCCTGCTTTGGTCTCCACGACCGTCCGGAGTGCGCCGCCGCCGCTCCCTGACGGGGGCGGCGGCGGGGATTCACGTATATACTTCCGGCTTCAACACACAGATGAATGGGAGATTGCGATAGATCCCCCCGTAGTCCAATCCGTACCCGACGACGAACTTGTCGGGGATCTCGAACCCTCGATAGTCGATGGACACCTGCCGCCGACGACGCGTGACCTTGTCGAGTAGAGCGCACACGCGGAGGCTCGCGGGATATCGTGCCTTCAACGTCTCGAGCAGATAGTCCATGGTGAAGCCGGTGTCGATGATGTCGTCGACGATGATCACATGCCGCCCCTCGATGGTCTGATCGAGGTCCTTGAGAATCCGGACGATCCCGCTGCTCTCCGTCCCGGTCCCGTATGAACTCGTCGCCATGAAGTCGAGCATGCACGGAACCGTGACCTGCCGGATGAGATCGGCGAGAAAGATCGAGGCGCCTTTCAGAATGCCGACGAGGAGAGGGGTCTTACCTTCGTACTCTTCGCTGATCCTTCGGCCGAGACCCGCGACCCGAGCGCGGAGCTCGTCTTCGCGGATCAACACTTCGGCAACATCGTCCAGCAAGGCCACTCCGCGCAGGTCCTCCGGGGGTACCCGGTCCGGCGAACACCGTCCGAGTAATTGCGAGCATTATAGTACCCGTGTTCGCTAGTGTCAACGGCGTCATGCGACCGGTGTAGTAGTTCAGCAATAATGTCACCCCCTAACAGTTCCGTGACTATGTCACCCTGGGACTATGACCAGGGAGACGATCATGTTGAGTCAGAAGGATCAACAGCGCGTGCAGGTCCTG
>Ga0070735_10000288_pt1 | contig 59746 bp, 64 predicted proteins | sample Coa_R1_FD_66443 | JGI IMG/M metagenome (GOLD analysis project Ga0070735, IMG submission 66443) | Surface soil microbial communities from Centralia Pennsylvania, which are recovering from an underground coalmine fire - Coalmine... | ecosystem: Environmental > Terrestrial > Soil > Unclassified ... | reverse complement strand
CTTCTTGCTGGTTATCGTCGCCGCGCATTCACTCGTCTCCATGGACTTCCTACATTCAGACGAGTTTTTTGAATTAAAGTTGCAGCGAAAGTGTATTTTTCAACAAACTGCTAGAGGAAGTATTGTCGGATCAACTGATTAGATGGTGTTGCATCGACCGGTTGAGCTGGCAGGGCTTATCGGAAACTGGGAATTTTGGTCTGGGCCAGATGCCGAGAAGAGATGGCTTCCCTAGTTTGTTGGAGACCAATCGAAATCGAGTTTCTCGACACGCGCTCGATCACTGGCTTTACGAACCACCGGATCGAACTGTCCCGACTTAAAGCAATCACCTCCAATTCGACATAGACACCGCCATCTCGCTGCTCGTATCTTGAGAAGGTGTAGAGCCGCCAAAGATAACCGTGCCCCTGGTCCGGGGGTAATTTCCACTCATTAGGTTGTCCATACTGCTGAATCTCCTCGATTCGGGTACTGTAGGAGATGCAATACGCCCGCCTGGCATCCGACTCGGAGCAGCGCGACTGAAATTCACTTTGAAGCACGATCGTCTCGAAAAGTACCCTCTTCAGTCCCAGAATGGAGACTGTGTAGTCCGCGCCGTTCCGTGCGATGAGTTTAGAGTTGATGACTGTCGGGCCATAGAATTCCTTGTACCGTTCATAGTCACGACCCACGGAGAGGGCGTCTCCGATTGTTACGTTCGCAACGAACATGGCTCCGATCCAGTGATGGATAAGCCCGTTAGGCACGATTTCCGGGTTCGTCTCACCCATAGGTGAAATTAGAAACTCAACCTGGCGGACTCGACGGCTTCTTTCGGGCGACTCATCAATCCATAAAAACGGGCTGTTATTATTCAGGCGCTCCTCTAGCTGCAAATTTGCTGCACGCATATATGCATCCCATGCCGTGAGCGTCTCTTGTTTCAACTCCGTTGCGTTTGAAACTGCAGGGGCAAGCAGAAAGAATAGGGTCGCGAGCGCAGCTCGAATTTGCATGACTGAAGTTAATCTATTGGGGTTGAGCGCACAAGCCAGCGTCCCTGTGCAGTCGAGTATTTAAATGCTATGTCGAACAGCTTGAGAAGTCCCGCGTACGACAATTTTCCGAACCTTCCCAACTGCTCGACGGGCAATTTCGCGGCTCAATCTCAAAAACATTACGTCTCCGGACGGAATGGGCAGATCCGTTCCTTAGCGCGGTCTCAGCCGGCGCTGATGAAAAACTTGGGGCGTGGGAATTAACCATCTGCGATTAGTTGCCGGTATCGCGTCCAGCCACTCAGCTGCGACGATGGAGGATCGGACATGAGCACAATCAAGGCGAGTTCAACCGTGGAGGTTGGGGAAAATACGCCCGAGACGCGCCTTTGGCGGGCGGTGATTGCGAGAACTATTCAGGAATGGATTTCCGGATCGCTTCGCCGCCAGCGTGACGCCGAGCAGTATCTGTTTGATGATTACAGGGATTTCTCACTGGTTTGCGAGGCTGCCGGGATGGACAGCGGACAATTACGGTCGCGGCTGGCACGTTTGCGTGGTCACGTGATACCGGATTATCTGCTGTCTGCGGCGTAGATCCTTACCAATCTGCAGATATCCCTGGTTCGTCCGGAGTCCTCAATCACGCCCACGACCGATCGGTGAGTGCTAAGGCGATATTACGTCAATTATGTGAACTTCGGATCCACTGTTGGTCTTTAAACATTGGCTAATTTGGGGGTCGTCGAACGCTAGTCGTCAGCCTTTCCGTCTCCCATGCGGGGAAAGGGGGCAAGATTCCTATCCTCTTTCGACACACCCTGCATCAGCTCAACGATCATCGCAAACAGATGATTCCGGGTCTCAACTCTCACTCCCGCACGAGTGATATAGCGAATCACGATATCGACACCAGCTCCCGCCGGCCTGAGATTGACCGACGGCATGGCGCTAAACTGTGGCGACCCCTCTTCGTGCGTCACCCTCTTCCATTCCGCTTCCGCCATTTTTGCATCCGCTTCCGTTGTCTTCACCGTCGCTTCGTAAATCCCCTTGAAGAGAGGATGAATATCCGTGCCGGGAGGAACACTTACCTTAATCTCATCCCACATCCACTGTCCTACGGTGGAGAAGTTGAAATACTTGCCGCGTATGGCATAGCCGTTTAAAAACGAGACTCTTCTTCCCGTAGGATGGCCATTGGCAGTCCAGTTTCCCGTCTCCAGTAACCAGGTGCGGAACAGACCGAGCTGTACGACCTCGCCGCCAACACCATCGATCTCTACCCAGTCCCTAACCCTAACTCCGTTTGGTCCCATCAGAACAAACCAACCGCAGAATGCCAAAATGAAATCCTGAAAGACCACGGTCAGTCCTGCGGTCGCCAGACCCAGGATCGTTGGCATCTGCCGTGGTACGCCGAAAATGGTCAGCAGGATTAGTAAGAGGCCGACCAGTTGCGTTCCCAGATTTAGAACTGTTTTCAACGTCTGTTTTTGGCGAGGATCGCGAACCATCTTCTCCAATGCCAGTTGGAGAGCCCAGCCCGCCAGAATCACCAATATGCAGATCGCTACAATCCAAGCCAGTGAACGCAATATCAGGTGAACTACGATCTTTCGCTGTATCTCGACTTGCTCTCCCCATCGCCCGTAGAGTGTCACAAGCTGCTGTTGCGCTCCCAGGCGATCGTTGAGGATGCTCTGGATGTTTTGCTGAGTGCTTATCTGTCGCAGCCGCTCGATTCGTTCGGAACTTGATTCTCCAACGGCTTTATCGCCAAGGCCAGCGGCTTCCGTCTTCAGCCTTGCCCGATCGGCTGTCAGCGCGGCCACGTCGGCCCTGGCCAACTGCTCAGACTGCGCAATCAGTTGTTTCCTGTTGCGGAGGGATCGCCACGTTGATAGCTGCTGTGCGAACGTCTTGTACTGTTCGGCTGAGGCGACAGCAGTTTCCCCATCGTCCATAGAGGCACGATCCCTATACTGCTTCATGGCAGCTTGGCGGGCAGCTAGTTCCTGCTGAAGCTTGACTCGCTGATCTCCGCTTTCGCGGGCGAGGTCTTCGATCGAATCGGTCAGCTCGTTTTGGTCGAGGCCAAGTTGCGCCTTCGCAATCTCCAAGTCGCTGCCATTGGAAACTGCACCCGCTGGTTTCGTGCCCGCGCCTGCATTAAGTGATGCGATCCGAGCCTCGTCGTTCTTGATGGTTTCCTGAAGCTCAATGACCCTTTGCTGCAGTGCCAATGCTTTACCGCTTAGATTTGGTTTTTCAAGGCTTGCCTGCCGCAGTGACTGCGAGAACGCCTGGTCGACTTCGTGATCCGCAAGGCGCTCGGCCTCCCGGGCGAGTTCCCTCTCCTCCGCCGACTGTGCCAAGGCCGCAAGAGTTGCCGCTGTCTGCCAGGGCCGTTGATCCACAACTCCGTGCGGTACATAGGCTCCCGTCCAGTCCCCTTTCCTACCTTGCAAAAATGGAAGATATGTCATCACCCCGCGACTCAGAAACGCACCTGCCAGAGTGACGGCCAGGATAATCAGCAGGATTAACACAATTACCATGCGGGCCCGATTCATACACACACCTTTCGTTTAGAACTCTGGTTAACTGTATCGCAAACGGAGAACAAAGGTTAGTGTTCAACTGCAGATGACAGGCTATCGATGGCGGCTGATCAGAAGGAGGAGTAACACGCCCACAGTGCCCGTTATTGTCCCCGGCAAGCGCACGTCATCTAGACAATGCCCCTGGCACGATTTATCAGAGTTTTTTGATAACGACGAGGCTCACATCGTCGGTAGGGTTCGCGAACGTCCGTAGGTCGTTGAGAACCGTATGCACGATGTCGATGGCGGAGAGATGTTTCGCTCCACGAATAGTATGCTCCAGACGATCAGGGAAATAAGGATCGTCGCCACGCGTGTGCTCTTGCAGGCCGTCTGTATACAGCAACAAGATGTCTCCGCTTCCCATCAACGTCCACTTATTAACTTCGTATGGCTCTTTGAAACCCAGTACGCTCTTGCTCCGGTGCCAGTCGACGACACTCTTGGACGGAAACGTACCCAGGGGTGGAAACGAGATGCACTTCTCGCGGTCCACCTCCATAAAACGGTCGTTTGCAGCTGAGAAGACAATGGGTGGCGGATGGCCGGCTAATAGAAAACGGAAAGCGGCATCCTCGGAGATCTCGCCGTAGACCGCAGTGATGAACTTGTCCACCTTCGATGTGCGGTAAAACCGCTGGTTCAGGTTCTCGAATAGCCGCTGTGTGACGTGACCCGACATGTCTAATTCGTATAGGATTCCCAGCAGAAACGCCTGGTGAAACATGCGGCGAGCATCGCGTCGGTAGCCCTATGGCCGGAGACGTCAATGAGCGCGACCCCCGCCGTCCTGCGGCAGCGATCTAGATTTGCCGCAATGTCCGGCCGCCCGACATCCTCTGCCACTTTGATACGACCTTCCACGTCGTGGCGCTTGTTGAAATCCACGTAGATTAGGTGGTCGCCGCCTACGACGCCGTTCAGGGGAAGCGTCTCGCCGTAGACCTCCACACCAACGAGTGACGGAATGCTCCCCGACCTCGGCATGATTCCCCTGGTGATTTCTTCGAAATTTTCGAACTCTTTCGCGAGCTGTTCAGGAGTGCCTTTGACGATTGGTTCCATAGCTATCGATATCGCGCTTTACTATTAGTAGCTCCCCACGGTTCCCCTAACCATTACGCGATCCTATTAGGGTTCTTATAGAGAGAAGTCAGATGCCCGAGCGCTTTGCAGCGGCCAAATCTGCACGAAGTATTTTGCCTCATCACACCTAAAAAAGGCATAAACATAGCCGAGGATTGGTGCCAAGTCTGATAAGTCGTGCTTTCTGCGCTTATTGCGGTCTGAACGTTCCCCATGAACAAGGAAAGCCAGTGCCGGTGTTTCCGTTGCATGTGGGGGGCGTCGGTAGTGTTTACACTTCCTGTACCTAATGAGCAGCTCGGAACTTCTGGTCATCTGTCTAGAAGTTAGTTGGCTTCGCAATTCTATGAGCGTGGTTTTGGTCTGCTGACATCCCGATAGTCACCGGGACACCAACCAAGGAAATCCCCGGCTACTGGCCTGACTTTTTCAGTCACGGCCAGCACACCGGGGTGAGTAAGTACACAACCAAGCGTGAATAACAGCTTCACGCTTTCTCTTTTGGTTTCTCCACTATGGTCTGGGCACCTGGGCCTAGTCGTATAGCCGGAACACCCTTTGCCAGTGCAGCTTGGAAATTCTCAGGGGTGATACCAAACCTCGCGGTGCGTTGGGCCCACGTCATTGCGTAGCCCTTCTGTCCGAAAACGAGAATAAGTTGCGCCTTGGTAGGCCGACCGGCTATGGCGTGCTGTTTGAGGCCCTCTTTGATGTTTGCTTTTGCCGCATCGCTACGAGTTGTTTTGGGTACCGTTCCTGATTCGGCTGCCGGGGCAGCGGCTGCTACAGGCTGTTCAGATTCAACGGCAACTTCGGCTTCTGGACTTGCTGGTGTGGCTTGGGGAGCTTCGGCTACTCCAGAGATCGCAGCCGTATCCGTTTCGTCTTCAGGTTTCGCCGCCTTCTTAGATTGCTTAGTTTTCTTTGTCATTTTGTTCCCTCCACGGAATTCCCGAAAATGCGCGTGTAGAGAGATCTACTGTGCAAGTTGGAGTAAGCGGTAAAACCTAGGCAAGCTTCGCAAACGTTTCATTGGACTGTTGACGAGCGCGATCAGTGTTCTGGTTCATTCGTTCAAGGTAACTGCGTGTGGTAGCGGCATCGGCGTGACCCAGTCGTGCGGAGATTTCTTCCAGCGTTACCTTGCCGCTCTTATTGAGGAACGACGCATATGTGGACCTGAACTTGTGCAGATCAATTCGACCGCCAACGCCAGCGCGTTTTGCGACGGACTTTAGCATGTAAAGCATTTGACTCTTGCGTGCGGGGATGCCCGTGGCACTGGGAAACACCCAAGTATCGTTAGGGTGGGCCTTCCGACGCTCGCGCAGCAACCGTACGAGCCAATCGGGTAAGCAAACCTCGCGGGACGTCTTATTTTTTGGCTTCCACCCCACCTTTGGGGTCACGCGGCAAATGCCCGTGTTGAAGTCGATGTCATTCCAGGTCAGGTATGCGACTTCCAACTTGCGAAAACCACTCGCGCAGAAAAATTGGAGGCGGATTTTCTCTTCAGGTTTGGCTGCCCCCCACATTTTGAGGAGTTCTTCCTCGGTGTAGGCCTCGGGCGTGCGCCCTTTACAACGTGGAATTTGCTCTTCCTCCAACATATCCGCAATGTTGATCTTGTGCTTCTTAAAGAAAGTCCGGAGCGTGGCATAGTGGCCCTTTACTGTCACGTTCCGTTTGCGCAGTTTTTCGCTGTAGTTACGATCCTTTGAGTCAAGGTTCGCCTGTGTCCGGAGCGTAGAGAAATATCCGACCAGATCTTCGCCGGTGACTTCCTTTAGGAATACCTTTCCGCAGGTACGCTGGAACGCTTCGACGACGCCACGTATGTGAGAAATAGTCTTGGGAGCTAGGGCTTCCTTGCCAATGATAGGATCCATCGTCGCTTTCTTGGCGAGGTACTTCTCCATGGCTTCCAGAATCTTGGGTCCCGAATCGGTTATTGTGGTAACGGGGGGTGTACTGCCTCCGAGGTACCGCACGGTAGAAATCCCGCGCTGATCGATGATTTTGTTCTGAGACGCAGCGGCTTCATCTGCCAATTCCTGTTCGCGGCGTAGCTTAGTAGCCATAACAACGTCAATGTGCTGGCCCACGTTCTCCCACTTAGTTCCGTACCGGAGGACATAAACAGCATCCGGGTGGTGTTGTGGTCTACCATTTATTCTGGCCCAAAGTGGCTTCAGCGTCCCTTTCTTCGCCCAAACCGGTTGAGCCACAACCAGTTTTCCGCCCGGGGCCTTGAACCTGATTCTGATAGATACCGTACGGATTGCCATTATTTTCTTCTCCTAGATTCTAAATACTGTCTGGATAGGAAAAACGGCAATTTCCGTAAACAAAACCGTAAAATAATTCTGGTTTTCGCGTTTTTATTGGGTTTCTTACGTGGTAGCCCGGATCCCGCTAGCGCTACCAAAGTTTCGGTTCCGACCGTTTGTTTTGTGACACATAGAGAAGGAAGCTGGTTTCGGAGGTTCGATTAGGGCTAGAGCCTCCCTTATTGCAAGGCCGACTGCGTCACCTTCACGGCACACCCAACAATCGTCGTACCGTTGCAGGTGACAAAGCCGCTTGAGTTGCTCAGATATGTGTAATAGAGACTGGATTCCTGGGCCCCACCTCCGACGTTGTCAACCACGATGCCGCTCGTTCCACCACTTGCAGAAATTCCGGCGGTAGTCGCCACAGGAGGCCATGCGCCTCCCAGCACGATCGACATAACACAGCCTAGGCCGACCGTGCACCCGGTGGCGTTTCCACCAAACGAAGGAAGAAACGCAAGACCTGTCACGGTTGAGAGTGCGGTTTTGTACAATTTCTACCCATAGGCGATCGGAAGTATTTTTCATGATACCTCAATTCCGTCCAACATGCTCATTGTGGGCATCTTAATATCGATTTGGACCTGGCCTACTAATTGCTCTATTTACAGACAAGTGCCAAATTCCTGAGGAAGACAGGCGTACGGGCTCGCCGTCGGGAAAAGGCAGAACAGGATTTCGAAATGATGAGAACAGTCCGGAACAGTGAACGCAAACGTACGAGGAGGAACCTCCCAGGCAACGCAGGTGGTTTCTCCTTGGCTGAGCTGCTTATAATTCTGACTATCGGCACTATTTTGACGATCATGGCCGTCCCGTCGATCAAGGCTGGACTCCGCAATTATCGGATCGACGGCGCTATATCGAGTATTACCTGGTCCATTCACTCCACCCGTTACCAGGCATTGATGAATGGCTATCCATATCAAGTCGTGTTCACCAGTGCCAATAATGCTTATCAGATTCAGAATCTGCCTTCGGGTACCACATACGCCAACGTCGGGGGGCCGGTACCATTCTCCTCGTATCCCGTCGTGTTGAGCGCGGATACTACCCTGAATTTCAAGCCGAACGGGTTTGTGCAAGCGACGAACGGAGCGCTTAGTTTCACCATAACGTACCAAGGAGTTTGTCAGAAACTGACGGTGACTAATTATGGAAACGTGTCGATTACTCCCAATTATCCCCAGCCCACTTGCCCATAACCGGGGCCGGGCAGCGGGATTTACGCTGATGGAAGTGCTCATCGCGATGTTTATCCTGATCGTTGGCTTGACGGCGATGGCTACGCTGGTGGCGCAAAGTCTGACGGGCACGGACAACGCACGTTACTTGGGTCTGGCAACTACTTTAGTGTCCGAGAAACTCGAAGACCTGAACCGGTGGCCTAGTTCCGACCCTCACGTCGTAGCGGGCGGAAGTCTAACGGCCGACAGTGCTTCGGGCTCAATCAACTATTACGATGACGTCGATCTATCGAATACAAACGGCTATGTTTCTGAAACCGTTGCCAGCACTACGGGTAGTACCACGACATATTCCAACGTAATCCATAATGCCACCGGGTATGTCAATACCGCCGCAACGACCCAGGCCCCTGCGGGTTCGGGAATCATCGCTTTCCACCGCCGCTGGCTGGTCGAGTCGAATCCAGTAGTCAATGGCATCACCTTGACGGGTAGCCGTCGAGTGACGGTCCTGGTAACGCTCACGAATCAGGCAGTCAAGCCAGGAGTGAGTTTCCAGATGAGTTTGGTGAGGCCATGAGGAATCCGATGCGGAGAGACAAATCATTTTGGGATCGCCCGTACAGCAGAACAGCGGGATTCACTTTAGTCGAGTTGTTGGTTGCGATGCTCATATTCGGCGTTATTTCCGCGTCGGCGTTCGGATTAATGGCCCAGCATCAGCCTCTGTTCAACCAACAGCAAAGCCAGGCGGCATTGAACATCTCGATGCGAAATGCCATTGCACAATTGCAGACGGACATCGTGAATGGCGGGTCAGGTTACTACAACAATGTGAATGTCCCGAACTGGCCTGTAGGGGTTGTGATCAACAACAATGTTGTTTCTTCGACAGGCGATTGCCATTCGGGAACAACATACGGTGTCAACTGTTTCGATTCGCTGACGGTCATCGTCTCTGACCCTTCCACGACGCCGGGCAATCCTCTCGCCAGTACTTCGGGCAACGTTCCCACACCGGCAAATATTGGCAAGTGCTTGAGCTTGGAGACGGATACGAGCGCCAACGCTTCAATTTACGTTCTCCCTCCTTCCGGAGTGACGGCCGCAACATATGCAGGAAACTTCTTCACCGGTGACCAGATTTTATTGGTCAGGTCGGATGGCTCCTACTACACGACTGTGAAGCTTACCGCTAATGGTGCCACGGCTGTCGTCGGGACACAGACGTATGTTCTTCTGACCCACAGCACCTTAACGAACGCCGACGGAACCAATGCCGCTGCCGATGACATTACAGGCATGTCGGTGCACTCGAAAGATCAGACGTTTCCCAAGTTTTGCGATACGGATTGGGTCCTAAGGCTTACCCCAATTCAATATGACGTGGATCTCTCCGTCCCGTCAGATCCCAAGTTGAGGCGCACGCTTCTAGTCAAGGGAGCGACGCCGACGGCAAATGGAATTACGTTGGCGGAACAGGTGATCGGATTCAAGGTTGGAGCATCGCTCGTCAATGGCACTACTAGCACTCCAACGTACAATTTCGACAGTTCTACCTTCAAGCTCGTTCCACTCGCCGCCGGATACGATTACACCATGGTCCGGTCAGTCATGCTTTCGCTGGTGGGACGAACGCCCCCGGTGCAGGATCCGACGTATGTATTCCGGAATTCCTTCGACGGAGGTCCCTACCAGATCCAAGGGGTCTCCATCGTGGTCAATCCCAGAAACATGAGTATGTAATGAGGATAAAAATGCTACTTAAACCGAGTCACAGACACCGTTCCCGCGGCATCGCCCTGGTCACTGCGCTGCTACTGCTGAGCCTGTTCACAATTATGACCCTCGCGATGGTTATCGCGACCAGCTCGGATTTATTGATTGACGGCTATTATCGCAATTTGCGCGGGTCTTTCTATGCAGCCGATTCCGGCTTGAACGCTGCAAGGCAATACCTCGCAAATAGCCTATTCAACAGTGTGACGAATCCCTACCCAGCTTTTAGTACTACCCCTCCCATTCCGTCTGGCGTCGAATCGACAATCATCGCCGGGCTCGGGAACAGTTCCACCGGATTTGGTGGCACCCAATCCATCCTCAGTTCCAGCGGACCGCAGGCTTCCGCCTGGCCCGGGACTTTTACGATTTCCTATAGCTCGGGATGCGCGACGACAGGCGGCGCCAATTGTCCGACTTACATGAAAACCCCTGACCCGGTAACGGGATGCACGGTCAACTACACTCCCGCTGCGAATTTGACGACTCACCCCACTGTGCCTACGTGTACGAATCCGGGGGACGCCTACTATACCGTGCAGTCCTACACGTATGCATACCCCTACAAGATCACGGCTGTCGGGAATTCGACGGCCAACCAGAAGAATACGATTGAAGAGACGGGCGTGATGCTTGCCAACGTGGCCCTCACTACTACGTCGAACACAAGTTTCGCGGCCTTCGGAACGCTCTTTGATCAGTACCCTATCTGCAGTGCAGGATTCGTCAAAGGCACCATGTCCGGCAAATTCTTTTCGAACGATAGCTGGAACTTCGGAGATTCGGCTTACGGTTCGGGCAATTACATCTTCACGGGCTCCGTCGGTGCCGCCAACGCGAAGGTTGGATACATGTACGGGGACGGGACATGCGACCAGTCCTCCGCCACTTCGGATAATTACGGCGGAACAACAATCGCCCCCACATTCCAGGGTGGCCTAAACCTGAACCAAACCAAGATCCCGTTGCCGGCTGACTCCTATAGTCAGCAACGCGCCGTTCTTGATGGCATCGGCGCATGCACGACGAGCCCTTGTCCAGTTACACCATCTGAGATGAACGCCGACCATTTGACAAATATCAACGGCACCGTTTGGCCGGCCTCAGGCGCTCAGCCCAGCACCGGTGTTTACGTGCCTTATACTTCAACCACGAGTGGGGGTGTGACGACAAACACCTTTACGGGTGGCGGAATTTATGTTCAAGGAAACGCTGATCAGATCACGCTATCCGCAGGTACCGGGGCCGGTAGCACTCCCACGCAGGTATTCACGATCAAGCAAGGAACCAGAACAACGACAGTTACGGTGAATCTCGGAACCAATACAACGACCATTGCTGACAATTCCGGTGCGGCTTCGGTGACCATGAATGGCGTCCCTCAGAATTTAAGTACTTCTCCTTCGACCGAAGCAGCTATGCTCTTCGTTAACGGCAGCATTAGTGGCTCATCCGGAGGCACAACAACGGGTCTGAGCGGCCCATCCTCAGGTCCTGCGATTCAAAACGGTTCCGCCGTTACAATCACCGCGACAGGCAATGTAGCCGTCACCGGGAATCTGCTGTACTCAACGGAGCCAGTAAGTCTGAACGCCGCGGATACTGCGGTAAGCCCTCCTCCCACCAACGTCCTCGGAATTTTCACAACGGGGGGAGATGTCCAAATGCAGCCTCCGGCCGACGTTTCGACAATGGAAATCGATGCGTCCATCGCCACGATTTCTACCGGTGGTAGCGGCGGCCTGATCGCCCAATGGAACCACATCGGCACACTTACAATTGTTGGCGGTCGTGTCCAAAATCAGGCTAAATCCGGGGCCAGCCTTGGCTCCCGTAATATCTGGTTCGACCAACGATTCTCCCATGGGTTCGCTCCACCGTGGTTCCCTACGACCACCGTCACGACGACTCCCACGACCCAAACGACCATAACGCCCAGCCGGGTCTCGTGGACCAATACGACCGCTATGTAGCTTCTACCTCACACCCCTGAGATAACAACCCGGCCCGCTTAGGGCCGGGTTGATTTTTGGTGGGTCTAATTTTCCTGCGGTTAGCTTGCTGCTGCATCGCAGTCGAGCCCCTCATCACAAACTTCCGATAGGTTGCTACGGTCCCGGTCGAAAGCGCGCTGAAAAAGGAGCCGCGATAGGCGGCAAGCTGCATGCAAACTGCGTCGGCCAGCCGAAATCGGTTGCGGAATTCCGGCAGAGTTCTGTCGGGTTGTAGATGACATTGCCTGGCGTTACGGGACCATCAAGCGGCTCGGCATACACCTGATAGCTTTGGGAGGCCCCGAGGGGCAATCGTTCAAAGACGTAGGAGCCGTCAAATTGCGCGGGGCCGGGATTGCTGCAGCTCCAACCGCCCATGGTGGCAGCCATCACCGCGCCCGTCGCGTTGTCAACTGCAACGACCTGGGCGGGGAAGATGCCGGTTACCCCGGGGGGCGATAGAGGCAGGGCCAAAGAATTTGCCGGCAAGATGTGCCCTTGAATCGTGCCAACGTGGGTCGCGTCACTCGGGTCGGGATACAGCACGCGCAGCCCGGTGCGGTCGTCGTCGGATAATGCAGCGTCTAGCGACTGCGGTCCTGGCCGAGTGCCGGTGAATTGTCCCGGCGACGGCGCAAAAGGAAACATCATGGCCCGCCACACAGCCGAGTGGCCGAAGCCGAAGGAGTGCCGCAGTTCGTGCGTCAGGATCGACGCGAGGTCATACGCGTTGGGGTTTGTCGAAAGAGCGGCAGGAGTCGCGAATTTTGTCAGTGCATCGGCTGGCCGTAGCAGCACGTCAGCGTCGAGAATTTCGCCAACGAATGTTGAAGGAAGCGTGTTAGCTGAAAGCTGTTCGCCCGTGGTGTCGGCGGACACGACACGCGTGAATGCCAGAACGCCAATGGCAAACGCCGGATCGTTTTGATTGAGGCAGATGGAATTCAATCCGTCCGAAGAATTACAAGCCGTGGGCGACGAAGTGCGTTGCAGGGTGCCGAGAGTTGCCGGCTTGAGCGAACTGCCGGAGACGCCGGTCCAGGCTCCCAGCGATTGCTGGATCACATTCTCAATCTCAGTCAGTCGTCCGGCCGCAGTCTGGTCGACCGTCAGAATTGTGACAGGGCTAATTCCCAGTGAGGTGCTCCACTGGCGGTTGATCGTGCCCGGCGTGGACACGTCGAAGCGCGTCAATTGCGGGCACGAAGTTCCGCCCGACCGTCCAGCCGCTTGGCGCATATCTCCGACGGATGAACCGAGCGCATAGGCTCCTGTCGAAATTGCAGTGACCTGGAGCAGTAAAATCCAAGCCATCACCATGGAAACCGCGGCGCGCAGCGCGCGCGAACTTAGAATGTTCATCGTGATTTCTCCTGTGCGCGGGTGAGCGCCGTCGCGACGCGTTCGCGAAATTGTTCGATCGCCATCCTGCGTATGCCCTCGGTGTGGAATGTTCGTGCGGCCACATCGAACACCGCAAAGTTACTGGAATCCTGCGTCACCGTTTCAGCACCGCTGCGCGGATCGCGCCCTATGCGGAATGTTCCCTCGACCCAAGCAGTCACCGAAAATTCTCCTGCACGCGATCTCTCGAGGAACACGATTACCTCATCACCAGCCTTGAACCTGGGCGTGCCATCGACAGTCGCGGTTAAGTGTCCGACGCGTCCCCCGGGCAGCCTGACCGTAATTCGAGACGGCAATGTCCCTTTCATCGTTTCCACAACGTCAAAGCGCGTGACCGTCCAGATTTGGCCGTTCTCCCAGCGCGATTGGGCGCCGGTACAACGCACGCGCGCTGTGGCATCAGCGGCCACAGCCAATTGATCGAGACTCAATCGTGCAAGCGTCGTCGCATGGATAGATGTAGCAGCGAACAGCGACATCGCAACTCTTAGAATTGTCCGCAATTTCATTCTCATCAGCGCACCTCAATGGCCCCGGTTCCGGCGGCCTTGTCTTTGTTTGGATTTTCGACGAACAGTGTCCGCAATCCCGCTGCGGCGGTTGCGGGCACCTGCAATGCCAGGTGAACAATCCCCAGGCCCAGAGGCTCGCGATTGGTAATCACAATATCAGCCGCAGACGGCCCGCTCAGTGTGTATGTGAAAGACGGATCAAGGCCGCTCACGGAAAAAACGCATAGGTCCGCTGTCGCGACACCACTCGCCGGCCGGAAAATTGTGACCGGGCTGCCCCCAAGCATGCAGGATGACGTAGCCGCCACGTAGATTCCAATTGCGGCAACATTCAAGCTGACATTTCCCGCAGCGCCCGATCCTCCATTGGTGCTCAGCTCGACGACGACGATATCTTTTCCGGTTGCCGACGGCGCACCGGGAGTCAGCGGTATCACATCCGAACCCGAGCCTGCGGCCAGTACAACGAATGTCACTATATTGGAGGGTGTGCCATCCGGGTTTTGCAAACTCACCGTAAGGTTCCCAGCAATCGAGAGATCGCCCGCCGAAATTGACGTCGTGCATTGCGTTGTCGAAGCGCAGAATGTGCTCCGTGCCGCTCCGGCGACAACAATCATCGAGCCGGGACCTGGGCTTGATGCCACGAAATTGGCCCCGGATATTCTCAACGTGAAGCCGCCTGCCGATCCCGCGTACGCACTTGTGGGCGCAAGATTTGAAATCGCCGGAGCGCCGGAAATTGTTACCGTCGCCGTGCCTGATTGAGACGTATCCTCCGCGCTGGTGGCGCTGACGCTGATCAGGTCCGGCGCAGGAGCCGCAGACGGCGCGACGTAAAGCCCCGTCGAGTCAATGCGCCCGCACGATCCGGCGGCGCCACATCCCGCTCCGGCAATGGTCCAGGTCACTTGTTGGTTGTCGGTGCCGCTGATCGATGCGCTGAATCGCTGTTGGCCGTTGTTTGCCAGCGAGGCATTGCCCGGCAAAACGCTCACAACGATGTGCGGCAAAATGGTCACGCTGGCAGAGGCGCTCTGCGTGGTATCAGCCTGGCTTATCGCTGTGACGATCACAGGATTTGGAGACGGCACACCTGCTGGCGAAAAATAATCTATGCTGCCGCCATTGCTTGCCGAAATTTGCCGGCACGGATTTGATCCCGTCACGCAGATCTCTCCGGTAGAGGCATTTCCTCCCGCAATGCCGTTCACCTGCCAGGCTACATTCTGATTGGCGGTGTTATTCACGAGGACGGCAAAAGTTTGACGGTGGCCGACAGCGCGAGTCGCGCTTGCGGGCGTCAGTACAACATTGATGGCCGTCGTAAACGTGACTATAGCGCTCGCGGTAAGCCCGGGGTTCGCGTTACTCCGTGCGCGTATTGTGACTGAGGAGAAGGCTGGCAAATTGTGCGGGGCTGTATAGGTTGTGTTGTTGGGATCTGTTTGTGAATTGACGATCGTTCCGAGGGTCGCGCTGCCTCCCACGATGCCGTTTACGTCCCACGTCACGCTTGCGTCCTGCAATCCGGTCACGACGGCGCGGAATGCCTGCGTGCTCCCGAGTGGCGCTGTTGCGGCTGTCGGGGATACGGAAATGCTTACGACGGAAACAATCGTCACCGACAAGGTTGTCGCCTTCGCCGGATCGGCCAATGGCGCCGCAGTGATTTGTACCGTCGCGGGCGACGGAGCAAATGCGGGCGCAGTGTACAAGCCGTCTGCGGAAATCGTGCCGCAGGTTGCGCCCGTGCAGCCTAAACCCGAGACACTCCAGGAAATCGCGCGGCTGGGATTGGAATTGGCTACGGGGACGAGCGTCGCTGTGTAGCTTGACGTTGAGGCGGAATTAACAGAAGTAAATCCAGTCACCGTCAGCGTAAAAGAACTCGTGACGGTAATCGCCGCAGCGCCGCTTTTCGATGGGTCCGCAACGCTGACGGCTCGCACCAGGACGCCGGGCGGCGCAGTCAGAACTTGCGGCGCCGTGTAAGTTCCCGCTGAATCAACCGCGCCGCAGGTAATCCCGGCACAACCGTTTCCTGATACGATCCAATTGACCTGGCGATTGGGATTGCCCGCGGAATTCACAACAGCTGCGAAAGGCCTAGCGGCGCCCAGTTCCACCGGCATTGTCTGCGGTGAAACGTTAACTGTGATGTCGCTGGTCACGGTCACTGCGGCGGACGCGGTCTTTGAGCTGTCCTCGACGCTGGTTGCCTGCACGATGATCTGTGCGGATGCGGGCAAATTAACCGGCGAAGTGTAGACCCCGTTCGTGCTGATCGTTCCTACAGCGGCATTGCCGCCGGAGATTCCGTTTACCTGCCAGCTCACGGCGGAATTCGTCGCGTTGCTGACGGCCGCTGTAAAATCTTGCGCCGTGCCGAGCAACAGCGAAGCTGAGGCCGGCGTCAGGCTGACTGTAATGTTTGATGGAGGGGGCTGAGGCGAAGCCGGGCCAGCAACTCCGCCACAGCCCAGGAGAGACACGGCAAAGAAAATCGTGGTCCACCAACGAAGGAAAATGCTCGTTACACAGCGGCGTCCCCGGTATGCCGTACCTTCATCCATGCTGAAACGGATTGCACGCGTTCAACCATCCCGCATTCCCTGCCAAACTAAATGCGGCGGCAATTGTGCCGGCTCTAAACTCAGAGCCTTAATCGGCTCGTAAGTCTTGTGTCAGTGGCACCTTATCGAAAGGCGTAATTTCGCGGCATGCACGCAAACGCGAGGAATCAAACAGTGCAGCAACGACTGTGCGGCTTTGAGTTTGAATTCAAATTGGGAAGAGTCACGTCTGGAACTGTTTCATATTGGGGCAGCGCGCTCGTCGCGCTGCGCCGTGGATAGGGAAGTCGTCGAGGTTGCCCGAGGATCGGAGTTGACACGCGTTCAAATGCTTTGAATAATCCATTCATGGCCCGTCCAGAAGCAGTCCGCCGGGTAAAGAGCTACTCCGCCGCGACCGGCCGCGTTTATCAATATTATTTTTATGAGGTAAAGACAGTTCGTCGCGGCTCTGTGCAAGGCAGAGAGTACGTGTACATGGTTTCTGCGGATCGCCACCATGTATTTCCCGTGCGCATTTTCGTTCGACAGGATGCGCTTGACGATTGGGCCGTGCGCACCGGGCAAAAGCTCACCGGCACAGAAGAGTACGCCGTCGCCAAAATGCGATTGTTTCAGGCTTTCGATGAAATTGAAGAGCTGAACGAGAAAACTCCCGAGTTAGTCGTCGACAGCTCGAATCTTGGAAAGTTATTGTCGGAGTTGGACATCTGAAGTGTGCTTTTTTCCTGGATATTTCGCGACGTCAAAACAGATCAAAACAACACAGACTGAAGTCTGTGCTACTTAAGCGTGCGTGGTTGCGACAGCCCCGATCACCTGGCGGTAATAAGCTTCGTAGAGAGGAATGACGTCGTTGGCGCAATATTTTTTCTTGGCGTTGACGCGCGCGATTTGTCCCATGGCGCGTCCACGATCCGCTCGCGTCAGAATATCGAGCGCATACCCTGCAGCGGTCACGACGTCACGCGGTTCGTGAAGGTAGCCGTCCACACCATGCTCGACGACTTCGGGAATGCCACCCACATTTGAAGCCACCACGGGGACTTCACAGGCCATGGCCTCAAGTGCGGCCAGGCCGAATGATTCCATGTCCGAAGGAAGCAGGAACAGATCCGCTTGTCCGAGATGGTGGTAAACGAAATCCTGCTTTCCCAGGAAATGGACATCGTGAACCAGTTTCTTCTTGCGCACCAGGTACTCCGCCGCGCCGCGATCCGGGCCATCTCCGATCAGTACGAGCTTCGCTCGTATTTTCTCGCGGACCAGGGCAAAAATCTCGACAACATCGGTAAGCCGTTTGACGGGGCGGAAGTTTGAAAGATGCATCAGAACCGGTTCGCCGTCCGGGGCCCATTCGGCGCGCAGGGTGGGGTCATCTTTCCTGCGATAGAGATCGCAATTCACGAAATTCGGAATCACTTCAATGGGATGCTTGATGTCGAATTCCTCGATCGTTCGCTGTTTCAAATAATGAGAAATGGCGGTCACGCCGTCGGACTGCTCGATGGAAAATTTTGTGATCGGCAAAAAACTTCGGTCGTTGCCGACGAGCGTGATATCGGTGCCATGAAGCGTGGTAATGAATGGCAATTTCCGAGGCGCCGCCATGGAACGCGCCAGCAAGGCGCTGACCGAATGTGGGATGGCGTAATGGACGTGCAGAACGTCCAAATCCTCAGCTTCGGCGACCTGCATCATCTTTACCGCGAGCGTCAATGCGTATGGCGCGTGGTCGAAAAGGGGATAGCTGGTATTTTCCACTTCGTGAAAGTGAATTCGTTCGTTCGTGTCAGTCAGCCGGATGGGCGGCGCGTAGCTGATGAAGTGGATTTCATGGCCGCGCGCGGCCAGTTCCATTCCCAGCTCGGTTGCAACGACGCCCGAGCCGCCGTAGGTCGGATAGCAAGTGATTGCGATTTTCATATCGTTTAGACTTTAGCAAAATGATTAGCGCGTCGAATAGCGATTCTGTTGCGTGCAACGCGGCGGGATGCTAGATTCCCGACCCTCGAACGTATCGGCAGTTAGATGCGGGCCGAAGTTAAAAAGTGTCAATTTTTTTAGCATTTATCCAGACGTTAACGCGGCTACTCGAAAGGCGCCATAAAAATGAGACCAGGCGGAAAATTAAGCAAGGCAGCATTGGCGCGAGCTCAAGAACGTCTGCGGCACAGTAATCCTATCAACCATTTCGGGTTTGTACTGGCCAAGGCCGAGCGAGGCCATGCCGTTTTTCGCATGCCGGTGCTGGACTTGCACAAGCAGATTCACCGGGTGGTTCACGGAGGCGTATTGGCGATGCTGGCCGATACGGCGGGGGGATTCGCCGCCTTTCTTGCGGCTCCCGTAGGAGCGCGCGTGGTCACCATTGAAATGAAAATAAATTTTCTGGAGTCCGTCGAGCACGGAGAGATCAGGGCGGACGCTCGCGTGCTGCGTCAGGGCAGAAGCACCAGCGTAGTGGATTGCGACGTAAGGGACGAAGACCAGCGGTTGGTCAGCAAAGCCCTTATGACGTTTGCAATTATTCCGCCGAAGAAGAATCGATAGGCTCGGCAGCTTCTAGCAGGACCATTGGGCCACCAGAGCATGAAACACTCCAGCGGCCCTTTTTTAGCGAAATGCAAGTTCCGGAGAGAACTATTGCCCGTTTGATCCGCCGAGCGAAGCCTCTTCACCGTCTTTATATACGTAAACTATGAATTGCTTATAAATGAGAAGGTTGGGGCTGCCCGTGCGGGTCAGTTTAATACAGTCGCGGTCGTACCACTCGACAGTTCCGTGCAAAGTTTCTCCGCCGTTCAGGACGACCACTACAGGAGTGCGGGCTTGCATTTGCTTGATCCAGTAGAAATTCTCCGCGTGCGTTTGTTCGGGAGGAGCCGGTTTCTTATGTGGTTGCGGCCCCGCTAGATGAGTGCGTTGTGTGTGCGGAGGTTCTTTGACTTCCGTAAGAGAAGGGCGAAATAGCTTGCGGTTCACAACGAGACTCCTTATTAGTTTTGGACGTGCAATGGTGACCGATCGGGCTCACCAGCTATGATGCTCTACAAATGAATTCGGTTACGTTGTCTGCCGAGATACGGAGCGATCTGCCTCCGGCACGGCCCGAGCTAGCGAAATGGCCACGGCATCCAGGCCCAGGGAGCGATTAATATTTCGCCTTAGCCGCGCGTGGAGTGAATCAAATCCTTTGGCGGCATTGCTGACCCAACTGACGTCCAGCTTCGTGCTCAGTGCTTCGAGTTCCTTGCGCAGGCTCGGATTTCGCAACACCTTTTGCGAGGGAGAGCAGGACAATTCAAGCAGGTCCGTGAGCAGACTATAGAACACTTCCAGGACATTTTCAAATGCGATTTCCTGGCTCTTGGCCAGCGCCGAAGTGCTCGCGAATAAATTCGAGACGCCACGCAGATCGAGCGAACGTTCGAGGACAGTCAGGCAATCGCGGCGCAACTTCACGGCGGACTCCAGATCGAGCGCCATCGCCGCGCCAGGACTACCTTCGGAAAGCTGCGCGGCAAGTTTGCGATCCGCGGGATTCATTTCCGTGCGAGTGCTGAGAATATTCTCGACCTCAGCAGCGGCCAGCGGACTAAACGAAAACTGCAGGCAGCGAGAGCGAATCGTCGGCAGCAGCTGAAACGGACTGGGCGCAAGCAAGATCAATGTGGCGGACTCGGGCGGCTCCTCCAGAACTTTCAGGAAAATACTTGCGAGGTCCCAGCGCATGGTTTCCGCGCCATCAAGAATGAAAACGCGCCGGCGTCCCTGCGGCTTGAAATAGGCCGCGCGCTGAATGGCACGGAGTTGTCCAACGTGCAGCACGGGACGCGCGACAGGATCTTTCGGGCGGACCGGATCGGGGACGATTGCCCAGACGTCGGGATGCGTTTCGAGCAAAAGCGGAACGCGCTCAACCGTGGCCGAGTCCGGGCGATCGCCGCGTTGAGCGAGGCCCTGTTCGATCAGAGGACGCGTGTCCGCGAGCAGGCCTATGCGGAGGCAGGCAGCGCACTCGCCACAGAAATCATCGCGAAGCCGCTCGCAATTGGCGGCCTGCGCGAACATTCGCGCCAGCGTAAATTTTCCGACGCCTCGCGGTCCGGTGAATAGCATGGCGTGCGGAATGCGTTCGCCCGCAAGCATGCCGCGTAGGGCAGTCACCACGCGCTTGTTGCCAATGAATTCAGAGAAACTCAAGGAACTCTCCTGTCGCTCATGGCTTCGCCGGCGCCTGGGAAAGAACGCGCGATTCCACGGCATTCAACACAGCGCGATGAATTTCCTCTGGTGAATGTAAAGCGCCGGATGCCAGGTCAACGCAATCGATGCGCACCCAGTTGGGACCGGCCGCCAGACGATCGTAAATCATCGCGGTTTGTTCGAGATGGCTAACATCCGCTTCCAAAATATCGTGACGAAGAGAAGTGTAGCTGCGCGGGGCTTTCAAGCCGATCAGGCGATGCGCCTCTGCGACGGGAAGCCGCAAATATACGATTAGGTCCTCGACCGGCAGGCCGTAGATTCCATATTCGATATGCTTGAGCCATGCAAAAAAATCGTCGCGTTTCTCGGGCGCGACTCGCTCCGACTGGTGCGCGAGATTAGAGGCAATGTAGCGATCGGCGAGCACGATTTTTCCCGCGGCTAAGGCCGATTCGATCTCGCTTTTTGCCTCAAACCGGTCTCCGGCGTAGACCAGCGCGGAGAGGTGAGGGTCAATGGCTTCGAGCGGGCCGAAATCGCCGTTGAGATAGCGTCCGGCAAGTTTGCCAAAAGTGGATTCGTATCGCGGAAATCCCATGCGCGCGACGGGGAGTCCTCGCGCTTCAAGCGAATGCACAAGCAGATCCAGCTGTGTGCGCTTGCCGGAGCCGTCAATTCCTTCGAGCGCGATTAGTTTTCCGCGTGGCGTCATGAGTTTGTACCAAGTTTAACGTGCGGACAGAACTGCCGCAAGGAAGCTCCGCGCTGTACGCGGGATTCGTCCGGCCACGTGCTAGAATTCGCGGCGATGAGTGACGAAATAAATTCGCCGGCTGCCAATCTCGCTCGGGTGCGGGAACGCATCGAACGTGCAGCATCACGAGCGGGACGCCCCTCCGGAGAGGTTACGTTGATCGCGGTCTCGAAATTTCATCCAGCTGAACGAATCCGCGAATTGTATGAGGCGGGTGTGCGTAACTTTGGTGAAAACCGTGTTCAGGAGTGGGAGTCAAAGCGGGCGGCTTTGGCGGGCGTCGATGCGACGTGGCATCTGATTGGGCATTTGCAAAGCAACAAGGCTGCACGCGCCGTAAGAATGTTTCATAGCATAGATTCACTGGAGAGCGTCGCTTTGGCGGAGCGGCTTGAAAGAGCGAAGAAAGATATCAACACAGAGCTCACTGAGAAACGCGCGCAACAGAAGAGTGTCGCGCGAGAAATGCTGCTTCGGGTGCTGGTTGAGGTAAGGCTTGACCCCGTGGCTGCGAAATCAGGTGTGAGCGACGACGAATTGCCTGCTCTCGCTGAGTCTCTGCTGCGGCTGCCGCATCTCGATTTGCGTGGGTTGATGGGCGTCCCGCCATACTTCGAGGATGCGGAGAAGGTGCGTCCTTTTTTCCGCCACCTGCGGGAATTGCGCGATAGGTTGCGCGCGAGATTCGGCAGCGAAATGTTGCCGGTCCTCTCCATGGGAATGTCTCACGATTTTGAGGTCGCCATTGAAGAAGGCGCGACCGAAATCCGCGTAGGAACGGCGCTGTTCGGCGAAAGAAGAAAGGTTTAGCACGGGAACCCAATCTCCCGATTGGCGGGTGTCTTTTATACTTCACGACGCCAATCGGGAGATTGGCGTTCCCGGGGCGCGTTGCGGATTTGTCCGCCGTTTTTCAAGGAATGAGGGCTCGCAGGTTTGCAGATTGTGGAAAAAGACGGAGTGGTGAGCTTCGCCGTGCGAGTGCAGCCTCGGGCGAGCCGCGACGAAATTGCCGGAGAGTGGCAGGACGGACTTAAAATTCGCCTCACTGCGCCGCCGGTGGATGATCGCGCCAATGAAGCCCTGCGGCGATTGTTGGCGACAAGTTTGAATGTGTCTCTTTCGGCTGTTAGAATCGCGTCAGGAGAACACAGCAGAACGAAACGCGTGGAAGTTCGCGGCGTAACCGCTGCAGCAGTTCGCGCTCTAGCGGATTGAAATTCGTTGCTCGCGGCGACTCGGTTCCCTTAGCAACCATATGCCTGACATTGACGCCATTCAGAAAGCCCTGATCGCGCAGAAGCTCGACGGATGGCTGTTCTACGACATTCTTCACCGCGATGCGATTGCCTACCGCGTGCTCGGACTCGATCACGCCATGGCCAAGCGCCGCTGGTTTTACATGATTCCTGCGAAAGGCGCGCCTCGAAAACTGGTGCACCGGATCGAAGCAGCAGCCCTGGACTCATTGCCCGGCGAAAAGATGGTCTACGCCGCAGCCGAGGAGTTGGAAAAGAATTTAAAAAAACTCGTCGGGCGCGCGAAGAAAGTGGCCATGCAATATTCGCCGAAGAATCAGATTCCGTACATCTCGCTCGTGGACGCCGGCACCGTGGAACTGATCCGTGCGCAGGGCTGCAAGGTTGTAAGCTCGGCGGACCTGGTGCAGCAATTTGAAGCCGCCTGGACGCCACAGCAGCTTGAATCGCATCGAATCGCCGGCCGTGAGATCGATCGCATCACGCAAGCCGCATTCGCAGAAGCAGCGCGGCGCGTTCGCTCCAGTGAAACGTTTACGGAATACGATCTGCAGCAATGGATCATGGGACAGTTCCGCGCAGGTGGCGTGACCTCCGACTCACCGCCGATTGTCGCGGTCGGTCCGCACGCGGGCGATCCGCATTACGAGCCGAAAGAACGAGGCTCAGCGCAAGTGCGCGAAGGCGATCTCTTGTTGCTCGACATATGGGGAAAAACGCTGGCGCCGAACAGCGTCTATTACGATATTACCTGGACGGGATTTTTGGGCGCCAAGGTACCGGAAAAGTATGCGAAAATTTTCCGGATCGTGCGGGATGCACGCGATGCTGCGGTCGCTTTCGTTCGCAATGGTGTGAAGGCGGGACGCGCCATCGAAGGCTGGCAGGTCGATCGCGCTGCGCGCGAAGTGATTCGCAAGGCGGGCTTCGCAAAATATTTCGTGCATCGTACGGGCCACAACATCGGGCAGGAAGTTCACGGCACGGGCGCGAATATGGACGGCCTGGAAACGCGCGACGTGCGGCGCATCATCCCCCGCACGTGTTTTTCGGTTGAGCCGGGAATTTATTTGCCAGAGTTCGGCGTGCGCAGCGAAGTGAATGTATACGTGGAAGAAGGCAATGCCGACGTAACGGGCGCGGTGCAGACAGAATTGCCGGCGCTGCTGGCGTGAGGACAATCGACGTGAGCGAAGCAGTAAAGCACGAACAAGGTACAGGAAGTTCCGCGCTGGGAGTTACAGCCGCGGTTGCGGGCTGGGCCATCCCGGGTCTCGGACACCTTTTGCTACGGCAATGGAGTAAGGCATTAGTTTATTTCCTGTGCGTCGGAGGGTTGGCGTGGGCTGGACTGGCCATGCGCGGCGGCGTGTTCGGCGGCAATTCGTCGGACATGTTCGATCGGCTGGGATTTTTCGCGGACCTGGGAACAGGAGTTTTTTATTTTCTGGCGCACACGATTCAAACCGCGGGTCCTGACGTGGCACACGCGTCGGGCGACTACGGAACCCGAATGTTCGCTACTGCGGGAATGCTGAACTTATTGACGGTGCTCGAGGCATACGAAATCGGCCGTGGGCGGAGAGCTTGATGAGCGGATTGTTTTCCAACCTGACGCATTTTCAAGCCTTGACGCTATTCTCGCTTGCAGTGTCAGCAACATTCGCCTTTTTGTCCAAACGCGGTGCGGTGGAACGCGCGAAATATTTCGCCTGGGCCTTCCTGGCATTCCTTCTCGTGGCCATCGGGATCGGCTGGCTGATGTATCCGTTTTCGCAGTAGTTGATTCTCGCAGCAGCTTTCACCGCATCGTTTGACAGTTTTTTCCACGCGATGCTAGAGTGAATCAAGCCAAGCCGAGGTAGCTCAGTTGGTAGAGCAGTCGATTCGTAATCGGAAACCACGAAATTGCTAACCCTCCCAATATCAGTAAGCCCCTGATTATTAAGTGTGATACCGTTTGCTTGCGTTCATTTCCGTTAGGGTGTTTTTGGGTGTTTTCATTTCGTTCGGGCACAATTTCGGGGACAATTCACGGAACTAAAGTGGTGACGCGCGGCAGTGTTCGCTACGGCGGAACCGGAGCACCGTAAATGCGCAAGTATGGCGACTGGGAAGCGATCGAGCCGCCCCTCGGAGAGGGCGGCCAAAGCGTTGTGTATCGCGCTCGGACCCCCTCAAGAGTTGCTGAACGCGAACAAAGTTTCAAGTTACTCAGTCAACTAGCGGGGGGAGGATTGCGCGACCTCGCCACCGCTGAACATTTTGCCAGAGCATCATGGGATCTCGCGCGTCCTGATTCCCCCTCTGAGCTGGGGGCATTGAAAATCTTCAAAATTCGTCAGGGTGGAGCGCCAGCAGAGGAGCGGCTCAAGAGAGAGATTGCAGTGTTGCGGGAGGGCAGGCCAAGGCTTCCTAAACTGCTTGATGCGAATGAGTCGGAGCAATGGCTGGTCACCGAATATTTTCCACGCGGAACCATCGGAAAATCCCCTTTCAAATACATGGGCCAACCCATTTTGGCGCTAAGAGCCTTCCGGACGCTAGTTGAAACAGTGGCAACTTCTCTCCATAAGGACAAGATCGTCCATCGCGACATCAAACCGGACAATATCTTTTATGGAAACGACGGCAGCCTGATACCGGGCGATTTTGGAATCGTTTATATGCCGGATCAGGCACAGCGCGTGACAGTCACGGATGAGAGGGTTGGACCGTGGGAGTATATGCCTCAGTGGGCTGATTCGGGAGTGCGTTACGAGGCTGTCGAGCCTAACTTTGATGTGTATATGCTGGGGAAACTTCTGTGGTGCATGGTGGCGGGACGCTTGAGACTTCCTCGCGAGTATCACAGGCGGGCGCCATTCGATTTGACGGTCATGTTCCCCAACAACAAACAAATGAATCTCATCAACGCGATTCTTGATAAGTGCCTGGTGGACAGTCCAGAGCACTGTTTGCCATCCGCGGGGGAGCTGCTCAAAATCGTTGAGGAAAGCCTAGTCGTGGTCGATCAGGGCGTGCCCCTGCTGGACGGGAGCGGAAAGCTTATACTCCCGTGCCGCGTATGTGGGAAGGGTTTCTATCTGCCTGAAATGTCCTCCGGCAATCGTGTCCGCCTACAGACCAGCGATGAATATGGCCGCCAAGTCGGTTTGATCGACTTACAAATTTTTCGCTGCAACGTCTGCACTCACCGCGAGTTTTTTGCTCCTAATTTTCCAGATGAAGCGGCCAAAAAAGGGTGGAAACCGTCACCTTGAAAAGTGTCGAAGCGACCTGGGGCGGTCGAATCTACTCTGGGGCACAAGACCGGGCCTACGCCACCTATTAGCGCCGCCACGCGTGACCTCGACCGCCTGCCCGCGGTATAGTGCCGGAGAAAATGAGAGCGTTCATTAGTTATTCCACGAAGGACAAGAAGCATGCAGCCGCCGTTAGGGAAGTGCTGGACGAAATCAACATCGAGGCTTTTCTCGCGCACGATGACCTGCACGTCTCTGAAGAGTGGAAAAAGCGCATCTTGGTAGAGCTTAAGAAGTGCGACATCTTTGTGCCTCTGCTAAGTGAGGCGTTCAAGGGTTCCGAGTGCGGACAAGAGACTGGGCTTGTCGTGAGCCGCAGAGGGGTACTCATAATTCCCTTCTCGCTCGACGGCACTTTGCCGTATGGCTTCATCTCCAACATCCAGGGTCATCGGATCTCTTCCGCTGGAGTTGATAAACAAACGATTCTGGCCGCTGTAGGGCGAAAGTGGCCATCCATTGTTATCGAAGCGTTGTTGAAGCCCGTCCAGTTTGCCAATAGCTTCCGTGAGGCGGAGAAAGTCATGGAGCCGCTCGTCCCCTATTTTGCGAAATTCTCCGAGGATCAGGCGACTCGACTTGCGCGCATGGCGGTGAAAAATAGCCAAATTTGGGGCAGCCCAGCTCTGCCGCGATGACTATCTACCTCAATTCCTGAATCTCAACAGGACGAAGATTTCTAAATCACTTTACAGGGCATTGAAATATCAGGTAGAAAAGCAAACTTGGTATCAGGGCACGGTTTCGTGACTCAACCATCGTTCCGCCATTTGAATCAACAGCAAATAACACTCGTTCTCACCATCCTGAAGGAATGAGAACCGAAAGGGAGAACATAGACCGTGGTCACGCAGCACGATTGGCACGAATTTTTGTACTCGTGCGACCTCATAGGTCAAGATTGGCTACACGTCAATCGAGTAGGTATGGCGTACATCTACTGGCGTACCGGTGTCACGACTACATCCTCCGAAAAAGCTCAAAAAATTCTCGACGCGTTTCTGTGTGATCCCGGATCGGGCGAGGAAAGACTTGCACAGTATTTGGCGGAGCCGCACTACGGAGCACAAGGGGCTAACTCGATCATCTCCGAGGAGAACCGACAGCGAATCGTAAAAATGCTTCACTACATCGTGACCGAGAAACCGAAGCTGGAAGAATGGGTGAACTGACCGAAGCCTATACATTGTGCTTCGCCATCAAAGAATAGAGGAGGGAGGGAATACTCTCCAATGCAGACCGAGCCTCAAGTGTCGTGGCTGCGGGAATTCTTGTTCCCGGCATTGTTCCTGATCATAGGTGCAGTGCTTGGCGCGGTGCTCACTTATTTCACGGGCCGATTGAGTGACAACAGGAAGGCGAAACGGGCGAAAGAGTCGTTCCTTCGAGCGATCGGAATGGAACTGGACGCATTGGGCACCCAACTCGATGCATCACTTCAGGAAGTGAAAGACTCGACGGCAAGAGTAACTCGGGGAGCCGGTGCTGCTCCGCATTTTGCCGCGGCCTTGCGAACCTCAGTATTTACGAGCCAATTGGGAAAACTCCAAGATGTAGACGATCCACTGCTGATCGCAGTCGTTCACTTTTATTCCGACCTTGGTACGCTTGAACAGACCTTTGAGAGCGTTAATGACATCGGTGCCGAATACAATAGGGCCCATGTACCATCGGGTGAAAAAGAAGGGATTCGACCTCAGGTAATGTCAGGACTCATTGTGATACAGCAACAGATTACCGGATTTAGCAGTAGACTGAGGACCTTGAGAACCAAACTGCCGCCGGCCGAAATTCCCCCCAAAAGCAACACTTGACGGCCGCGCCCTCGAACCTAAGGGTCAAATGCTTCGACGTTGCTGACTTCATGATCCTCGACAACCATAGGATCGCCGCGAAAAACGCCACGATTCGCCGTGCAAATATTTCAAGACTTTAGGCTATGACCACCAGCGACCTGCATGAGTAATACACCGGCCAACGGACGAATCGACAATTTCATCTGCTTTCAAAGAGACCAGCGCGCGGTGGCGGCCCGATTTCCTTGGGAGGCCCGCCGAACTCGTGGGCGCAGTTGCTGCAATGCAGGATCGGCCCACGTTTCGCAATCCCTCGCGATCCGCACTGCGGGCACGTGACCTCATCGGCGGGTTTTGCGATTCTCGCAGCATCCCTGGCAGCCTGCTCCTCTTTGTATTGCTCTACAAGCGCCAGGACGGGCTCATGGCCCACGCATTCCACAAGAGCGCCCGCGGCCGCATTCGCAACGTCATCGTGAGCGCCTGGAGAATGGTCCACTGAGTCTTTTCCAATTCGTGATGTGCGCCGTTCCAGGCCCGCAAGTTGCGCGATCAGTCGTTTGTTATCGAGCAACTCGACTTGACCGGAAGTGAGCGCCGGCAGAAGTTCGAGGTAGAGCTCGCTGCGAAAATGTTCTGCCGCGCGATACCGGATTCCGCGCTTTTCGAATTGCTCGGCTGGCCAGTCTCCTCCGTATTTATCTCCCGTCACAGTCGAGACTCGATAGTGTTTCAGAGTATTCGAGAATTCCTGCACAACCGATTCCGGCTTAAACGGCGCCGGCACCTCGCGCAGCAGATCAAGCACGGCGCGATCGCGCTCCCGATGTGCAATAGCGAGAGTGAACGAGTCCGATGCGCCGCCACTCGGGTCAACAAATCCTACATAGTTCACGTCGCCCAGCGGCGCCAGCTCGAACCGATTCGAAATCAGGCACGACTCGATAACTTCGAGCGATAGGAAGCCCTCGACATCCGTGCGGAATTCAGCCCCGTACTCCGCGGCAGCGGCAGCATGATCGCGGAGATAGGCGGCCGCGATCACCGCCATGCTGACGGTCGGATTCATTTCGCGTGTCGCAGCTTTCCAAACCAAAACCGGAGAATCGGCATTCCCGAAGTTCTCTTTATAGGCGTCCCACAATACGCCGCGCCTGGCATAGGGTGAGGAAATGCACAACAATAATGCGTTGGGGATGGTGGACATCGCCGGGCGCAGTGCATTCAACACTTCCGCGTCAGGGTTTGCAGAATCGTCGTTGCGCCAAAAGGCGACTTCGTCACAGACGGCAGCAACCACGGTGTATCCCCGGGTTGCGCGGAATGAGGTCGTATGGACTTCGATGCAAATCCGATTGCTGAGGGTGATTGACTCCTGAGTGCGCGATAGAACCAGGCGCTTCAGCATGGGGATCGAGCCGAAGAAGCCGTTTATGTAGTTCAGCAGAACTCGCGCTTGGCGCCGGTCAGCAGCGAGCAGCATCACAATGCCGGTCTCGCCTGGCGCCAGGACCGCCGAGTAATCCCGAAAGACTGCGAGAAAAGTTGCGATGAGCGCCGCGACGGCGGACTTGCCTCCCCGCCGGCCAACGATGGCGAAGGCCTCTCGGAATTGCGCGCTGGGAATATCATCCCGGCCGGTGTGCTTGCGGTAGGTGGCGAGGGCGTCGTCGTCCATCGGCAAAGCGAAAGTCGCAGCGAGAAACGAGCGCCATGCCTTCCAGGTGTCGCGCTTGCGCCCGCGCTCGAAGGTTGCGGCGAAAACCGTTTCCATCGCTTGGATGATGTTAGGAGAACTGGTCGGACTCATGACGGGCTCACGGTCATTCCACTATGGCGCCCGTCTTTGCCGACATTCGGCAAGCGTTGCCGTTTGGCGACTAGCAATCGCACGAGCGCTTCCCATGTCTGCTCACGGCGCCGCACCACGTCGGCGAGAACCTCTGTACTGTGGTCGGCCCGGAGAGATTCCCACTGCGCTGGCGTGAGCAACAAATCCTTTTTCGCCTGTTCGACCGTCATCACGCCCTGACGAATCCAACGGGCAAACAGCCGCGCGTCCCGCAAAACTTCAACGGACTCGTTTTTCAAAGGAAGCACGAATTACCTCCGCGAATCAGACCGCGGCATCGCAGTCCGAGAAAGAACGTCGCCCGCGTCAGGGTTTCGGCGGACGAAGGTTCGATATCTCGATCGTGATATCACCACGTTCTTTCCACTCTGGACTTGCGCGTAACAGACGGCGCGTTACTGCGAGACGCGAGCCGTCCATCCAACTTTGCATGACCCGGTGAATCAATTCGCGCGCGGCGCGCCCTTCGGGTCCGGTGATTTGGGTGAACTGGCCGATAAATTCACGCGTCAACGCATCGCGCGCGGTGTCGAAGCGGACAAGGTGCTCCTCAATTAAGAGCCGCACATCTTCACAAATGACTGACGCGGCATCGGTGATTTCCTTTTCGAGTTCTTGGTATCGAGCACGGCGGGCGGCTTGGTTCGCCTCGATCGCAATTTCCCGGTCGAGTGTGGCGAGCGCATCGCGTGTTTGCGCGAGTTGGCCATCTCTCTCGGTCACGCGCCGCTGCAATGCAGACACGGGAAGTTCTGCCGCTTCTATGTCCGCATGGAGGGACGCGATCACGGTGGGCTTGTGCGTCTTTCCGTCCGCGATTTCCTCGGCCATCACGCGCTTTTTTTCTTGGAGCACCGCGAGACTGCCGGCTGCAATCGCCAGATCAGCCCGTATCTTGGTCAATTCCGCCGTCAAGGTCCGTACTTGTCCCCGGAGCTGGTCGGCCTGGTCGTTCTTGTTTATGACTGCCGTTGCTTGCGACGCCATGATTTTTTTCTCCTATGTGGGCCTGGGTGCGGCCGAAATTTTATGCGGCTTCGAGGTGCCCGAAGAGTGACATTCCCGTGGTCCCGTTCCCGAAGTCGAGGGTTACGGAATGCTCTGTGATGTCGGTGATTTTCCCGACGCGCCCCATGCTATCGCGGACCGAATCCCCGACCTTTAGGGAACGCTCGAATTGTGATTTCGCGCGCTTGGCGAGGTTGCTGGTGTCGGCGGATGCGTACTTCTCCGCAAAGATTCGCAAGGTGTGGAACGGTGAATCGTGGCGGGTTTCTCCGAACGGGTCCACGGGGTAGCTGCTCGTGGCGATCTTGTTGAGCGCGATTTTGATGAGTGCCTCGTCGTGGGCCGAGACTTTGCCCGAGTCGATCGCGCGCTGTAGGGTTTTCACGCTTTCGCCGGCCGGTGCCAACTCCTCCGGAATCAAATCCTCTGCCGAGGCGTGGATCTCGTGGCCTGAATCCAGTTTGACCCGCAGCCTTGTGTCGGAACGATCGTCGGTCACTTTTCCGGCAATGCCGTGATGGTAGTGCCCTGGTGCGTGGACTACCACGCGATGTCCGTCAAGAAAAACGTGTCGAACCTTCTTCGTCAGGAAAATTTTCACTCCGGTGTCGAGCGTCAGGACCTTGGGCTCGTCATCAAGGGGGATCGGGTTCCGGAACGCGCGCGACACGGCTTGCTCGCCGCGAGCCTCGACTGACACGCCAATCGACCCCGGCAAATCCATGAGATTTTCATCGTCGGGAACGACGTCCGCGAGAGGGACATCAAGACCGACACTTTTCGTGTCGTCGTCGAGGACGATGCGAACATGTGTCGGCGAATCGTGGGCGGCATCCGTTGGACTGCAATAACGCGTTACCCTTCCGCGCTTTCCTTTGTATCGGATTCGCGAGCCGATTTTGACTCTCGACTTTGTGAAGTCGGATTCCTCGGCCAGCGCGCCGCCGAATGGGTCAAGCGATTTTCGGGCTGCCTTCTGCCGGGCGACTTCCGCGATGTTGCGTGCGGTGCGCTCGGGGAAGGCTTTCGCGAAGGCGCCGTTGAAAGTGTTGTTCATGAATTTTTTCCTTTCGTTGCTCGCGGCCTTCGTGCGGGCCGCGGCTTCTTCTCGTTTACCACAAAATATTTGCGATCACTGAGAAGTCTTGTGCGCAGTTGCGTGGACGTCATGGAAAACGGGAAATCACGCACGACTGACTCCGTTCGATTTGCGGGCCGCTGCGCGCTTGCAGGCGTTTTTGGCGTCTGTGTCGTCTAGCGGGCCCAGACGGATGGATTGTCTTCGCTGAGAGCGATTCTCTCTGTAAAATACCCCCTTTAATCGCCTCGCTCGCCGCGCTTTGACCAAAGCAACCTGCCTATTGGCCTGTAGCTCGGGATTTCCAGACGTGCAGGCGTACTTCAGTGCCTTCCGCAAATCGCCCTTGAACCGCCGATACAATCGAATCGCCGAAAGGCGGTCCAAACTCCTTGCGCCCATAATCTCAGCGAGGGCACACTCTTCCTCGTCGGTCCAGCCTTTGTTAGTGTTCGGATTGATCCACATCATGCACCCCCTGTTTTGGCAAGCTCCCACGCTCGGTCGGCTCTGCGCCTTCTTGAACACGGAACGCCTCCGGGTGAGTCTCGTTCGCAATAGCGCGAATCTTGGTTGCGGCTAGGATAAGGCCGCGAGTGCGGTGATGCATGAGTGCGCCGTGAACAAAAACTTTCATGCCAGCGTGAAGGTTCGGAGTCCTATCGCCGCGAATGATGAAACCTATCGGGACGTAGGGCTCGTGATCTCCGTCCACCGCGATTTCAAAATTGAGAATCCGTCGGCAGTCCTTCGTGGTGCGAACCTCTGGCTCGCCTTGAATCCATCCGGACACTTCGCAAGAGTTCAATTAGCGGCCTTCGCGCGGTAACAGGCATCACATCGGCCCTCGCCGTTCGGCAGAATACGGTGCGCGGCCACACGCAGACCGCGTTTCAAGCACGGCGTACATGGCCGCGAGCGCATCAATACCGTGTGGTGATCCTCGGGGGCGTCAGATCGCAAGCGCGGCGCACGCGGGCCGAAACTCATGGACGGTCCGTGCTTCCGGCGTGGCGATCGTCGCTTGCTATTTCTGCTCATTTTGCACCGCCAGGTTCCAACGCGGTATCTCGGGGACGAGCCGGAGCACAAACTGGTATCGCCCGCATTCGCACTCGTGGATGTGCGCCGCCCCGACTCCGGATCGTGACAATTCGGCCCTGATACGCGCGCACTCGACTTCCGAGAGGGTCGTGATTTTTCGACACATGACGCAGCTGAGTTTCATACTCAAATCTCCCGCACATCTGGTAATCGACGAAACTCCCTTAGCTGCTCCATCTCAACGGCGCCGGGCCAGTCGCGCGTCTTGACCTGGACCAGCACAAGATCGGTCGCGCCGATGCCGATGATGTCCCACACGCCGAGGGATGCGGCCGCGCGTGTCGTGGCATAACCCGAGGCTTCAAGGATCGCCATGCTGCGGTGTTCGTTCCGGTTTCCTTTCTGCTTTGCGTTCACTTCGCAGCCTCCGGCTCGACCTCTTCATGCGGGCGCACTTTTTCAATCCATTCCGACGGGATGCTGCCGCTATTTTTCTCAACGCGATCCAATCCCAAAACCTGGAGTTGGCGGCCCAATGAATCCGCGAGCCGTTGCCGCTGCTCAACGATGGGAATGACTGATTTGCGCCGCCGAATGATCAATGTGGGGAGCTCTAGCAGGTAACTGTCGATATGATCCAGGAACAACCGCGAGCGGGCGGCTAGCTCCAATAGCGTCAAACGCTGCGGCGAAACTTGTTGCTCGCCGCCCAGAGCCTCAACCATTTCGGCCCGCCAAGCCTTCACAGCTCGATAGCCTGCCGATCGGCGGTCGACAGCGCTCATACCACGCGCCTTTACCCGGCGCATTAAGGTCAAAATGCCACGTCTAGTGGTCTTCTTGCGTGTTCGGTGCATCTTTTCATACCCTCAATTCTCGGGCACATCTCGGGCACAATCATCCGTATGTAGTTCTTTTAACGCGACATATGTGCAAGCAGTCGATTGCCAATCGAATGTTCTGCGGAGCCAGCTTGCAGAATTTGAACACTGGCAGCGGTGTCCGTGAGCAGCCCGCGAACCGCACTCTCATAACTCAGTGCTCGTTCCCTTGGCGTTCCCCGTTCCCTTCTTAGAGATATGGGAACGGGAACGCAGAGATTGAAGGCCAACGTTCCCGCCCGTTCCCAGATCTGGGAACGCCGGTATTTCCGTGAATCAAAACAAGTTCTTGGCATTTTCTTTGGTGTCCGTTCCCGCCGTTCCCGAAACTTGGGAATGCGAATTTTCAGAAGTACCGTTCCCGACGGCGGGAACGGACAAAAACCGCTCGGAATCTTCGATCAGAAGACCAGCCTTGAGCGCTCGGGCAATGGCATCGACCGCCCGGCTGGTTTTGATTCCGGCGCCATCTTTGCTTTTGATCAGGTCACGCATGGCCCTCCCCTTCAACCTTACAAACTCGACAACGCGCTCGACATCTGGATCAGCTCCGGATATGGCGGCTAAGCCGAACTCGCCACGCTCGGCAATTACTGGGAATGCGATGAGGTTTTCGCTGATCGGTTCGGCGCCGCGGCAGAGCTTCGCTTCGAGGCGGACTCGTTCGAGGCGTGGACGGTCAAGGCTCACGAGGGCATAGGCCCGGGCGACTGCCGCACCGATCTGATGCGAGTCGGCATATCGCTCAGCATCGGCACGCGTGGCATGGTGGGTGATAATCACCGTCGCGCCAGCCGCACACAGGTTTAGAACTTTGTCGAAAAATCGGGACATTGCGGCGGGATCAAACATGGATTCGTCCTTGCTGACGGTCGCCACAAATTTAGTGAGAGATTCCAGTAGCAGGAGCGGGCGCTCGCGTTCGCACAATCGCAAAAGGGCCGGACTGTCGAGCGATGGGACTCCGGTCTTTCTCGTCAGATACCGAATTTGCTCGGGGCCGAGCCGCGAGAAGTGGGAAAGATACCCGGCAATATCGGCTTCGCTGGCTTCCAGGTCAAGCACTACGACAGGCATTTTGCGCGTAGGATATTTGCCGAAAACAGGAACTTCATTTGCAACGCACTTGCCGAGGTAGGTGATGAGCTGCGATTTGCCGCCCTTCTCCTCCGAAAAAAACATCGTGACATCGTTGAGGGGAACGAGCTTGTCCACGGCGTGCCGTTCGGTGTTGCCCGCCATGCGGATTTCACTTTCGGTGAGCAGATCATCGAGTTGGAAGTGGACGCGCGATGCACGCGCGAATCGCAGAATGTGTTTCAAGTTTTCCCGGAATCCCGCTGGCTTCGATTTCCAGAGATCGCCCACATCTTTGTATCCCGGCATGCGCACGCGAATAACCTGCTCGGGCGGGAGTCGCATTGCGATAGTGTCCATCGCCTTTTGGCCCGCGATATCCTGATCGCCGACGACATAAATTCGCTCGTATTCCGACAGGCACCGGATATCGTTCGGCCCGAGCTTGCTGCCCGCAGCGATGATTCCGGTTGCGTTGAATCCGTGGCTGATCGCAAGAGCGATATCCTCCGGGCTTTCATAAATTGAAACTTCGGCGCTCTTCTGGTCGAGCACGCTAACACCATAGAGCCCGTCAATCGTGCTCCCGAAGGCTTGGGAAAACAGTTTCGATCCGTCAATTGTTCTGTATCTGCAGCCCGCGAGTTTGCCTCCCACAGAATGCGGTACGGCAAGCGCCGTTTGCGGGTGCGGGGATTCGCTGAACTTCCAGAGTTTGGAGCCCCATTTCAAATCGCCCGCAACGGTCAGGGAGATCCCGCGATTTTCAATGTATTGCTGGCACAGCGGATTTCTTGCAAGGCCCAACTGCATCTCTTGGACATCGGCATCGCTCAGGCGGAAATCAGCGGCAGGGCCAGGTGAATCCTTACGGGGTTTATTATTTCCCGCGGGGCGGCGATATCCGCTTTCCGGGAACAGGTCTGAGAGTTTCCAACCCTTCGCCGCGCAAATTTGTTCTGTATTGCATCCGGTGTGGCACTTGAGAAGGATTCGCCCATCATCCCCTTCTGTGATGGACAGCGAAGGCTTACGATCGCCGTTCTTGTGGTTTGGTCCTGGACACTGAGCAATCCACCCGGCGCCGGATTTCCTGACTCGTTCGAGTTGGTCGACGCATTCGTTGATATTCATCTCGAACGCTTCTCGCGCGTCTCAATCCACTGGTCTAGTGCTTTCCGGCTGACAAAGAATTTCTTGCCAATCCGCAAATGTGGAACCTGCTGGCTGGAAATCAATGCCCTCACGAAATTGACGGTCGCCGTCCGCGCACCGATTTGCTGCAGGTATATGGCGGCGTCGCAAACATCGAAGAGCTTCTGATCGGCCGTGATCTGGTTCGCGCTCATCTCATTCACGCTGCCTTCTTCCGTCCGGCGCTTCGTTGCTCATTCGCGAAGCGCGTCCAATTGCGTGGAGCAACTCCACGCAAAACCTCACGTATTTCCTCCGCATGCACCGAAGTACCTGCGGCCGCGAGCGCAGTGCCCATGCCGCTGAATCCATCAACGTGTCAGCGCCGTAGCGAATCGCAGTGAATTCCAGTTGTGAGGGAAATCGCCGACGTGCTTGACGGCTACGGCAGGATAGTTGTACGGTGTCGCTGTTCATGTTTCGTTCCTTTCTGTTTGGCGGCGCCCCGGCTGATTCCGGGGCGTTCGCGTTTTAATTTATCAATGCCATCGATCTCACACCTTCACTTATCGCCGATGGCCGGCGACGCCTCTCCAATCTTTCGAGCGCGAATCTGACAAGCGCTTCCGGCAGGAACAGAACACGCCTGCCTACCCTGATATGCTCCACTTGGCCCGATCTCACTAGCCCATCAAGCGTGGCAACACACACGCCCAGTTCAAAGGCCGCCCTTTTCCGGTTGTAAAGAAGCGGCTCGCGGCGGTGTTTGGTTCGCATCGCCAGGAAGTCTACGGCAATAACAGGCTGGAAGAGCGACGGTTAAAACTGCAGAATTACAGCGGGCAAAGGGGTTACGGACGCGAGGACACGTACTGATTAGCTAGAGCACGGAACGGCGCGGTCTCGGTGTCTCGCTCAAAGCGATTTAGCTGGCGCATGAGATTTGCAATGTTAAGGCGACGCAGCATCTCATCGTCCTTGTGCGGCACTGGCTTCTTGAGAGTGTGTGCCGCAGCATCAAGTATTGCCATGAGATCGTTGCCGGTGAGCCTCGCAATCCTGGCGCCCTGTGGCCGTTCCAGTAGTTCCCGGATGAGCAGGACGTGGCTGAGATCGTCATTTTTCCCATAGTGTTTTGTGTTCATGGCCCGAAGATAACGGCGTATTTCCTGGTCTTTTTCGGCAAGTTGGCGTTTTCGCATCTCGTGCTCGCGTAGGGCAACGTAGCCTTGTGCAGTAATCGGAATACCAAAGTTGCCCACTTTCGGGGGCTGGAAAGCCACGATCTCAGCACTTAGCCTGCGATACTCGCGACGCAATTCTGCTACGTCGCGCTTCAGTCTCGTCACCCGTTCCCGAAGGAAATACTTCGAGTCGTGGACATAAAGCATAGCTACGGTAGCAGCCTTCCAGATGCAAGCCCTTGTTTGCTCCAATTCCGGGCCGGAGACTGGTAAGCGAAGAAATACATCGCGCAGCCGCTTCGCGTGCAGATCTTTCTCTAAGTACTCTAAGAATCGCTGCATGCGAATCTCGGGCTTCTCTGGCGAGAGGCTGTCGGTTAACGGATGCTTCGCGTCGTGTTTACGCTTCTTGCTCCGGCCGGCGGGATGATATATCTTGCGATTCAAGAGTGTTCCTTTCGCTGGCTCCGGGGCTTCTTTTCTGCAATGAATCATACCGCTTGCAAAACTTGCTAGCAAGTAGTATCCTTTTGCCCGTGAAGATCAGCGAAAAGCTCAAGCAGCAAGTCCGGAGCGAACTTGCGAGCTCCGGCGGCAGGGCGCGCGCCGCGAAGTACGACAAAAAAACTCTTAGCAAGTGGGCCAAGAAGGGCGGCCGCCCGCGAAAGAAGGAAGGCGTCCGATGAGCGAACCGAAACCCAAACGGGAACGCGGAACCGGGCGGCTCTTCCTACGCGGTGCGACATGGTGGGGCCAATATTATTTTCATGGCCAAGCGATCCGCGTCAGCACGAAGCAGACGGACCCAAAGAAGGCCGAGCGGTTCCTTCATCGAAAGATCGGTGAGGTGGAAGCGGGCATCGCGCCCCCTGTCGGCGCCGCTCGGGTCACGTACGAGAACATGCGCGAGGCGCTGCTCGCCGACTACCAAGCGAACCGGCGCCGATGGCTCCGGAAAGGCAAAGACGGCAATCCCTATATCGCTGATCTTTCCCACGTGGACGATTACTTTTCGGGATGGCGTGCAGCGGACATAACCACGGACGCGATCCGAAAGTTCGTGTGCAAGCGCCAGCAAGAGAAGGCGGCGAACGGAACGATTAACAGGTCGCTGGCACTGCTGCGCCGTATGTTCAGCCTCGGCGTTCAGGACGGGAAGGTGCGCGATGTGCCGCATTTTCCGATGTTGAGGGAAGCTACGCCGCGCAAGGGCTTTCTCGATCACGCGGGCTATCAAAAGCTTCGGCAGGAGTTGCCCGAGTATCTCCGGCCGATCCTCGCGATGGGTTACTATACAGGGATGCGTAAAGCAGAAATTCTCAAGCTGCGATGGTCGAATGTCGATCTGCTTGGCGCCGAGATCCGGCTCGATGCTGGAACAACGAAGAACAACGAGCCGAGGAGCATTTCGATTACCGGCGAGTTGCTTGAGATGCTCAAAATCGAGCGGCAGCGGAATCCTAGGGCCGAGTATGTCTTCGTGCGTGACGGGGAATCGATCGGTAGTTTTTTCAAGGCGTGGAAGTCGGCGGCGAAGCGCGCCGGGATGCCGGCCCTTCTCTTCCATGATCTGCGGCGCACCGGAGTCCGCAACTTGGTACGCGCGGGCGTCCCTGAGGGGGTCGCGATGGCCATATCGGGGCACAAGACGAGGGCCGTCTTCGAGAGATACAACATTGTTTCCGGGCGCGATCTCAGGGACGCGGCCAGCAAACTTGATGACTACCTGGCTCGACAGAACTTCGGGGACAATTCGGGCACAATCGCATCATTCCGAGAGGGTCAGGCGGAAGGCAAGAAAGAAGAAGTTGTTACAAAACAGTAAGTTGCAACGCGAAGCCGAGGTAGCTCAGTTGGTAGAGCAGTCGATTCGTAATCGACAGGTCCCCGGTTCAAGTCCGGGCCTCGGCTCCAACAAAACCCTCGTTCTCCGTTAGTTCAACGAACAAGTCCGTGCGGGTAACGGCACATGCCCCGGCGGCGTTCCTGTATTTCATTCATTTAGATGAGAAAATAGCAGTGTGAATAACCTTATTGGCCTTGTTATCGCGGCTATTGTTACGCTGTTTTTTGTGCGCAGGTATCTCAAGGAGCAAAAGCTCCGGGAGGCCCGCGCTCACGAGGCTGCTCAAAAGGGAACGTTGCGTTCTGACGGTCCCCAGTCCCAACATCCTCATATCGACACGCAATATTGCATCGGCTGCGCAACGTGTACGACGGTTTGCCCGGAAGGCGACGTGCTTGCGATGCTTGGCGGACAAGCCGTCATCGTCAACGGGTATAAGTGCATCGGGCACAGCCTGTGCGCTGAGGCTTGCCCCGTCGGCGCCATCACTATGGTCATGGCCAGTCCAAGCATGGGCGCGGATCTCCCTCACTTGTCTGCCGAATATGAGACGAGCGTTTCAAGCTTGTTTATCGTTGGGGAACTCGGCGGCTTGGCATTGATTAAGAACGCTATCAATCAGGGGCGCGACTGCGCCGATACGATTGCCTCCAGGATACCCGCACTGCGTAAAGGGAAATCGAGTTCGGACGTCCTGGATGCGCTTATTGTAGGCGCTGGGCCTGCCGGCATCAGCGCATCACTGCGGGCCATCGAACGAAAACTGAACTATCTCACTGTCGATGAAGGTGAAATTGGTGGCACAGTCGCGAAATATCCCCGCCAGAAACTGGTGCTGACCAGCCCGGTGGAGCTTCCGCTCTACGGAAAGTTCAAGAAGACCGAACTTTCCAAGGAAGACCTCCTTTCGATCTGGGCGGAAATTCTGAAAAAAGTCGAATTCAATTTTCGCAAAGGCGAGAAAGTGGAAGATATCAAGAAGGGCGAGGATGGGATTTTTACTGTCACCACGACCAAAGGTCAATATCGGACGCACGCCGTGGTCCTTGCTCTCGGCAAGGGCGGGATTCCGCGAAAGCTTGGCGTGAAAGGTGAAGAGCTGCCGAAAGTTATGTATCGTCTGATCGAGGCGGACCATTATGTCAACAAGAAGATTCTCGTAGTGGGTGGTGGAGATAGCGCCATCGAGGCGGCGATGGGCCTGTCCCATCAGGTCGGGAACCAAGTGACACTATCGTATCGCAAAGAATGCTTCACGCGCCTGAAAGACCGCAATGAAAAGAGAATTCAGGAGAGTATCCAAAAAGGGAAGCTCAATGTAATTTACAATTCCGTCCCGCTGGAATTTAAGCAAACGTCGATCGTCCTCGACATCAACGGGAAGTCGCAGGAGATTCCCAACGATTTTGTATGGATCTTTGCTGGAGGCGAGCCTCCCACGGCATTCCTGAAGAAGATTGGCGTTCGTGTTGGACTTCGCGACATGACGGCTGAAGGCAGCAGCGAAGCCAAACAAACCGCTCTAACCCACGCTTAGGTAAATCGGCTGCACAGCTTCACGAAAAATAAAATCGTTCGATAAGATCTCACTGCGGCGGCGCGTTCCCCTGGCCGTTTATGGGAGGATGCCCGGGCGGAAGGGCGCTGGAGTTCGCGCCTCCCGGGACAAGGTCGCGAAAGTTCGGCATCGCACCGAGCGATGGTGAATTCGAGTTCATATGCGGATTCTCGCCCGGCGCGGGATGCTGGATCGAACCTCCGGTTGGCTGACTATTTTGTACGACCCAAAGTCCATTTTGCTTTTCCAAAGAGTAGGCGACTTGCATGCCTGCGCCCTGCGGCGCTCCAGTCTTTGGCCTGAAGTCCACCTGTGCCTGAGCCTTGTTCCCCTGAATGGAAACGTTCGTGATGTTCATCTCCATGGCACCAATATTCAGGGTTTTCAACGAAGCGAGGTGCTGATTGATGCCGGAGCGGATTGCCTCCGCATCGTTTTCCTGTTTTTGACACCCAAAGCAGAGGGAAAGAAGCCCGACGAATGTCAGTAGATATGCGGTGCGTTTCATGTGAATTCCTTTTCTTTACCTATAACCCATGCCAAGCACGACAACAATATGAAGGATAGCGAGAATAGCGAAGGAATAACTAAACGGGCGGTGGATAACGTGCCAAAGGCCAAATACCTGTTTGGTCTGAGACAAGAATAGAATGCGCTTGGACAAGGATGCCTGCCTTCGCGCAGATTCAATGGCAAATTCCAGTTCCGGATTGCGCGTTGCAAGAATTCCAAAAACTGAAATCAGCCACGCGACGAATCCGGCCGCCCGCAGACGAAGCCAGGAGACCTGAAAAGGACGTTTCAGGTCCAGCCAGATCATCCAGCAGAGCGCCGTCAGCATCGGAGTGCGGGCCACCTGTGCAGGAGTGGGCAGCGCGAATAGCTCAATCAGGTCCGTGCCGATTTTTTCGTGTTTTTCCTCCGCATTCCATCGGAGACTTACTTCGGCATCTTGAATTTCCTTGATGGTAAGTTCGGCAGCGTTCAAAGATCTTGGAATCTGCGAATATAAATATCGGCCAATGAACCCACTCGCCGTGACAGCGGTCATGATCCAAAACGCCATTCCTGCGATTCCCCCAAATTTAAACGACGAGTGCAGCGCAATGACCAGCGGCGCCGCGGTACCCAGGATGACGTGGAAATCCAGCCAGTGGCGCGAATTCCCTTGTCGTCCGAGCCAGCCCCAGCGCTTGCGCAGAGGATAAAGATAAATCAGGAAAAACAGGAGGACCCCAAACACTCCCAGATTGACGCCAATAGGGCCGCTTGGCCGCAACAGCATATGTTTTGGCGAAAAGGGGCGATCCTTCCAGCTCAGCGTGTAGTAATCGAAGCCGTAGGCCGCGAACGCGCCCACGAACGCCATCGATACCGCCCAGCCGATCAAGAGCCGGAAGCGATGTTTTCGCTCCGACGCTTCCTTGCTGAACATCATCGTTTGTGCGGCTGTGGATTGACTCATGGCAGTTGTCCAATCTCCTCGTGAATGTTGACGTTAAATCTTTTGTAATCCGAGAATCGATGCAGGTTGCGCCAATGCTGGCGCGGCGTCTCGACGTCGATCACGGCGGATTCCGCAATCCAGATGGATTCTGATGGATCGCGAAAATTATGGGGCCCGTAATGAACCTCGCTGCGCATGCTCGTCAGGCCAATGTCACTCAAGCTCGAATCGACTTTGGCCTCCAGCTTTACAATTGCGCCCGATTGGGGATCGATCCAAAGCGTGCCGGACATGGGCAGGGGATAATTTTTGCCGCGCAGGCGGAGTGACGCCGGCGAAGACGCCCCTGCAACGGGCACAAATCGAACTACGGCGTAGGAAACACCGCCGATTGTTTCGCTGCCGGCAGGCTCGAACACGTAGCTCGCTTCATACATGGGGTGGGCCACCAGAAGTAAACTGGCAAATCCGGTGGTTACGAGCAACGTGCGAGCCGGATCGCGAAATGCGGGATTGCGGGGTTCTCGTGTCTCGTTAAATTTCAAAGTTCCGCTCGCGCCCGTGGCTTCAAACTGATAATCGTAGCCGGAATTTTCTCTGTAGATGGCGTGGCCGCTGCCATTCAATACAATCTGTGTGACGGACTCTTTGCAACTCAGATCGGAAAATTTTTCGAAATATTTCTGCACGTGCGTTCGCGCGCGCACCAGGGCATCGAGCGATGGAGAAGTGTCGACCGGAATCTCGCCCGGCGGGGCTTGGGCGGCGCTATTCCCAGCCGAAATGACGAACGCGACAACGAACGCTGTCGCCCACCACCATTTCGGGCGAGCGGCTCGCGTAAGATTGCCGCGATTGTGCACAATTCCGCTCATTTGCGCAGCGATCCTCCAAACCGGTATCCGAACGTAAAATTTAATTGCTGGTAGTTCATCGATGTGCCGGTATTCCAGCTGAAGAGTCCTTCAACGAAATAGCGTGGCCCGATTGTCCAATCCACCGTGCTGCCCACAAATTTCGAGTATGAGTTCGTGCTGAATGTGGAATTGAGATGCTGGACTCCGCCCTGCACTTGAACCCGAAACCGTTCCGCGATACTGCGGGAGAAGGAGACGAACTGATAATTTCCCTGACCGAACGAGCTATTGAATTTCGTGTATCGGAGGTCCAATTGCAAGCCGGTGTTTCGGATTTCCCCAAACGTGAGGCCGTACATCTGGTTCCAGGACGTTGCCGTATCCGTGCTGTTCTTGCTGCGCCCTATGTCAGTGGAAACCGCAATTCGATAAGGCAGATCCACGCGTAATCCTCCGCTCAATCCCTGGAAGAGGTATTGATCCAAGAGGCCCGTGCTGATCAGGGCCGGGTCGAACGTCGGCAGATTACGCAGGTAGTTATGATTGAGATCGAACGTCAGAAGAGGAATCGGCTGAAATCGAATACTTGAAAAACTTTGCGTCAGACCGGTGGTGTATGAGACGCTACCAATAGTGGTGCGTGCCTTGTCAATCTGAAGCGAATTGTAAACGGAAAAGGTGCGGCCCAGCGAAATCGTATTTTCGGCGAAGGCGAACTGGCGTGCGACGTGCCAGGCAATGCTGGTCATCGCCAATCCGAACGTGTCATCGAACCGCAGGCCGTCGAAGTCCCCTTTCTGGTAGTTCACGAACGTTCCTGCAATGTGCTGGTTTGGGGCGTAACTCCAGGAGGTTGGGTCCGGCGTGGAACCGCCGAACACGCCCATGGTCAAATGGGCGTTAACGAGTCGCCCAAAATATCCTCCATCTATCGTGCTCAGGCTCGGCGCATACGGCAAATACAGACGTCCCACGCCCATCGTGATGATTGATTCAGGATTCTGATAATAAAGCCCCAGGTGGTAAGTTCTATTAAGCAAGTCGTTGACAGTCACTGGCGAAGTACCGCTGAAATTACTTGATTTTTGCGTATTCAAATTGCCGCGCCAGTACCCCGTAAAATTCCAATGCGTACCCCCGATGCGGCTGATGTCGGACTCGATCATGAACCCCACTTGCCTTGAGCTGACGCTTCCCGGTTCGGAAAGAATTCCGTAATTCAATCCGATTCGGCCGCGCATCTGGTTTTCAATAGGAGCCATTTTTGCGGAGACTGCGGCCGCGCGAATCTCTTCGTCCAACGGATCTCCGTACGAAAATCCGACTACGACAGGATAATTTTCGGATTCGACCGCGTTGACCTTTTGTTCGCGGACATGAACGCTTTCAGTATCGAGATAGGCGATATCGCCGACGGTCAAATCTTCTGGCGATTTTATAATTTCGGCTGCGCAGGAGGAGTCGGCCACGGAAAATATGCGCACATCGGCAATGGGCTCCTGCCCTTGAAATCTCACCGCCTCAGTCGTTCCTCCATTCGGGTCCGCGTGCACCAGATGCAAGAGCATCCCCTCTTCCAGGCCGGCGTTGCGACCGCTGTCCAGATACACAGCTCCCTCGGAAATGTATTTCACATGAAAAATATTTTTTGTGGCCGCAGGTGCGGCAGATGCAGGCGCAGGAGTAGCCTGGGTCTGCGCAGACTGCGCCGCGCAAGTGGCGGAGAAAACCACTCCGAGCAATAAGGCGAGAACCAGGGAAAAACGGATCAAGGGCACATCATCCTAACCGCCCTTATGGCAGGCATAACAAGTAGCGCCAGTGCTGTAGACGAAAGACCTATTGCCCTGATGTCTCTGGGTCACGTCGGCCTGTGGATGGCAAGTGCCATTCGAGCAGACAAACGCCGTATAGTTCGACGGATTCGTATGGCAAACCGCACAGACGCCGTTCGCGCCGTGGTGATTTACGTTCCAGAAATTGTGAGTAAACGTCGCTCCAAGCCAATTCGTTGTGGTGTGGCAAGTTGCGCAGGCGGTTGGGACGATTCCAATGGCGGCGGCGTCTGTGGCAAGGTGATTCGGTATCGTGGCGCCAAGTGTTGCAGTACTCTGCCATTGCGCTGTGTGGCAACTATAGCAATCGGTTGGCGGCTTTGCGGAACTCGTGTGGCAAAGGTTGCAAGCCACTGTGATGTGCGCGCCAGTCAGCGGGAACCCGGTCGCGCTGTGATTAAAGACAGCTCCCAGCCATGAGGCCGTCGTGTGGCACGACGCACAAGTTGTTGGATATCCGGCAGTAATGTGATTCGGTACCGCCCCGCCGAGCGTAGTAGTGCTCTGCCAGGCGGCAATATGGCAGCTGTAGCAATCCGTAGGTAGCGTGCCGCTGTAGTTGCCATTCACGTGGCACAACGCGCAGGCTACCGTCGTGTGTGCGCCCGTCAACGGGAAAGTCGTCGTGTTGTGATTAAAGGTTGCGCTCGTCCAATTGGTAGTGGAATGACAGATCGAACAGTCTGTCGGGAATGCGGCGGTGACATGGTTCGGTACGGCTCCACCCAGAGTCGTGGTGCTCTGCCAGGCAGCCAGATGGCAGCCATAGCATGCCGCTGAATTCAGAGAGTAGTTGTTGCCGACGTGGCAGGAAATGCAGGGCGTTGGCGTCGGTGAAACATGCATTCCCGTCAGCGCAAATCCTGTGGTCGCGTGGTTGAACGTTGCTGTCGTCCAACTGACCGTTGTGTGGCACGTGGCGCAGTTCGCTACTGCGAACGTGGCTCCCGCTGCAGAATGCGGCGGCGCGTTGGTCTGCTGCCAGGTCGTCAAATGGCAACCGGAATTGCCGCAATCGGTCGGGGCAATCGTCAAAGTGTAGTTATTGTTGATGTGGCACAAATTGCAGGCCACGACGGCATGCGCGTTGGTGAGCGGAAATCCGGTGGAACTGTGATTGAAGACGCCCGCGGCCCACGTAGTAATTGGGTGGCAAGTGGCGCAGGCGGATGCCGTCGTGGGGAAGCCGGCCGTGACGTGATTCGGTACCGCCCCGCCGATGCTCATGGTGCTGAGAAAAGCCGCTTGGTGGCAGCCGTAGCAATCGCCCGAGCTGAGCGTGTAATTGTTATTTATGTGGCACGACGCGCAGGGGGTCGGCGCCGGGGACATATGCGTTCCAGTCAAGGCAAAGCCGGTAACGCTGTGGTCGAAAGCCGCTCCGCTCCAGCCTGTTGTCGTGTGGCAACGGGAACAATTTGCTGGCGCAAAGGCGGCGCCGGAAGTCGAGTGCACAGGCGTCGTCGTTTGCTGCCAGGTCGTCAAATGGCAACCGGAATTGCCGCAATCTGTTGGAGCAATGGTCAAACTGTAGTTGTTATTGACATGGCACAAATTGCAGGCCACGTTGGCATGCCCGTTCGTCAGCGGAAACCCCGTGGAACTGTGATTGAAGACGCCGGCAGCCCAGGTGGTGATTGGGTGGCAACTGGCGCAGGCGGATGCGGTCGTGGGGAAGCCGGCCGTGACGTGATTCGGTACCGCCCCGCCAATGCTTGTTGTGCTGAGAAAAGCCGCTTGGTGGCAGCCGTAGCAATCGCCCGAGCTGAGCGTGTAATTGTTATTTATGTGGCACGACGCGCAGGGGGTCGGCATCGGGGACATATGGGTGCCAGTCAAGGCAAACCCGGTAACGCTGTGGTCGAAAGCCGCTCCGCTCCAGCCTGCTGTCGTGTGGCAACGGGAACAATTCGCTGGCGCAAAAGCGGCGCCGGAAGTGAAGTGCACAGGAGTTTTGGTCTGCTGCCAGGTTGTTAGGTGGCAACCAGAATTGCCACAATCGGTCGGAGCAATGGTCAAATTGTAGTTGTTATTGACGTGGCACAAATTGCAGGCCACATTGGCATGCCCATTGGTCAGCGGGAACCCGGTCGAGCTGTGATCGAATGTAGCGATCGTCCAGCTGGCTGTGGTATGGCACGTCGAACAATTTGCAAGTGCAAATGCGGGCCCGGCCGACGCATGCATGGGATTTTTGGTCTGCTGCCAGGTGGTCAGATGGCATCCCGAGTTTCCGCAATCGGTCGGCGCAATTGTCAAACTGTAGTTGTTATTTATATGACAGAGGGCGCAAGCGACATTCGCGTGTCCATTGGTCAGCATGAAACCGGTTGAGCTGTGGTCAAACTTGGCGTTCGACCAACTGTCGAACGAATGGCAGTTGGTGCAATTTCCCAGCCCAAACGCAGGTCCGGCCGATTGGTGCGCGGGATTCGTCGTCTTCTGCCAATCCGTCGTGTGGCAGGACGCGCATGTCGTCGAAAGCCCCAGATAATTTCCAACTGCGGCGTTCTTGTGACATTCCTGGCACTCGACTACGGCGTGCGCGCCGAACAGCGGAAATCGATTGAAGTGCTGCTGGATCGACTGGACTGAGACGTGCCAGCCCATGACCGTATGGCACTGGGCGCAGTTGCGGCCGAACTGAGCGCGGTGAATGTCTGCGTGACAATCAGCGCAGTTCTTGCCAACGTCTGTGAAAACCGGCCTGGTGTGGCATCCCGTGCAGGCTACTTTTTCATGCATGCCACGAAGCGGGTATCGCGTGGTGTCGTGATTGAATTCAGGTATGGCGCGAATCGGCGCCCAGCTTGTGTTTGTGTGGCAATTTTCGCAGGGAATCGTAAGGGGACCGTGCGGACTTCGGCTAGGCTGTCGCTGGGCGACTGCAGGCATGACGAGGGCCAGCGCAAAGAAGACGAACGCGAGCGAGCGGGCGAATTGGACCCTTCGGGAGATGTTGCCCCCTAAACGCCTCAAGTTGTTTTGTTTCTGCCCTTTCCCGAAAAGGGAAAAAAGGGATAGGACAACAATAAAAGTTCCGGTACGTATCTTTCTACTGAGCCAACGGACAGAACTTGGACCTGTCCGTTAGTCCTATTCGCCAGCGCCTGCGACGGCAAGCTCTCAGTAGCACAGGCTTTAGCCTGTGTGGTTTTGATTTCCGCTGTGTTGAGACGAATCCAAAAGTCAAAGGCACACAGGCTGAAGCCTGTGCTACTAAATGCCGCCAAGTTTTCGAGAGTTATGCCGGCTTTGAATCGGCTCCATGACAATCCGCGCAGTTCTTTGGCGTGGGTTTGTAAAACAAAACCGGCTTGCCCTGAACCTCGCGCTGCAAGGTATGACACAGCGGACAGCCCACATTTTCGTGCGCCCCTGTCAACGGGAATTGAGTGCGCTTATCGTGGTCAAATGTCGAAGGGGCCCACCGCTGGTCCACATGGCAACTTCCGCATTTCGTGACTCCGTCCTGTGCAACAAACTGGTTGCCATGAGGATCCGTATGACACGCTTCGCAATTCGCTGGTGTTCCCTTGAACTGAATTTGGTGAGAACCAGCGGGCACTTTGTGGCATTCATTGCACGCGACCGCGCGATGTGCTCCGACCAGCGCAAATTTCGTTTTCGAATGGTCGAAGCTTCGAATATCGATCCATGATCGGGTGTTGTGACAGCCTTCGCACCCAAGCGCCGTCCCGTCCGCGCGCTTCTGGGCCATCCGCGCTTTGAATTCTCCCTTGTGGGGATCCATGTGACAGGCGGTGCACGTGCTGTCCTCGAAATGGAACGGCAGTATCTTGTCGGTTCTTCCTCCAAGGCCCGCTTTGTGGCACTCCGCGCAAGCGACAGCCGCATGGGCGCCGGTAAGTACAAACCGAGTTTTCTTGTGCTGGGCAATCGTGAACGTCGAGCGATGAAAATCCTTTACGGTGTGGCAATCTTCGCAACGATTCTGATAGGGCGCAGCGGCAAATTGCTTGTCGTGAGCGTCCTGGTGGCAATCCATGCACGCCGCGAACTTCACTTTGTAGACGGTAGCCTTGCCGGCCGGAGTGTGGCAATTGTCGCAAGCGACGGCCGCATGTTTCCTCTCAAGCGGGTAATGTGAAGTGGCGTGTTCTTTCACGCCAAATTGCGATGGTTTCCAGCCTTCCACCGTATGGCATTCCGAACATTCGCCTTTCCTCGCCCGCGCCTGGAACTGCCCTTTGTGGGGATCATCCGTATGGCAATTCGCGCACTGGGCAAAGGCCAGAGGTTTCCTAAAGTCGCCGCCATTGTGGCAATCGGTGCAACTAACTTTCATGTGCATCCCAAGGAGCGGGTATTTTGTTTTCGAGTGGTCAAACTGCATTGACGCACTCACTTTTTTCCAGCCGGCCGTCGAATGGCAGGATTCGCACGTTCCTTTGAAAGCCCCGCGGTGCGGGTCGGTGTGGCAGGCGACGCAGGTATCGAATCTGATGCCCGTGAACTTCACCGTCTTGTCGGATCCGGAAGGGAAGTGGCACTTCTCGCAAGGTACCTGGGCGTGCATTCCGGTGAGCGGGTACTTCGTTTTCGAATGGTCGAACTGCTTCGCCTGTTTCCAGTCGCTCACATTGTGGCAGCGCTGGCAGTCGGCGCCGAGCTGCCCTTTGTGAACATCCTCGTGGCAGGCAACGCAATCCTGTGAGAGTCCCAGGAACGACTTCGAAAGATTTTTCTGTTGGATCAATGAGCGCAACGATGCAGCCATGTGCGCCGGGGTATGGCACTTCTCGCAAGCGACAGCCGCATGCTTTTCCAATAACGCGTACCCGGTCTGGCGATGATCAAATTGCTTCAGTGACGGTTCCCAATGGACGAGCGAAAAATCGACGCCATTGTGCTCGAGGTGACATCGCACGCAATCGCTGCCGTTTGGATTCTTCATCCCGAGGAGCGCGTGATAACCCTTATGCGCGGTCAGGCGGTCGGCAATTTCCTTATGGCATTCCAGGCATTTGAAAGTTGGCGTGCGGGTCCCGAACTGGTGGCACGAGGTGCACTGTGCGGAGCCGTTGAGGCTTTGATGCGCTTTCGAGAGAGGCCCGGGCGAAATCTGGCCGCGAACTTCGCAAGCGCCGAAGAGGACGCCGTTAAGTATCAGCAGAAAAGCGAGTAGCCGAGGCATACAGGCGGGGGCGATGCCGACGCCGACGCGAAGACCCGCTGTATTTGCAGAGAAGGACGGCACCAACTTCCTCCGAAGAACCGTGCATCGCAACTGCTGCAGCCTGCTCCAGAATTGGAAGACTCGATATTTCCTGAACGTATCAGCCTACCAGCTGTGTAACTCGAGGAAAGCTGGCACAAAGGACAGGTGAGGTATAGGCGTTACTCCCAGCCATGTTATCGATTGATTTCACGCGACTTTGCAAACCTCACTAAACCCCACTGAATTCGCCCGCGCGCTCTCTGACCTTCGTGCGCGTGAGCTAACTATCCGAGGCCGGTGGAGTCTAAATAAGGTGGTATAAAAAAATACATTATGGGTGGACCCCTTCAGCTGTAAGCCCTCGCAGGTCATCAGGCTGGTCATTCTCACGCTAAGAAGGTCCCGCGCGCCCGGCAGGTTAATTCACAGATGCGCCCAAATGGAGGTAAACATTTTTACAGTACTTATCGTGGATAAGGATGATTCTTTTCGGCCCGTTCTTCGTGAGCTCTTGGAGCGAAGTGGATGCTTCGACTTTTGTATAGAAGCCAGTAGCGCTCTCGAAGCCATCAAGAGAGCAAAGCATTTCTTGCCCAATTTGGCTGTTGTGGACTTCTCCTTGCCGGAAATGAGCGGATTGCAATTGGCCCAAGAACTCCGGGGAATTATGCCTCGATTGCCAATCTTTATGCTGACAGCGGACCGCAATGTTCACGTAGAGAACGAAGCCCTATCGTGTGGAATCGATGCAGTGTTTTCCAAGGATGACGACATCGAAACTCTGCCCGCAAACGCGCTCGCCGTTTGTGGAATGAATCGAGACGGGCACTCCTGAGTTCCTTTCCAAATTTCTGCGCCAATGCGGCGCTATGTTACTCTCGGCATATTAGTGTTAGTATTATCATATCGAAAGAGAGTCAGATGGTTGAAAAGTATTGCACGGACGCTCGCCGGGCGGTGCGTCATCCGCTTGTTGTCGATGTAGAAGTCACCGATCAGGTATCGGGAATCAAGATCAAAGATCGCACTAAAGATTTAAGTCTCTACGGCTGCGGCGTCAGCACCGCGACCCCGTTCCCGGTGGGGACCAAGGTCATGCTCAAAATGGCCTGCGGGGGAGAGAAGCCAGTCATAGCGTTCGGCAAGGTAGTGTACGGGCGACCAGACATCGGCATGGGAATTGTCTTCACAATGCTCGAACTGCATGATTAGAAACTTCTTGAGGCTTTGTTCGCTACTTAATCAGGGCTATTCCGCAGATGGCATCCTGGCCAAGTCCTACAGGTCCCTTCGTAATGAGCTTTTGTACGAATCTGCGATAAGATAATGCGAAAATCGGAGAGAACTGAATCGTCCGAAGGAGTCAGCGGGTCAATCTACAGGCTTTGAGAAACTGCGAATCGCGTCCGCTTGGGTGGCGTAGACGTCAAATAGCGTCAAGAGTTTCGTAATCTGCAACAGTTCAGTGAACTTTGTTCCCAGGTTACAGAGTCTCAGTGACGCTCCGTTAGATTTTGTGGAGGAATACGCAGCAACAAGAGCGCCGAGGCCCGCGCTGTCAATCAGGGTCACATTATTCATATTCAGGATGAGTTTCTTGTTGCCTTGGGCGATGAGGCTCTTGACTGTGCTGCGTAGTGCGCCAGATTCCTCCCCGAGCACAATTCGGCCGTCAAGCCACATCACATTCACGCCATCCACTTCGCCGTTCGTAATTCTTAAGGCCAATGCTTAGTCCCTCCTGGTCAGCAAGGGATTCTGGCGGTGACCGCGCGATGCCACATCTGCCGGGCTCTTGAGGGCCGGAACATATCACCCGAAATCTGTAAATTCAACTTCATTATTACACGCAGCCATATTGGCTCGAATGTTTCGCTGATATTTCGCCGAGACTCTCAGGGCTCGTGAGACCGTGGGCGGTTAGTGCCAAAGGTAGATTACTCAATCCCTAAGATATTTTTTTCAACGTTCTGAGATTGAGGTGGTTGGAAACAATCTTGTCTTCCATGTAGGACCGTTCAGGTGTATGTTATGCGCCTCCCCGGGGAATCAAGATGCAAATTTCTACGTAACGCCGTGTCCGGCGTCGTCTCTTGTTTATCTCGCCAGACCTGCGTGCTCTGTTGAAATCGGTCCGACCATGCGATCCGAATACCTCAAACTTACTGCGCGAATTATCACCTTCCTGCGAATCATCTCCTTGGGAATTGTGTTTGCGTTCCTGTACTTTGCTTCGAGTGTTGTCGTCACCATTTTACTTTCCATTTTGCTTGCCTACTTTCTGGATCCTGTCGTCGAATCCCTCGAACGAATGCATGTCCCCCGAGGGCTCGGCGCGCTGCTCGTGCTGCTGGCGGTCCTACTGTCCATCGGTGGACTGGGCTACCTGGTTGCTGTACGCGCGAATCAATTCGCTTCAGATTGGCCGCGCTACAGCGCAATTCTGCGCCAGGCCACCGCGGCAGTCGATCAAAAGCTGGCCACCGTGCAAAATCAAGTGGAGGCGATTGGTGCGGCGGAAAGGAAGGGAGCCGCGCCCGCGCAAATCGCCGGAACGCGATCGGTTCTCGAATGGTTGTTTCTCGGCGTGGGCTCGCTTTATTCCATTTTTTTTGTCGCGACCTTCCTGCCGTTTCTGGTGTTTTTTATGCTGGCTGCAAAGCCGCAGATCTGGAAAGTTACAATGGAATTATTTCCGATAGGGAAAAGGACGCGCGTGAAGGAAGCTCTGGACCAGGTGAATAGTTTGCTACGCGTCTATCTTGCTGGCAATGCACTAGTGGCGGTAATTCTGATGCTTGCAAGTTGGGCGTTTTTCCTGCTAATTCACTTGGACTATCCATTTCTAGCCGGCTGTGCCAGCGGTCTTTTGAACCTAGTCCCATATCTGGGCGCTGTGCTTGCGTGGTTGCCTCCCTTTCTTGTCGGTATCGTGAAATGGAACACCGTGGGTCCGTACATCGGCGTGGCTGCAACCATGCTGGTTCTCCATATCATCGGCCTGAACGTCTTGATGCCTGCCATCGTTGGGCGCCGCGTTCATTTGAATCCGCTGGCCGTCACCATGGCACTCCTGCTCTGGGGATGGCTTTGGGGAGCTATCGGGCTCATCCTGGCGATACCGATCACTGCGACAATCAAAGTGATTTGCGATCACGTTGAGGGATGGGAACCGGTGGGCCGATGGCTCGGCGCATGACCTTGAATATTTTAATTTTCGCCAAGACTGCATGAAGAGGTCGGTGGCTGATCCACCGTTGCTAAAAACAATGAACAGCAATAAAAATAAATTGGGCCGCACAGGGTCATTGATTTCTACAAGAGGGCTTGGACGCGGATTCTATTCAATTATCGGGTTTTCCGCCAGACATTGCGCGGCATCGTTACATGATCTCGCCCGCGAAATGATGGTTCACCTACATCAATCCGCAATCTGTTCGAGCTGTTCGAGCAGGTCCACTTGGCTCTTCAGGATTTTGCGTTTCGCTACGTCCATCGTGAACCACCCGGCTCGGTCTATTTCAGGGAATTCTCGCATTCTGCCCGATCCGGGCGGCCATTCCATAGAAAACGTATTGCTCTTTACTGCAGCCGCCTCCAAGTCAAGGGGCAGCGCCCACGCGTACACAATCTTCCCGCCCTTCTGCCGAATAGGTTTCAAGGATTGGAATTTTCCCTCTGCGACCAAACCCGTTTCCTCCTGAAATTCTCGCTTGGCGGCAGCGAGAGGATCCTCGCCCGCGTCAAACTCGCCCTTGGGGATGGACCAAGCTCCGTCGTCTTTCTTGGCCCAGAACGGACCTCCAGGATGGACCAGGAACACTTCCATCACACCGTTCAACTTGCGATATAACAACAGCCCCGCACTCATCTTAGGCATCGTGCCGTTCCTCACCACCTCTGCCAACCGAAGTTACTCGATTTCGGCGTTGTGCTCCCTATATTTTAGTGGGGAATTTCGAATGCATTTCTTAACTGGCGAAGGCCTCGTGATTGGCAGTTAAATTTGATTCAGGTACCTTTGCTACCTCCCCACGACCGCCGCGCCATGCGCGCCGTCGGTGTCGAATGTCAAATGAGGGCGGGAATTCGAGGAGCTAGTAACCGGTTCGGGAAAGACTTCATAACGCTCCTGAATGAGTTTGACTAAGGAAACAGAGAGTTCGTGAATGTGGCCCAGTCTGTAACGCTGCTCGACCTTTCGAATATCGGACGCCAGAAAATGATCGCGGAATACATCCGCAATCCAACGAGAAAAGTCCCCGCGCTGAGCATGCTCCTTTAACACCGCCGGCGAAACGCTCTCCACTTGCGAGATAAATTCCTTCAAGGTACGAGATCGAGCGCCAACTGGCTTGCCGTCTTGGGTGAACACGAACCCCTGCTCCCATAGCAATTGGACGTCCAGATACTTTGCTTTGTGGCGGACGTGTGAGGTCAGCCGCGGAAAGAGATCGAACTTAACCAGCTTTCCTTCCGCCTCTTCGATTCCCGGGAGCAGGACCGCTTGGCCCATTCCCAACGTCGCGAGAGTATTTTCCCAATCTGGATTGGCGTCCTTTGCGCCCATAATCTCCAGCAGTGTTTGAATTTCCCGAGGCTCGGTTGTGCGTTTCACGATGACGCCTTCTATAGCCTTGCGAAGATCCGGATGCAGATCGGAAAGGCGGTAGGTGACGAGCGTATACGCGCCTAACGTAAGGTCCAGGAGCTCTCGAATGTTTGGCTCATGCAAAAAATAGTGCGCTTCGTCTATTACGATCCGGTGAGGCAGGCCCGTGGCGCGCCTGATGGCCGCCAGCATCGGCAAAAGCGACTTCAGATAGCTGACTTTTTCTTGATAGGGCGCGTGGGACAGATCGATCACGGCGCTCATATCGGGATGCCTGAGAACGCGAGCCAGGTCAGGGAGTTCTGGCGGAGGATCATCGCCGCCGAAGACCACGACGCCGGGGAGCGATTCCAAAGTGCGGTAATCGCCTTCAGGATCGATCACGCAAACCGAGTAGCCCTGGAGAATCAGTTGTTCGCAGGCGAGCCCTGTTACCCAGGACTTGCCCGATCGCGGATCACCCGCGATCAATACGTTGCGGCCACGTAGACCGAGCAGGAGCACGTGCCCATCTTCAGCAATTCCAAGTGACATGCGATGTTTCCCGATTCGCTCAGGTGGCAATCGCAGGTTCGAGACGGACGCTCGAATGTAGGCGGCCACAGCGGAAGGTCCGTTTCCAGTCAGAACGGCGTCCGCGACCTGTTGCAGCGCAGGGCTGCCCCAACTCACGGCCAATCCAATTTCACACGCGGCCAGGAGGTCGTGATCATTTTCCGCATCTCCAATACCAATCGCGTTGTGAACCGAGCGACGCAGTGTTGCTAGCGCTTCTCTCAGACCGATGCCTTTACTGATGCCATGTGGAAGGACCATCAAGCGCCCTCGGTTGAAAAGGAGGGCGAGCGGTAGTTCAAGATCTCGAATCAGGTTCAACACTTGAGGAGCCGACGCGGCATCGAGTTCCACCACGCATTGGCCGACTTTAAACTCGATGTTTTGTCGCTGCAGCGCTTCAAGAAATGCAGCGGGAGGCGGATTCCCAAGCAATCGCGAATGGCCATTCGGGAAACTAAGCACCGCTCCATTTTCCGCAACTACACCATCAACAAACTGAAGATCCCCAGCAACCTGCTTCAGCTCAGACAGAATCCGTCCGGTCACGATGATAACCGCGATGCCTCGAGCACGTGCTTCGGCAATGGCCATCCTAACTTCAGGATCCAGCCAGCCGTCTCGCGCGATTGTGCCGTCATAGTCGAGCGCTAATACTCCGAATTTCATGACTCCACACTAACTTAGGCATCTGTCCGGCTCCGTGATCAACCTCACGAGGAACTGTGACAAGCATCACATCGAGCTTCCGTTCTTATCCGCAATTATGGAGGTGCAGCACGGGAGAACATGTCCGTGAACGGAAATCTGAGGCTTGCCTACAAACTGCTCGTCTTAGCGCTGCACTGGTCGCAGAAGGAGAATGAGGTTTAGTTCGACATAACTAACCCGAAATAAATCGAGGAGCCAGCCCATGAAAGTTCCCGTACAGATCACATTTCGGAACCTGGAGTCATCGCCTATGGTCGAAGCGTGGGTACGCGAGGAGACCGAAAAGCTCGAAACTTTCTATGACCACATTATAAACTGCCGCGTGGCTTTGGAGATTCCACACCGCCACCATAGCAAGGGCAAACAGTGTCACGTTCGTATCGACCTGACGCTTCCCGGTAAAGAACTTGTCGTCAAGCGAGAACCAGCTGCCAGCAGCAGGTCTAGAAAGACAAAGGCTGCGCTGGCTGGAAAAGTGAAGAAAATCGAACCGCACCACGATCTCCGTCTGGCGATTCATGACGCGTTCAAAACAGCAGGACGCCGTGTGCAAGATTTCGCTAGGCTTCATCGAGGCGATGTAAAGCGTCATCGGTTGCCGGTGCAACTCGTAAGTTGAGCTTCAGGAGATCTGGTTGCGAAGGTAGGAGGAGCCCCAAGACAGCGTCTTGGGGCTCCCTCATAGGCGGGCTACACAATGCGGAAAGACGAAGGAACGTGACTGTTGCGTGCAACGAAATCGTTTTTGATCTGTGTGCATATCTTTTTTAAATTCCTTTGTCGCCTAGGCCGGCCTCTTGCTCAAACTGCGGCGTAAGCTGCCTTTTCATAGTCCATCGTATCGGCGAGCGCCAACCAAATGATTCTCTGTGCTTCCGCGTGATTGGCTGGACAAACAATGTAGTCAAATACGCCAAGGCTAAGCGCTTTCAAGTAAGAATCCCAATCAGCGACACGCGAGAGGACAATGACTGGCGTGCGAGGGCTTGTATTTTTCACTGCTCTCAGGACCGCTCGGAAATCGCCATCAACCAGACTATCCTGGCAGAACACCACCCTGAATATGTCCTGGGCCAACAACTTGCGTGCTTCTTCCAATTTCGAGCAGCAGATCGGGGACATTCCGCACTTGAGAACCGAGCCCACGATCTTTCGGCAATCTTCACCCTCATTGCAAATGACTAACGCCAGCTCAATATTCGGCATTTTTCCTCCTCGACGCTCTTGAAGTAACTTCGCGTTCCTATACGTGAGCGTAACTTTCGAGAGCCGCTCGATTTGGGATTGTCATCGTCGAACCTTGAATAGCAACGAGATGCCGGAGCTTGAATTCGCTCAGCGTGCGCGTCACGGTCTCCCGCGTAATGCCGATAAATTCTGCTATTTCCTCGTGTGTCAGAGGCACCTTGGTTCGGGTTCCCTCTCTTGTGAGCTGTGATCCGGCGGACCAGGAGAGCAGAAGCCTGGCCAGTTTTTCCTGCGCCGAAGCAGAGAGGCCAACCGTATGCAGTTGTTCGCAAGCTGCCTGATACTGCATGCTCATCTGTCTGGCCACGCCTCGAGAAGCCTCAGGATATTTGGCCACAAAGCGTTGAAAATCTTCCCTGCGGACGAAAGCAACCTGGCACGGCCGGACTGTCTCAGCCGTCACTTCATACGGAGTTCCAGACATTCCTGCCATCAGCCCCAGGATCTCGCCAGCTTTCGCAACTCTCATAATGAGCGTCTTTCCTTCGCTCGAACTGATCGAAAGTTTTACTTCACCTTCGCACAGGACGAATACGCCCCGGGCATCCTGCCTTTCCATGAAGAGGAGAGCGCCCTTCGGATAAATGGCGGTGGATTTGATTACGTCGAAATCCTTCAAAGCAGTCGGCGACAGTTGGCAGAAGAAACTCGTCGACCTCAGCTTGCAAGTCTTGCAACCATCATTCAGTTCCAATCCGTAAGGACCTTTCATCGCATCCCCCTTTGTCTTGCCTATCTCAGAATTTGTATTAGAGCGTTGCATTGTTCGTGACAACACTTGAGTGATAGCAATGCGGGGGCCAGATCACTTCTTATAGGCGGGGTGGGCTATCTCCAATTGAAACAATAACCTTACAGCTTACAGGGCCTTCGTGCCGACCGTCACAAGTAAATGTGACGACAATCACTGACGATTTAACGTCACAGCGGCGAAATATAGTCGATCGAAGGATCGCCACCTCGCCCTGCGCTATGAAAGAACTCAGCGAATAACCTCAAATGTGATGCGCAGTACTTTCAAGTGTGATGTAGCGCACATTTAATCTAAGCGTAAAAGTAGTAAAAATTAATTGTCCAAGAAGCGTCCGCCCAGTCGCCGGGATGAGTTTGTGGTGTTGTTACCTCAAGACTTGCCAGTTCCGGGTTAAAAGACGCCACCAAACCGAGGAGAACAGAGATGGCCGCACAAACAGCAACAGCAATGCAACCAGCAAGAGCACCCGTGCCAGTCAAGAAGACCAGCACAGACGAGGTCTTCGATCGCGTACAGAAGACCTATGACGCAATCGCTCGAAGAGCATTCGAAATCTTTGACAGCAACGGCAGGTGGCTCGGTCACGAACTGGAGGATTGGGTTCGCGCCGAGTCCGAACTGCTGCACCCCTTGCACCTGGAAATAGCTGAAACGGACGACAACCTGGAAGTTCGGGCTGAAGTGCCAGGCTTCACCAGCAACGAACTCAAGATTGACGTCGAACCGAACAGACTGACAATCACTGGGAAGCATGAAGCTCAGGAAGAAAACAAGAAGGGCAAGACGCTCTATTCCGAGCGCTGCGCGAAGGAGATCCTCAGGGTCGTTGACCTGCCTGCACAAGTTGATACTTCCAAGGTGAACGCGACCTTGAAGGATGGGATCTTGAAACTCGAAATGCCTAAGGCCGCCCACGCGAAGACAGTTCGGGTCGAGCCCAAGGTGGCATAACAGTCCTGGAACGGAGCAGGGCGGGTACGTATGCGATTCGTACCCGCCTCCATTCAGTGGTATTTCAGACGAGGTCATCGCGTACTAACGCGAGGAGTTCAACGCCATGACGACTAAATCGAAGAAGAAAGTTTTTGTGGGGAACTTGGAGCATCGCGGTGGTAAGAAGTTGTCCCAGCAGGGCACTGAATTTTTTCACAAGATCAGGGAGGTTCGCAAGCATCCCACGGGTGGCTACCGTGGCAAGAAGGGCTAGGGCCGCCCGGCGGAGTGTGCAAAGTGGAGGCACCGGTACAGCACGGAAAGGCAAGACCATGATCAGACGACTGCTGTTCATAATTATATTTGGCTTTGTTCTCGTAACGATCGGGCCAGCGGCACTTCGGGCTCAGAATCCACATCCACCGCGCCCAGGCACCATCAATTATGTCGAAGGCAAGGCCTCAATCGGCACTCAAGACCTTGGGCCAAACTCGCCAGGCTCGGTCGAGCTGGAGAAAGGCCAGTCACTTACGACGGAAGACGGGAAGGTAGAAATTTTGTTGACGCCAGGGGTTTTTCTGAGAGTAGCAGACAACAGCTCCGTGAGGATGGTCTCACCAGACTTGGCCAATACAGAAGTTGCGATCGAGAAAGGTCGCGCGTCGGTCGAAGTGGTGGATATTCATAAGGAAAACAACATCCGAATCGACTTGGATGATTCGAACATAAGGTTGCTGGATAAAGGTCTGTACGAGTTCGATGCCAATCAAGATCAGGTGCGTGTATTCAAAGGCAAAGCGGATGTTTATGTTAAGGATCAAAAAATCACTGTGGGTGGAGAACACCAGCTGACCTTAAACTCCGCCGGCAAACTCAAGCCGCAAAAGTTCGACACAAGGAACTATGAAGATGATTTCTTTCGCTGGTGTGCCCTGCGATCCGGATACCTGTCGGAAGCCGGCGTGGACGTAGCGCGTTTCTACATCGGCGTTGGACCGGGGTGGTACGGCCCGAACTGGTACGGTCCCGGATGGTACTGGAATCCAAATTTCTTAGTCTACACATTTCTTCCGGCTGACGGAATCTACTATAGTCCGTTTGGTTGGGGTTTCTACTCGCCACTTATCGTGTATCGGACTCCTTTCTTCTATTACGGCCTTT
>Ga0070735_10000287_pt1 | contig 59874 bp, 63 predicted proteins | sample Coa_R1_FD_66443 | JGI IMG/M metagenome (GOLD analysis project Ga0070735, IMG submission 66443) | Surface soil microbial communities from Centralia Pennsylvania, which are recovering from an underground coalmine fire - Coalmine... | ecosystem: Environmental > Terrestrial > Soil > Unclassified ... | reverse complement strand
TGGGCTCGCATGTTGACGCGAGCGTACGCCAGGGGCGCGCTGTCGCCAGTCCGCCGCGAACGGCACCTGGCCCGGCTGAGGAGCGAGTGGCTGGCCGCGGTCACCACACGTTCACTTCCGTGGTACGCCGAGGAGAAGGTGCGAGCCGGCGCGTTCTCATCGCTTCTGGGATTGACCCTTCAATCCATGGACGGCGGTCGCATCGCGTGGCACGCGACTGCGATCGGGGATAGCTGCCTGGCACATGTGCGCGGTGGGAGGATCATACAATCCTTTCCGCTCGAGCAACCGGAGCAGTTCAACACCCGGCCGTGTCTTCTTTCATCCCGCCCCTCGGCGAACGGCGCCTCGCCCGACTGCTTCACGCGGGTCGGGGGTTGCGCGCTCCCCGGCGATTCATTTCTCCTGATGACCGACGCCCTGGCGTGCTGGGCGCTCGGGGTGGCGCATTGCGATGATGAACGCTGGGACAGTCTGCGCGACGATGCGTTGACCACCGGCGCATTCGCCGCCACGATCGACGCGCTGAGAGCCGAGAAGTCGATGAGAAACGACGACGTTACGATCCTCCGAGTTGACCTGGAGAGGCCGGAGTAGCCATGGCCTGGCCGACACCGCAGGAGTATAACGAGGCGGTCCAGAATCCCGCGCAGAGCTTCGCCGATCCTGAGCTGGCGGGCGGCGTGCCGCAGGTCACGGCGCTCGGTCTCCCCCGTCCGATCACCGGCAATTTCGCCAGCGTCTACCGGTTGCGCTGCGGCCGGAGCGATTGGGCAGTGCGCTGCTTCTTCCGCGAGTACGCAGACATGCGCGAACGCTACGCCGCCATCAGCCGGCACCTGGCAGCGCGGCCCCTTCCGTACACCGTCGGCTTCCAGTATCTGGAGCAGGGAATCATGGTTCGGGGCAGCTGGTACCCGATCCTGAAGATGGAGTGGGTGGAGGGCGAGCTGCTGGGCGATTTCGTGGAACGCCACCTGAGTGACGGCAGACTTCTGGCGCGGCTGGCGGAACGCTGGCTCGTGATGCTCCGGGAGCTCGAAGGGGCGTGCATCGCTCACGGCGATCTCCAGCATGGCAATGTAATGGTGGTGGCGGGCGAGCTGCGTTTGGTCGATTACGACGGGATGTTCGTTCCGGCACTCGACGGACGGACCAGCCACGAGATCGGACATCCCAACTACCAGCATCCCTCGCGTTCCGGGTCCGATTTTGGAGCACACCTCGATCGCTTCTCGGCGTGGGTGATCTATCTCTCGCTCCAGGCACTGAGCCGGGATCCGTCACTGTGGCAGCGAACCGGCGCCGGGGACGAATGTTTGCTGTTTCGGAGGGCCGATTTCGAGCGGCCGCAGGCGTCGGCGATCGTCCCGCTGCTCACGCACCATGGGGACGCCGAGATACGGGCGCTCGCCGGCCGGTTTGTCGCCGCGCTCTCCGCCCGTCTCGACCGGATCGAGAGAGTCGCGCCGCCTGCCGCCCCGGTCCGCGGCCAGCGGGGTGCGGGAGGGCGATACGGCCTGAAGTGGCGTCTGACGCAGGCACTTGCCCCGTCGGTTTCCCCGGGCGCGACGTCGCGGACGGAGGCGCCCGAGACGTCTGCCATACCGGAGTGGCTGCGCGACGCGCTGCCGGCCGAGCCGGAACGGTCGCATTTCGCGGCTCGCTCCAGCCTTCCTCTCCTGCCGCTCATCGCATCGACCGTCGTTCTCGCCCTGGCCGCCGCTCCTGTGCTTCTCCAGTACCTGAGTGTCGCCGCGACCGTTGCCTCACTCCTGACCGCGGCACTGAGCGTCGGCACCGCGAGCTGTCTCGTCGCCTACCGGCGGCAACCGTCCGTTCGAGCGCTGCGAGCGGTCCGCCGGCGTGAGGTGGCGCAGCGTGGCAGAATCGGGCGCCTGGAACGCCGCATAGCACGCCGGCTCGGGCGCGAGGTCGGGGAGCGGAACCGTCTGGAGCGTGCCGTCAAGCGCGCCGCGGACCGCAGGACGAGCGATGAGGAGCGTGTTCAACGACTCGCCGAGCGAGCAGGCGCTACCGCCCGCGAGATGCAGGCGTTGTGCGACGCGGCGCTGCACCGGCTCGACGAGCGCGAGCGAGCGAGCCTGGAGGCCGCGCTGGCCGAGCTGAAGGGCCGTCACGTGCGGTCGTATCTCCGGGGGGAGTCGATTCGCGGTGCCGCCATCCCGGACGTCTCGATATGGCTGACGGCGCGTCTGTGGCTGCGCGGAGTCCGGTCCGCGGCCGATCTCGACGGGGATCGCATTCCCTCGTTGCGGACGATTGGCGAGCGGCCGCATATGGCCCTCGTGGCGTGGCGCGTCGAGATGGAGCGGGCGGCACGCCGCTCGCTGCCACGCAGTCTCCCCGCGCCGCGGCGCGAGCGTGTGACCCGCAGGTTAGAGGCGGGGAAGCGGCGAATCGCCGCCGATCATCAACGGATCGACGTCGAGCTGGCGGCACTGGTCGAAGCCATTCACGCTCAATCGGAAGGCATCGAGGCGCGGTACGGCGCGGCCGTCTCGCGGGCGGAATCCCGGTTTGCCCTGGCGAGCGAGGGTATCAAGGAGGAGGTGACCGAGCTCGAGCGTACCCTCCGGGCGGCGCACCGACAGCTCGCCGCGATCGAGGCGGAGCTGAGTCCGTTCGCGGGAATCACGTTCAGGCGCTTCCTCGCAGAAGCCGTGCCGGGCAGCCAGCTCCGTCGCCGCAGGCCCTCCCTCGCGCAGTGAGCCCGGCAGAGCGGTGGATGTTCTACGCCTCGTCGGCGCTCGAAGTGTCCGCGTCCGGCGACGCTGAAGGCGAAGCACGGCGGAGGCCGAGCAAGCTGAACAGTCCCTCATCGCGCGCGCCCAAAAGCTCCCAGGCGCGGCCGACGCCAAGGCTATAGGTGAAGGGCAGGAGATAGGCCAGATTCTGGACGCCGCTGGTGTCCCGGTGGTGGCGGAGCAGCGCCACCGCGAACCAGACCTCCAGCCCGTAGATACCGAGGCTGACGAGCAACATGCCCAGACGTTGACCGAGGGGACCCGCGTCCCGGTCGTGCCGGAAGTGCCGCGCGAGGCTCAACGTGTTGGCGAGACCGATCAGGCCGAGTATCAGCGCCACGAAGCCGATGTTCGTGTTCGGCATGAGTGCAAACAGAGAGATAAAGAAAGCGTTGAGAAGAGCGGTGAAGGCGCTCCCAGCCTGCACCCTCCGCTCGGCTGACGCTCCGCGCCCAAAGACGCGCTCGGGTGCGACCGCGACGGCGACAAAGAGCAAACCGATCAACGCGCTGCTGGCACCTGTGCTCGCAAGAAAGTAATTGGCCCACGCAGCCGGTACCATGGCGCACGCTCCTTTTCCGCCAAGCGTACTTCAGGATAGGGAGCGCGGACGGAATAGAAGGCGAGCGAGACGGCGTTGCGGGTGATAGGTGTTATGCTGCCCAATACGACCTGTCAGGGAGACTGCGATGAAGCGAATCTCAACTTTGGCGGTAGCGTGTGTCACCGGCTGTGCGCTCGGCATCACACCGCTTCTGTTCTTCACCGTCGCGCATCCCGCGGCGCTGTCCGGGAGGCACTTCACCCCGCTTCCAGGTGCGCCGAACTGTCCCATCTTCCCGTCCACCAATGTCTGGAACAAGGACATTTCAGCCCTCCCGGTGGCCAGGAACTCGGCGACACTCATCGCTTCGATCGGCTTGAACATCGGTCTGCACCCTGACTTCGGCTCGAACCCGGCATACGGAATCCCGTACAACATCGCCGATTCGTCGACCCCGAAGGTCTCCGTCAAGTTCACCTACCAGAGCGAGTCCGACAAAGGGCCCTACCCCATTCCGTCCAACCCGCAGATCGAACAGGGCAGCGACCGCCACCTGCTTATCGTGGACAAAGACGCGTGCTACCTGTATGAGATCTACGGAGCGCACTACAACAACGGAAGCTGGTACGGCGGCTCAGGCGCGATCTGGAACCTGGAGTCGAACCATCTCCGCCCTAACGGCTGGACCAGCGCCGACGCGGCCGGCCTGCCGATTCTCGCCGGACTGGTCCGCTACGACGAGGTGGCGAACGGCGTGATCGACCACGCGCTCCGTTTCACCGCGCCCAACACTCGGTCCATGCACATCTATCCCGCGCGGCACGATGCCGGCCAGGGTAACAATCCGAATCTGCCGCCAATGGGATTGCGCGTCCGCCTCAAGGCCTCGGTCGACATCTCCCATTTCAGCGCGGAGAACCAGGTCATTCTGACGGCGCTCAAGCACTACGGCATGATGCTCGCCGACAATGGGTCCCCCTGGTTCATCACCGGTGTGTCCGACCCGCACTGGAACGACAGCGACCTGCATCAGCTCGACCAGATCACGGGCGCCGATCTCGAGGTGGTCGATACCAGCAAGCTGCGCAACGGGTGATCGGCTGCGCCTACTGAACCGTCACGGTGCCCATCGTTTGCCACGGCACGGACTGATCGACGTGGTCGTTCCACTGGAAGGCATACGTGGCCTGTCGGGGCGGGATTGCGAAGCAGAGCCAGCCGACGTTCTCCTGACCCTGACTGATGGACGCGGCGGTGAAGGGCTGTAACCCGGGAAGGGCGTCGCCGGCCACTGTCGGATAGACGGCCCCGCCCGGATCCTGGACCCGGAAGTCGGCTGGGCTGGAATTGAACGGAGGTCCGTACTCATTGACCTCGGCGGCGTCGATACAAAGCAGGAACCGGCCACTCGAATCGAAACCGACTTTTGGAGCGCAACCTGCCTGGAAGCTTGGCGCCGGGCAGGCGCCGATCGGCGTTCCGGCGCAGATGAATGGGGTGTTGCCGCTCTGGTCGGGCGGTCCGGCGGCGAGATCGCAAGCGTAGTTTCGGTTCTGGGTGTAGAAGGCGCAGAACCGCTGTGACTGGTTGCACTGCTGGTTGGAGAGCGGCGGGATGAACGCCTGGGTCGGCGACGTCAGGGTCGCCGTGGCGGTGGCGCGCGGGGTGGGCGTGAGGGTGGGTGTCGGGATCGGCGTGCTGGTCGGTGTGTTCTGCGGCGCCGGCGTTGGCGTGCCGAGCCGGTCCGGTGAATTCGTGGCGAATACCTCGACCTCGGCGATCGCGATGCCGTCGCCGCCCCCGTGATTCGAGATGGCGTCCAGCCGAACCGCCCGAGCGCTGCCGCCGATGGTGAAGATCTGGCGCCTGATCGATTCGCCGCACACGCCCGACAGGATCGTCGCGAAAGCCGGCTGGCCGGATGACGAATCGGATGCCTCGAGGCGGAAGGCATTCAGATCGTCGGCGGCAGGCTGGCCGCCGGTCGCGGCGCAATCGAGCACCAGCTTGACCAGGTGATAGCTCTTGTCGCCGGCGAACTTGATCTCCAGCCACTGGTTGCTTGTCATGCCGGCAGCCGATTGCCAGCCTCGATCCAGCCGCCCGTCGATGGCAAACTCCGGAGCGAAGCCGGTGGCGTCCCGCTGCGAGGACGCCGTGATGATGCTGCCGCCGTTCGCGCTCAGCGCCACATTCATGCCGAGTGCCGGGTGCGGCGCTGGGAGCGAGTGTGTCCAGGCTTTGACGATCGCCGTGCTCGTGGCCGTCGGGGACGACGGGGCATGTCCCTTCCGGACCGTGGTGCGCTGACCGGTCGTGACCACAACCGACCCAAACCGGTTGGAGACCAGAACCGCGCCCTCGACCACGGTAACCACCGTGGTCGATCCGGAAACCGCCACGTCAAAGGCAGTTCCGGTGGCAGTTGCAATCGCCGCATCGGTCTGGATCTCGTGATTCGTCCCCGGCGCATCGAGCTCCTCCACCTCCCCCGACTTGAGCACGGTGAGGTGGGGCGACTTGAGGACCACGTCGGTACGCTGATTCATATGGAGGACGGTACGGTCGGCGAAGGTGAGCGACGCCTTCTGCTGCGCCAGCGTCTGGAGATAATACGACGCAAAGAGCGACTGCCGCACCCTGCCAGGGCGCGGTCCGGCGTGTGGGGGCTGTACCGTCAGTCCGTGGTAGATATAGCGAATCGACGCTATAGACGGGGACCGGGCAGCGGTCGCGCCGATCTCCGGCAGGAGGGAGAGGGCGAGCGCGGCAATGGCGATCGCCGTCGCCAGGCGAGACGCCGGCAGCCGTCTGGCCGTTCGCCGAACAGACATGGCCATGGAACAGTCTCCGATGCCGGATTTAATCGGGGCGCTGTCTACATTAGTGCGTCGCTGTCAATCTGTCAATAGGCGCGAGCTGTCTTTCTCAACGGCCAGTGGTCTGAGAGTGGACGGTGGCGCGGATGTCCGGAGGAACTGTCGCGGCCGGGCCGGCCGCGATGCTTGACGAGTCGCCGGTACCCTCTACTGCTTGCCGGGATCGATGGTCACGATCAGCCAGATCCCTTGCGGACCGTGCTTGGCCGGCTGGGCGACGAACACCGTGTAGAACTTGCCGCTGTAGCTCACGATGAACTTGACGAGCGGCCTCCCGTCCTGGCCGGCGTAGGGGGTCGGTGTGGGCGAGGGATTGGGCGCAACGATCTCAAAGCTCGGCTGCGTGAAGCCGTATTGCGGCAGCGTCTTTTGCACTACCTGCCGTGGATCACGGTAGAAGGTGTAGCGGGCGTCTCCCCTGTCGGCGCCGGACTGGATGGTCGAGACGGCATTCTGGGTGTGGGTGATCTCGCACAACTGGAGTCCGGCTTGCGTAGGGCAGGCGGTTGCTCCCGGTACGGGTGTCGATACGCCTTTGCCCGGTAGTGGTGTTGAGGTCGACTGGGCCACAGCCGCCCGCTGCGGCGTCGCCGTCGCGGGACTCACGGCGGACTTGATGCGAGATCCAAAGACAAATACCGCAACCAGCGCGATGATCGCCAGCGCGAGTATGACCGGCAGCACCCAGCGCGAGCCGGTACCGGCGCCACGTCGAACCGTCATGACTTTCTCCCTCCTGAAGCACGCTCCGATGGGCGGTACGGCAAATTCCGTACCAGGTCAAGTAGCAGTGCGGCCGGCGAACGCACCCGTCGATCCCGTCTGGCCCGCGAGCGCTCCCCAACGTGTGTGTCCGGACCTATCGCTCCACGGGCGTAGTCGGGCGGGAGCTGCCGGGCGGCGGGGCCGCCCGGCGTGACTCACAGCTCGGAGCGCACGTACCGACCCCACAGGTGGTGAGCCATTCGCTCGCCGTTGACCTGCATGCCGTGGCGCGTGAAGTAGGCGCAGACGTTCGAGAGGTCACGCACCAACAGATCGAGCGCGTGGTGATTGAACCGTGGATCGACGGACTGCGGGAAGTCGATGATGGTGGGTCTTGCTCCCGAGTAGAGGATGTTGAACGGCGAGAGGTCGCCGTGGATGGTGTGCTGGCTGAGGAAGAGCTCGACGTTCGCCAGGATTCGATCGAACGCCGGCCGGACCTCTTCGCGACCGAGGCCGGCCTGATTGAGTGCCGCGGCGGGTCGCTCGCCCTCGCCGATGAAGCTCATGACGATGGCGTTCGGAGAGCGGGCGATCGGCGAAGGAACGTCGGCTCCGGCCGACGAGAGCCGCTGGAGCGTCTCCCACTCGTGGTTGAGCCACGCGCCTTGCTGGATCTCGCGCCCCTTCCGGCTCTTGTTCTTGACCGCACGATTCTCTCGGGCCTTGCCGAAGCTGCGGCCCTCCGAGTACATCGCGTCATTGCGGAAGGTGCGGTCCCGGCGCGAACGGTAAACCTTGGCCACCCCGATCTCGTGGCCGGTCGTGGGATTCAGCCGGCACGCGTAGACCGTTCCCTCTTTGCCGCTCTTGAGCTCGCCCAGCACCTCGACGATCGTTCCGTCGCCGTGGAGAGGATCGAGAGGGTCGGCGTCGAGGGCATCGTCCGGATCGGTATCGAGATCCTCTTCGTCTTCGATGCGGAGCTGCCTCATGGCGCGCCTCGCGTCTGGCAGCCGGTAGGCGGTTTGGGATCAAGGAGCCGGCGGACGCATGCCGCCGGCGGAATGGCGTATTGACGAGTCACTGCGGAGCTCCTGTCGTGCATGAACGGCGGCCGGCTCGCGAGCCGGGCCGCTTGCAATCGATGGAAACACTGGTTGATGGCCGCTGCTGATACGGGTGCTGACTTTCATGTGATCTACCTCCTTGCCCGTTTCCGCGGGTGCGGGGGAACAGATATCGCCGGGTGTGATGAGCCGAACTGCTGAAATGGGCGACACGGACGGCACGGCGATGCGCCGAAGGTCGGGATCGGCGGCTGCGTTCACCTGGACCGGGTGGCGTGTTCCAGCTCCCGACGGCACGCGCTGGTGGCGATGCCCCACGGACGCTGTCTGCCGGCTACGCCGGTCGGGAGCCGTTCTCCATACCGCCGGGCTTACGGGTGCCCGCCGGGGCTCGAGGCGGTCCTAGGTGCCGATGCGTCTCAGCGGAAGGCGTGTGGCCGAGGCATGGGCAGCATTCGCCGCAGCTGAATCCGTCTTTGCCATCGTCACACCACCCCCTTTGTGAACCCTGTAGGTTCGACTCCAGCGTACCAGCGACTGATGCGCATGTAAAGCACAGACCGATCGGCGCGCGGAGCGCACCCAACGTCGACGTCCTCTCGGCAAGTCTCCAGTTCGGTCATGTGACAGATTGCCGGGCCTCGCCGGCGGGAGGCCGCGCCAGACGATGCATAAGTAGCACTGATATACCGCATAGAAACTTCGAGTAGAAATTATGCATCAGGACTGATAGTTTCGAAGTATGTATTTCGTCTCCGGTGGAAGCCGGGGGCAAGCAGCGAAAGGACGGCAACGTGAGTACTCGGGCCAGCCTGATGGATCGGTTTGATGGCATCAAACGCCCTTATGGAAACAAGGATGTCGAGCGGCTGCGGGGATCAGTCCGCATCGAGCATACGCTGGCGCGACTGGGGGCGGAGCGCCTCTGGACGCTACTGAATTCCGGCGAGCACGTTGCAGCCCTGGGAGCGCTCACCGGCAACCAGGCGGTCCAGCAGGTGCGTGGCGGTTTGAAGGCGATTTATGTCAGCGGTTGGCAGGTTGCGGCCGACGCCAACCAGTCGGGGCAAATGTACCCCGACCAGAGCCTCTATCCGGTCAACAGCGTGCCGCAGGTGGTGCGAGCAATCAACCAGGCGTTGCAGCGCGCCGATCAGATCGACCACCTGGAGGGCCGCAGTGATATCTACTGGTTCGCCCCGATCGTGGCGGACGCCGAGGCCGGCTTCGGCGGCGCGCTCAACGTCTTCGAGCTTATGAAGTCGATGATCGCGGCCGGCGCGGCGGGCGTTCACTTCGAGGATCAGCTGGCATCGGAGAAGAAATGCGGCCACATGGGCGGAAAGGTGTTGATACCCACCTCGGCCGCGATCCGCAACCTTATCTCGGCCCGCCTGGCCGCCGACGTGTGCGATGTCCCGACCCTGATCGTCGCCCGCACCGACGCCAACAGCGCACATTTGATTACCAGTGACTCGGACCCTGCCGATCGCCATCTTCTCACCGGCGAGAGAACGGTGGAGGGCTTCTTCGGCACGCGCGGCGGGCTCGAGGCCGCGATAGCGCGGGGGCTGTCGTACGCCCCATACGCCGACCTCATTTGGTGCGAGACCGCCCATCCCGATCTCGACGAGGCGCAGCAGTTTGCCGATGCCATTCACGAGCGGTTCCCCGGCAAGCATCTGGCGTACAACTGTTCACCGTCTTTCAACTGGGCCAAGCACCTCGACGGGCGCACCATCCGCGTCTTCCAGCAGGAGCTGGCCCGGATGGGCTACACCTTCCAGTTCGTCACGCTGGCCGGCTTCCACACGCTCAACCACAGCATGTTCGACCTGGCGCGGCGCTACCGGGAGGACGGGATGGCCGCCTACTCGGAGCTGCAGAAGCGTGAGTTTGCCGACGAAGCGCTCGGATACACCGCCGTCAAGCACCAGCACGAAGTCGGCACCGGCTACTTCGACGAGGTCGCGCAGGTGGTCGCCGGTGGTCACGCCTCGACGACCGCCCTGCACGGATCGACGGAGGAAGAGCAGTTCGGCGAGCTGACCGCCTAGATGGTCACGACCATGCGCGATCGCCCCGATTACGCTAGCGCGCTGCCGGACGGAGTGGAGATTACGGCGCCGGTACCGCCAGACTACGCTTCAATCCTGTCACCGGAGGCGCTGGCCTTCGTGGCCGGCCTCTCGCGGCGATTCGAAGGTAGGCGCCAGGAGATTCTCGAGCGGCGAGCCGACGTACAGATCGAGATCAATGCCGGCCGGGTACCTGATTTCCTGGCTGAAACCGCCGGCATCCGCGAGAGCGAGTGGACAGTCGCGCCGGCGCCGGCGGACCTGCAGGACCGGCGGGTAGAGATCACCGGACCGACCGACCGGAAGATGATGATCAATGCGCTCAACTCCGGCGCGAGCGTCTTCATGGCCGACTTCGAGGATGCCAATGCGCCGACCTGGGACAACCTCGTGTCCGGTCAGATCAATCTGCGCGACGCGGTGGATCGGACGATTGCTTTCGAGTCGCCTGACGGACGCACCTACAGTCTTGACGAACGGACCGCGGTGCTCATGGTCCGGCCGCGGGGCTGGCATCTGGTGGAGAAGCACGTGCTGATCGATGGGCAGCCGGTTTCCGGCGGTCTCTTCGACTTCGGCCTGTACCTCTTCCACAACGCGCGTGTCCTCATGGAGCGCGGAACCGGGCCGTACTTCTACCTTCCCAAGCTCGAACACCATCTCGAGGCCCGGCTCTGGAACGACGTCTTCGTCCACTCGCAACGGGTGCTCGGCATGCCCGTCGGGACCATCAAAGCGACAGTTCTCATCGAGACAATCCTCGCTGCCTTCCAGATGGACGAGATCCTCTGGGAGCTCCGCGACCACTCGGCGGGCTTGAATTGCGGGCGCTGGGACTACATCTTCAGCATCATCAAGAAGTTTCGTGACGATCCCGGCTTCGTGCTCCCTGATCGCGGTCAGGTCACGATGACGACCCACATGATGCACTCGTACTCGCTTCTGTGCATCCGCACCTGTCACCACCGTGGCGCTCACGCGATCGGCGGCATGTCGGCATACATCCCGGTGCGCGCCGACGCGGCGGCAAACGCTGAAGCCCTCCGGCAGGTGACTGCCGACAAGCGGAGGGAGGCCGGCGACGGCCACGACGGCACCTGGGTCGCGCACCCCGGTCTCGTCCCGGTCGCAAAGGACGTTTTCGACGAGCTGATGCCCGGCCCGAACCAGCTTGACCGGCGGCGTGACGACGTTGCGGTGTCGGCGGCGGACTTGCTGACTCCGCCCACCGGAACGGTGACGGTGCCTGGTATCCGTCTCAATATCAGCGTAGGCATCCGGTACCTCGAGTCGTGGCTGCGCGGGATCGGCGCGGCGGCCATCAACAACCTGATGGAAGACGTGGCGACTTCCGAAATCTCGCGCGCTCAGATCTGGCAGTGGATCCGGTACGGGGTGACGCTCGAAGATGGGCGCCGGGTGACCCGGGAACTCGTCGAAGCCATGCTCGCGGAGGAGATCGACGCGATTCGAGCCGCCCTGGGCGAGGAGGCATATGCCGCTGGCCGGTTCGACCTGGCCGCCTCGCTCTTCGCCCGCGTCGCGCTTGGTCCCGAGTGGGAGGACTTCCTGACGCTCGTCGCGTACGACGAGCTACCCTAGCGGCGCTCGGTTCCCTCTCGCACCGGCCGGCACGGCAGGTAGGCCTTCTCCGTCCGCCCGCGCCGTGCGGAGTGGAGTCGCTGCCCGGTCCTCCCGGCACACCAACGCGCCTCGGCGTATCGCTTCCGACGGTTTCGCATTCTCGCCGGCAGCCGGCTCCAGCTGGCATGTAACTTGCCCTCTGATGGGTTGCGGTCAGTTCAGGACCGTAAGGAGGACACCACATGGGTGAGCTCAAAGATAAGGTCCAGGGCCAGGCCAAGGACGTGATGGGTAACGTCACGGGCGACGAGCAGCAGCAGACCGAGGGCAAGGCGCAGAAGGCCTGGGGCGATGTGCAGGGCACTGCCAACGATGTCAAAGACGCCGTCGGATCTGCGGTCGGCAACGCCACTTCCGGAGGCGACAACAGCGATTCGACGTCGCAGAACGTCGACAACACCCCGAACACGTAACGGGAAGGGCGCTCCGGGGCCGGGACGGTCATCCGTCCCGGCCCCGTTTGTCTGCTTCGGGAAGACGTCGGGGTCGTGCGGGAGCTTCCCTCGCCACCGGACCCGGGCTCGCCGGCCAGGGCCGATAGAATCGCACGGAACGAGCGCGGCGCCGCGAGTGCCGCGGACGAGGAGTGTCCTCCCTTGAGATTGCGTCGCCTCCTGCCGATCCTGATCGCGTGTCTTGCCTTTCTGGTTCCCGGCGTCGCCGCCCTGGCGGACTCGAATACGGCGGTTCTCGACGCGCTGGCCAGGGGCGACGTGTACATCTCGGACCAGGCATACGGTCACTTCGGCGTCAAAACGGGCGACCTCAACCGGCTGCAGGCGGCAGTGAATGCGGCCGGCGCCAGGCAGGTACCCGAGAAGATCGCCATTCTGGCGCACGTGCCCTCGAACATCCTCTCGCCGGCGCAGGCCGCGTCGCAGCTACGAAACTACGAGGATTTCGCCGGAAGCCTGATCGTCGTCTATCCGCGCGGCATCGGAATCAGCTCGGACACGCTCTCTGTCTCGCAGGAAACATCCATTGCCCTGCGAGCCCGACCCCGCTGCACGGCATATGGATTCACTTCCTGCGCCATATTCGCGGCGGGTCTGGCCGTGACCGAGACGCGGGCCGCGGAGGATACCGCGTTCCGAAACTCGCTCGTGACGTGGGGCATCATCGCCTTTATCGTGCTCGTCGTGGGCGGCGCTCTCCTTCTCGCCTATTTCCGCCGTCGTTCCGTGTTCGGCGGCCGCACCGACGAGCTGCGCGCGGCTGCCGGCCACACGCTTTCACTCGCCGACGAGGCAGTCAATGAGATCGAGGTTGCGGCCCCGCAAATGCCCCCGGATGTCAGGTCGGAGTACGATCGTGCGCTGGGCCTGCGCGACCGGGCCCGCACCGAGATCGAGCGAGCGTCGACTCAAGGAATGCTCATTCAGGCGAACGAGGATGCGGCCCAGGCAACGCTGGCACTGCGCGGTGTGATGCACCGGCTGGGTATCGAAGGCGCCCTCACCTCGCCGCTCGACGTCCCGGCTCGCCGTTGCTTCTATTGCGGGCGGGAAGACCGGCCGCCGTACATCACCCGCACGATCGACGATGGCCGCGGTAACACCATGGAGGTCGAGATTTGCTCGGTGTGCGCGCAGCAGCTGGCGCAGGGGCAAACGCCGCAGATCGCGACGGTAGGGTACAGCGGCGCGGCCGTTCCATGGTGGGCGGTGCCCAACAATCCGTGGTACTACGCCTACGGCGGCCCCTCCTGGCAGTACTGGCTTCCCTTCATCGTCGGAATCGATGTCGGCGGCTGGTTCGCCGGTCCCGGGCTGTTCATGGATCCTGGCGCCGGCTGGGTTGGCAATGACATGTCCGGCGCCGCCTCGGCGCCGACCGATGCAGGAGGCGCCGGCTTTGGCGGCTGGGGCGATGGTGGCGCCATGGACGCGGGCCCTCCAACCGACGCCGGCGGAGCCGATTTCGGCGGCGGCGACTGGGGCGGTGATGCTGGGGGCGGCGGCGATATGGGGGGCGGCTGGGGTTAGGATGCCACGAGGCGGAGTTGCGGGCCCGCCTCGAGCGACCACGACTCGATCACGAGGTTGCTCGTGCTGCTGTTGCCGCTGTCGCGCTGAGCGCGCCCGAGGTCCACAAACCAGCGTGCGTCGTGCGTCGTGATGAAGAGCTGACGATCCCCAAATCGCTGGAAAAGCAGGTCGGCCACGCGTTGCTTGTGCGCGGCATCGACCGACGTCACGACATCGTCGAGGACCAGGAGCGGCCAGTCGCCGTTGAACCGATTGGCGAAGGCCAGGAAGAGGCAGAGACCGAGCGAATCCAGGTGTCCTTCGCTGCTGAAGGCCCGTGGGTCCTCGAGGGCGCGCTCGTAAAACCCCATCTGGAGCTCTGAGCTGCCGCGCTTTCTGGGATCCATGGTGAGCTGTACGACTCCGTGTCCCTCCTCCGGGTGCAGGAAGTCGTAGTAGTCGGCCAGATCGGAGCGCAGCTCGTCGTAGACCGTCTGTATCTCCCGGTTCTTCACGCGGTTGAAGGTGCCGTAGGTGTCACGGGCCAGCTTCAACGACCGACGGCGGGCTCGCAGCTTGCGCTCGATACCGCGTCGCTCGTCAATCAACGCCTGGTGATCCTGGCGGCTGCGCTCTATCGCGGCGTGTGTCACGCGGACCTGCTCGATCACCGCCAGCGCCTGCTCGGCGGCGCGATGCCTGTCGGGATCCTCGGTTTCACGCTGGCCGCGGTCGCGGAGCGTGGTTGCCGTTGCCTCTGACCACGATTGCCACCGATCGAGCGCGCGGTCCAGCCGCTCCGCCATGTCCACGCTCTCCGCTACCGCCTCGGTTCGCACGCTTTCGCGCAGCATGGCAAGCGCGTCGAGCGGCGTCGATGGCGCAGTGATTCCGGTCCGCGCCAGCAGACCAAGCGCCTCTTGAGTGCGGGCCGCGGTCGCCTGCAGCGAGGAATCGAGGGCATCGCGGGCCTCGTCGAACTTCCGCTTGAAGAGGCTGGCCGCCTCCAGGTCGGTGATTCTCGCGGCAATGTGACGGAGCAGATCTTCGGCCTCGATGCGTTGCTCGCAGAGCGGACACCGGCTGGTGTTGATCTGCAGGATGTAGTCGCGGCCCCGCAGGAGGACCTGCAGTAAGTCGAGCGCCTGTGCCCCCAGCTTCACATCGTGACGGGCCCGGGCCAGCTCGAGATACTGCCGGATGGCCTCACGGAGTAGCCCCTGTTCGATGCCGCGAGACAGCGCATCCGCGGCGCGCTCGCGTGCTTCGGTCGCCGTGTCCACCTGCCGGGCGGACAGTCGCTCCAGCACGACGGTACGGGCCTGGCCGGTGTCGGCGAGCTCGCTCATCTCTATCTCGAACCCAAGGTCACTCAGGGCCTCGTTTGCCTGTGCGAGCAGCTCATCGGTCGTCGACTCGTCTTGTGGGAGCGCCCGCAGCGCATTCTCGATCTCAGCCCGCCTCGCCTCCAGGGTCGTGACGTCGCGTTCGATGGCATCGGCCGCGCGCTTGAAGGCAAGCTCGGTCCGATCGAGAGTCTCGGCTCCGATCAGCTCCGTCATGCTGCGGTAGCGGTTGGCCGGGGTCGCATGGATGAACTGCTGGAGCTGAGCGCGGCGCAGAATAAAGCTGAGACGTCCGCCTCGGGCCAGGTGCGTCTCGAGCGCCGCCGGTACGTCCACGACACCCGACAGGTGGCGCGTAATGGAGAGATCGGGATCGCAGTATGTCGCCGACACGCGAGCCTCGTTCCCGTCGTGGCGAACGTGGGGACCGTGCAGGCGCAGGCTGAGTCCCGCCACACCGCTCAGGGTGGAGACCGACCCGGTGTAGAGAAACTCAAGGGCGTCCACGAACGCGCTCTTCCCGGTGCCGTTTCCGCCACCCAGGACGACCGAGCCCCCGTCAAACGCCAGTGAGGCCCTGGTGATGCCGCGTAATGCGGTGACGTCCAGCTTCCAGAGACGCGTCACACCGGCTCCTGGTTCCCCAGGCGGTCGAACAGCTCGACCAGCCGGTCCTCTCGCATCATCAGTCCCTCGCTCCGCAACCGCTGCAGAGCCGAGGCAAGCTCTTCTCCCTCCGGGCCAGTCACCCGGAGCTCATCCAGGAACCAGTCGTAGATGCGCTCCTCGACGGTCTTCTCCACGCCGACTACAAAGCCTTTCGCACAGCTGTATCCTCTCCTGGACGGGACGGCACTGGACCGGCCGGCGAGGACTCACGGGACACGCCAGGGAGCCTTCACCGTGCATGATGATACGCGGTGCGGACGGCGGATTCAATGATCAACGCGCGATGAGCAGGTAACCGGCGGCAGCTACCGCCCAGAGCGCATAGCTCGCGACGAGGCTGGGAACCACTGCCAATCTTCCGAGGAAGAGGTACATCGCAACAACGAATACCAATGTCACCGGAAAGGCCAGCAGCGCCGAGAGTGCGAGCTGGCGGGCCGCGGATGGTCCATGACTCATGCCCACGAAGAAGAAGCTTGTCGCGGTGATGACCGGTGTCATGACGAGCACCCCCGCCACGCGACTACCGCTCGGCAGCAGTAAGATCGCCGCGACGATGATCCCGGCGAGGCCACCCTTGGCTAGTGCCTCCAGTACGGTAGCCGCTGACTGCTGACTCATTTCCTCTCCGTACAGGTCGAACCGCGGACGGCTGCGCATTGCGCAGCCGTCCGTTTTCCAGGTCGGCCCCCCATCCTGGGCCCCTAGAAGCGAGCTAAAAGCGCTGAATCAGCGACGCGGGCTCGTGGTAGAGCGTGTGCAGCTTGCCGGAGGTGTCGAACTGCACGACGTCCCACGATCCGAAGACGTTGTGGTGATTGTTGAAGTCCATGGGTCCGGAAGCTCCGTCGAAGTTGATCTTCTTCCCATGGCGCAGCAGCGCGTAGCAGCCGGTGTACGTGGCGCAGCGCTGGCCGGGAGGATCGGATACCGCGCGAAGCTTGTTCACCCATACGGACGGGTTCGTCGAATGCGCCGCGTCCATCGCAAGCGCTGCGATGACTACCGCGTCGTACATGTTGGACGACAGATCGAGCGGCTGCCTGGTGTGGTAGACCTGCTGATAATCGACCGTGTAGTGCTTCCAGGCGGGGCCTGCCGGCGCAGAGCCGGCCATGCCCGACAGGTACTTCGAAGCGTAGCTGAGGCCCATGGCTTTGGCGATGGTTACATCGCCGGCATTGTCGGTTCCGATTACCGGGATCTTCATCAGGCCGAGCTCCTCCATGTTGTGGAAGAGCGTTCCGGCGGTCTGAGCATCGCTCTGCCAGAAGGCGACATCCGGCTTCTTGGCGAACGCCTGCTCGAGCTCGGTGCGGTACGAGCTTTGACCGGGCACGAGTGACACGTTGGCAACAACGTGGCCGCCGTGGCGCTGGTAGTCCGCGGAGAGCGGCGGCACGATCGTCTGCGAGTTAAACCCGTTGGTGAACAGCATGACGGCGTGCAGCAGCTTCTTGTGGATCGCGTACGCTGCCATGCCCTTTGCCATGGTCGAATCCGACGGCGTGACCCGATATACGTACTTGTAGCTCATGTTGTCGTAGGTCGGAGCGCCCGCCACCAGAAAGTCCACCAGGTGCGTGGGGTCGTACAGCCGGATGACCGAAGCGGCCGTGAGCACGGTCGGACCGAGCTCGAAAGCAGGCTTCTTCAATTCAAGTGCGTGCCAGGCGGGTACCGCATCTACCGCGTCCCCGGCGTCATCCTGCAGCTCAGCCTGCAGCTGCTGGCCCATGATGCCGCCGTGGTGGTTGACCTCCCACTCGCCTACGGTGGCGCCGTGGAGCAAGGCGCTTCCCACGAACGACACGTTGCCGGTCATGGGAAAGAGCTCTGCCATGAACACGGGCGCTCCGGCGCGCGGCGTGCTCGCCGCCGTCCGCTGGATCCCGAGATTTGTAAACACAAGCGCCAGGATCGCGACCAGCGTTGCCAGCCGGAATCCGCGTCGTCGATACATCTGCCTCAAAGCCACTGGTGCTTCCCTCCTGAAATAACTGGGGTTCCATTGAAAGCGCATTTGGTACGGTGGCCCGCGAAATCGTTGGGCTTTCGTTTCCCTCCTCTCTGCTCGTTCACAAGCCGACGGCGCCCTGCTGCGGCGCCTGTCCCAAAAAGATGGCGGCGAGATCCGCCCGCCGGATCTCGTCTGCCGGCCCCTGGGCAAAATTGCGGCCGGCGATCAGGATGTATGCCCAGTCGGCGTGATCGAGCGCCAGGTCGACGTTCTGTTCCACCACGACCACGCTCGTGCCGCTCGCTGCGATGGCTTGAACTCGATCCCAGATGCGGCCGACATACATTGGGGCGAGACCGGCGGTGGGCTCGTCCAGCAACAGGACCTGCGGGTCCAGCATCAGCGCCCGCGCCATGCCGAGCATATTGCGCTGCCCGCCGCTCAGGACGCCGGCCGGCCGTCGCGCTGCCGCCTGCAGATCGGGGAACATCGCGAGCACCTCGTTCATGCGCTCCTTGATTCCCCCTTTGCGGGTAAAGGCGCCCATCTCGAGGTTTTCGACAACCGACATCGACGGAAAGACATTGCCGACCTGCGGCACGTAGCCCATGCCCGCCCGCGCAACACGGTGGGACTCCCATCCCGTGACGTCGCGGTCACCGAGTAGCACGCTGCCACTCATCGGGCGCAGGATTCCCATGACCGCCTTGAGCAGGGTAGACTTGCCGGCGCCGTTAGGACCCACGATCGCGGTAACGGCTCCCGGTTGCGCGTCAAGGTCGATATCCGAGACGACCGGCAAACGACTGTAGCCGGCGCTCAAGGCGCGAACGGTGAGGGCGCTCACTCCGCCGGCCCCGCGCCGCTGCCAAGGTAGGCGCGCACGACTTCCGGATTCGCCCGGTGCTCCGACATCGCTCCTGCCGCCAGCGTCTTTCCCTCCGCCATCACGATCACCAGATCGCACAGCCGCTCGACCACGTGCAGATTGTGCTCGACGATCAGAAACGTGATTCCCTGGCGCCGGAGGTCGCGGATGTGCTCCTCCAGACGAGTCATGAGTGCCGGATTCACGCCGGCCATTGGCTCGTCCAGGATCAGCATGCGCGGCTCGGCCATCACCGCGCGGGCCAATTCCAGGAGTCGCTTCTGCCCCCCGCTGAGGTTCTCCGCCCATTCATCGCGGAGATCGTCGAGGCTGAAGATAGAGAGCAGGAGTCGAGCTTTCTCCACCAGCGCTCGCTCCTGTTTCTGGACCGAACGGCGCCGGAACAGCGCGCCAAACAGAGACTCGTCGATCTGACCGGTCGCCGCCACCAGGAGGTTTTCGAGCACGGTGAGCTTGGTGAACTCACGGGATAGCTGAAAGGTACGCAGCAACCCGGCGCGCGCTACACGATCCGGCGCCCAATGGCTGATATTCTGGCCGGCATACTCCACGGATCCGCCCTGGAGACGCATCATGCCCGTCACGAGGTTGACCAGCGTCGTCTTCCCGGCGCCATTCGGGCCGATCAGAGCGGTGATACTCCCTGCCGGAACCTGCAAGCTGCAACCGTTGACGGCCTGCACACCGCCGAAGGCGTGCCGGACGTCCTGGACGGAGAGGATCGCCTCAGGCGCTGTCACGCGCTGCCTCCCGGACTCGTTGAGCTCGTCGCGGTTTGAGCTCGTAGCGCCGGCGCCGCTCAGGAAGTACGCCCTGCGGACGGAAGTACATCACGATGATGATGAGAACGCCGATGGCGATATTCCGCAGCGCGCCCAGGAGCTCTGGATGATTCGGAACCTGCGGCAGCAGCCCGGTTCCCTCGATGATCACGATCCGCACCAGCAGGGCGCCGAGAATGGCGCCGAAAACGTTGCCACGTCCGCCGACCAGCAGCGCGGAGAAGACGATGACGGTCTCGACGATGGCCCACGCGCTCGGATTCATGGCGCCGATATACAGGATCGTCAGCGCCCCGGCGAGTCCGGCATACATGCAGCCCATCATCATGGCCTGGAGACGCAGCCGCATCGTTCGCTTGCCGAATGCCGCCGCCACGTCGGGATCGGAACGGATGGCGCGAAGAGCGCGCCCGAAGGGCGATCGCTCGATCCGGTAGGCCACGACGAAGAACAGGACGACGCAGATCGCGGCGATTGGGATGAACACGTAGACGTACGAATTCGGGTCCGCGTTGAAGTTCGTGGCGAGCGGCTGTGGCACGTTCAGAAGCCCCGTCGTGCCGTTGAAGAGCCCGGTGAAATTGGAGGCGAGGTTCCAGGAGATGCTCCACGTCGCCACCAATACGATGGCGAGATAGTCGCTCCGCAGCCGCCGCATCGCCAGGAGTCCGACGAGGGCCCCGAATAGCCCAGCAGCTACACCGCCCGCGATCAACGGCAGGGGAAACGGCCAGTTAAGCCCCAGGATGTAGGTCATCTGGGAGTCGAGCGTCGCGGGACCCAGAGCAACGACCCCGGCCACATACGCGCCGACTGCCATGAAGGTGATGTACGCGAAGTCGAGGATGCCGGTCATGCCGAACGAGATGTTCAGCCCCATCGTCAGCATGCAGTAGATGAGGAAGTACACCGCGAGATTCGCCAGGTAGTAGGCGAGAGGTGTGTCCATATCGCTACGCCTTTCCCAGGACCGACATCAGGCCCTGCGGCCGCGTCAGCAACACGAGGACGAGGAGCACGAAGGCCACGTCCAGCTTGTACTGCGACGGGATCCACACCGACGACAGCTCGACCGCCATGCCGATGATGAGGGCGCCCAGCATCGCTCCGTACGGCTTACCGATCCCTCCCAGAATGACGGCGGCGAAGATGACGAAGAGGAAGGTCACGCCGATGCTGGAATCAAACGTCGCCACGTTGAGCGCCAGCACCCCGCCCCCCAGTCCCGCGAGCACTCCCGAGAGGAGCCAGACCAATGCCGTCACCTGGCGGGCAGGGATACCGCTGACACTGGCCAGATTCTTGTCGTCGGACATGGCGCGCATTGCCTTGCCAAGCTTGGTTCGGGTGAGAACGAGATGGATAGCGACCATGACCGCGATGGAAAGGGCAATGATGCCGAGCTGGTCGGCCGTTAACAGGAGCGGACCGATCGAGATCGGATTCTCCAGGGGCACGTTGTACTGCTTGTAGTCGGCGCCCCAGACGGCGAGGATGGTGTTGGCAAGGATGAGCGACAGGCCGAATGTGACGACCAGGATAATCAGCAGCGGGCCGCCCTTGCGCACGAACGGCTCGAGAACTACCTGGCTGATGATCAGAGCCGCCACGCCGACTCCGAAGCTTCCCGCTATAAGGGCCAGCCAGAAGTTCCACCCGAATGCCGAATTCAGCGTCCACGTCAGGTAGGCGCCCAGTGTGAGAAAGTCGCCATAGGCGAAATTGACGTAGTTGGTCACGCCGAACTGCAGTGTCAGCCCGACTGACGCAATGGCTACCACCGACGCCGTTACCAGGCCGAACCCCACAGATAAGAAGAAGAGCTGCACTATTCCCCTCCACGCACTGCCGCTACCAGTGCCCGCAGATTCTCTTCCTGAACGCCGTGCGGAAGCGTGCATCCCGGCGCCACGACGATCCTGCGCTCGCCGGTCGCTGCGAGCACTGCTTCCACCTGCGCTGTCACGTCTGAGGAGCTTCCCGTCACCAGCGGATCGACGCGGCCGATGCCGCCGGTGAGACAGCGCGAGGTGAGCGCGAGGGCGTCGCGGAGAGACGGTTCTGTCTCGCGATCCTCCCACGACACCGCGTCCACCGGGTAGCGATTAGCCAGGTCGAAGTACGGGCCGCGCCCGTGAATGTGGAGCATGATGCCCCAGGCTCGCTCGCGCAGCGCCGTCAGAACGCGCAGGTCGTAGGGCACGCCCAGCGCCTCGTACACCGCTCGGTCCACGCTCTCGTTCGCATGTATGCAGAGAAAGAAGATGCCGTCGGCACCACTGTCGAGGCACGCAGCGCCGAAGGCAGCAACATCCGCCGCCATGCGCGCGAGGGCATCGTGAATCGCATCGCCGGACTCCAGAATCAGCGGCCCGAGCTTTCCTCCGGCGAGCTTGACTGCCATGGTCAACGGACTGAACACGGTTTGAAGGATCGGCACGTCCGGCCCGAGAGCCTCGCGGACGAGCGCCACGGCGCGAACCTGCTCCCCTAGCTGACCGGCCCGAGCCGTGACGGGAGGAAGGCGTCGCCAGTCTTCCGGACGCTTGATTGGACCCGACACGAACTCGGTGGACCCACTCCCGTCGGTCGCCAGCCGGGTTTCCATCCCGTAGTCCATGACCGAATACATCCCGGTTGGTACCAGGCGGATGAGATCGAGATCGAATGCGCCGGCGAGCTCAACCGTGGCAGCGGCGAGCGACTCGGCCCGCAAATCCCGGCCCGGCGAGTGCTGCCAGAAGGTGACCGGAGGATAGTCGACCGGTGCGCCGCGAAACGCCGCGGCCACGCGCTCCCGACGGGTCATGCCGGCGACGGCCGTATCACGCATGCTCCACCCTCACGCCTTCAGACTTGAGCCCGGCGCGCGTTCCAGCAGGGCCCCTGCCGGCTCCGTCCTCGTGGGCCGCGCCCGACGGGGTGGGGTATGTGTGCGGTACCTCGGCGATGTTCGCGAAGAGGATCGCGTCGCTGGAGAGGAGGCTCTCGATCACCATGCGTTCAGAGGCCAGCGTGTTGGCGGTTGCCAGAGCGCGGGCGCCCGCGGGATCGCCGCTCTCGATGGCGGCGATGAGCCCATGATGGTTGGTAGCGCTGACATCAACGCGGAGAATGGCGGCCAGCGAGAGGTGAAACAGCCGCTCCATCTGCTGCAGCACCTGCTCGAGCGCCGCTGCCAGCCTGCCATTTCCTCCAAGCCGCGCGATCGTGGCATGAAACTGTGAATTCACGCTCAGGAAGTCGCTGATGGTCTCGTGATCGTTGGGATCGTACCCGGCACTGCTTAGCGGTTCCAGTATCGCGAGGTGTTGGGACGACAGCTTGCGGCACGCCGCGAGCGCAACCGCTTCACCCTCCAGGATCACCCGTAGCGCGAAGAGATCTCGCACGTCTTTGATCGTGACGGGCGCGACTGCATAACCGGAACGAGCCTCGACATCGACCAGTCCATCGCGTTGCAGCCAAGAGAGCGCCTCACGAACGGGCGTCTTGCTCAGGCCGAGCTCGGCTGCCAGCTGCGCCTCGGTAAATGGCATACCGGGGGGCATCGCCAGGCAGATGATGCGGCGCTTGATCGCCCGGTACGCCTGGTCGCTAAGCGTGGGCCGGCGAGGAGGGTTGTTCATGGTTCTACTGCCGAGCGCAGGGCCTGCAGGTTCTCGCGGGAAACGCTGACAGGGATCGTGCAACCCGGTGCCACGACCAACCCACGGTCGCCGGCATCCGCGACGGCCTGGCCCACCTGTTCGGCCACATCTTCCGGCCTACCGGACGCCAGCGGGACGCGCCGTCCGACGCCGGCGACAAAGCTGCGCCTGGTCATGGTTCGCGCTTCCGCGATTCCGGGCGTGGTCTCACGATCTTCCCAGCTGAGAGCATCTACCGGGTATCGATCCGCGAGGTGCATGTACGGCTTGTCACCGTGGAGATGGAGCACGACTATCCAGGCAAGGGGCCGCAGCGCGGACAGCACCTGCAAGTCGTACGGCACACCGAGCCGCTCGTACTCGTCTCGATCGAACCCGCTGTTCGCCAGCTGGCTGGCAAAGAAGAAGCCGTCAGCCCCTGCCTCGATGCAGGCCTTACCGAACGCCGTGACATCCGCGGCGAGGCGAGCGAGCAGCGGCGGCAGACTCGGGGTCGTCATCAGTGCAGGCGTGAGCTTGCCACCGACCAGCTTCGCGGCCAGGCTGAGTGGACTGTAGATAGTCTGGATGATCGGGGTGTCATCCCCAAGCCCGGCGCGTACCCGGCGCACCGCTTCGATCTGGCGCGCGAGCTCGCCCTGATCGGGAGAGGCCGCCGGCACGCGGCTCCAGTCGTCCGGCCCGGAAACCGGCCCCGACACATATTCGGTGGTGCCGAGCCCGTCCGAAGAGAGCCGGATTGCCACGCCGTAATCCACTACTGGATACATGCCCGTTGGATGCAGCTTCACGATATCGAGGTCATAGGTTCGCTGGAGGTCCAGGGTGCAGGTCGCAAGGCCGTCCGGCGCCTGATCTTCCCCCGGGAAGTGCACCCAGAAGCTTACCGCGGGACGATCGACCGGCTGGCTCGCCAGCGCCGCGCGCACGCGATCCCGGTGGGAAAGGCGTGTCCCGCTTGCCCGGTGGACTGTCCCCGGTCGCGCGGTTTCCGTCATGCTATGGTCCTTTCTTGTCTGGTTTCTCCCCGAGTAGCCACCGTCACGAGGCTTCACCGCCGCCGTGACCGGCCGCATGGGCCAGCGGGAAAGGGAGGTTCGGGTAGACGGGCCAGTCGTACTCGTGCACGTATTCGCCGCTAGCCTCGTCCAGCCGGTACGAGAGGTGCGAACCGTGCCGGGAGATGGCTTCGACGGCGCCGACCAGAGCGTCGATGTCTTGCCGCGTGCTGCCGACTCCCACGCTCATGCGAACCGCGCCCGGTACGTCGCCGCGGTGGCCCGCCGCGATCTCCCGGCGCAGGGCGGCGGCACGGTCCACCGGATAGCGCAGGAGGCGTTGTAGGTAGGGATGGGCGCAGAAGCAGCCGTGACGGACGCCGATCCCGTATTCCGCGCTGAGAATCACCGCCAGCTCGCCGTGAGGCATGCCCGCGAGATTGAACGACACGATACCGAGGCGTTGCACGTCTTCGCCATCCCATAGGGCGTAGATCTCGATGCCGGGTATCGCTTGCAGAGCTTCGCGCGCGTAAGCACCGAGCGCCATCTCCTCGACTGCCAGGCGTTCCATGCCGTATTTCGCGAGCATCTCGCAGGCCACGCCCAGGGCGACGGCGCCAACCACGTTTGGCGACCCGGCCTCCTGCCGGTCCGGCAAGGAGGTCCAGAGCACGTCATCGAGCGTGACGAAGCTCACGGCTCCCCCGCCGTAAAGAAACGGGCGCGCTTCGGCAAGCCAATCGCTGCGTCCGACGAGAACACCGGCGCCGAATGGCGCGTACATCTTGTGACCCGAGAACGCCACGTAATCGGCGCCGAGCTTGCCGAGGTCGATGGGGAAGTGCGGTGCCAGCTGTGCCGCGTCGACCAGCACGCGCGCGCCGAAGCGATGTGCCAGGTCGACGATGTCGGCAATCGGCCAGACTTCACCGGTAACGTTGGATGCTCCTGTAACCGTTACTAACACCGGTCCGGCTGCCAGCCCCCGTAACGTATCCTCCAGCACCGTGAGAGCCGCCTCCGGGCTTGTCGGTGCGGGCAGGTACTGGATCGACCCTTCGCTTCGCCGCCAGGGGAGCAGATTGGCGTGGTGCTCGACCTCGAAGGCGATCACCGTCGTCCCGGCAGGAAGGGCCGAGGCGAGGAGATTGAGCGCGTCTGTCGTGTTCCGAGTGAAGATGGTGGTGTCGTCGGGACGCGCGCCGCAGAAGCGACTTACCGCCTGGCGAGCTGCCTCGTACGCTGCAGTCGACAGCTGCGACTTGTAGCCGGCGCCACGGTGCACGCTGCTGTACCAGGGAAGGAGCTGCTCGACCGCGTCCTTGACGGTGAGCAGAGGCGGGGTGCTGGCGGCGTAGTCCAGGTTGACGTAACGAACGACGTCACCGCGTGCGGTCGGAACCCGCACGTCCTGTCCCACGAGATCCAGCAGCTGACTCGTGCGCACCTGATACTCCCCCAGTCGCGCTTGGATATATCAGAGGATTCGTCCGAATACATCGAATGTATCACATGCATATGCCGAGTGACGTGAATGTACCGGGAGCAGTGTCATCTCCCGTGGACGCAACCGGCTGGCGCGCTGTTCCGCCGGCAACGTGAGAACGCGGAGCTTCTACTCCCAGCGAAAGGTCAGGGCAGCCACGACCGGCATGGCGATCGCCCAGGCGACGAGGAGCAACCCGCTACCCTGCGGAAGGTGCGACCCCGACTGAAGCACCGAGCGCAGGACATCGGCCAGCGCCGCCGCGGGAAGCACGCGGGCTACCGGAACAAGCCACGAGGGCAGATGGTCGAGCGGCGCAAAGAGGCCGCCGAGCAGGAGGAAGAGCAGAAAGAGACCGTTTGCGCCGGCCAGGGTCGCCTCCGCTCGCAGCGCGCCGGCGAGGGTCAGCCCGAGCCCGGCAAACGCCGCATTGCCGAGTACGAGTGCCAGCAGCACAAGGAGTAGCGAGCCGTGCGGCCTCCAGCCAAAGCCGGCGAAGGCGATCGCTATCAACATGGCCACCTGTACCGCCTCGATCATGGCGACGGACAGCAGCTTCGCCGCGATGAGCGCCCACCGCGGAAAGGGAGTCGATCCGTACCGCTTCAACACGCCGTAGTACCGCTCGTAGGCGGTGGCGATGCCGAGGCTGACCAGTCCGGTCGAGATTACCGCCAGGGCAAGCGTTCCCGGCACCAGGAAGTCGACCGCCTGTCGGGTCGATGGAAGGACGCGGGCGGATGCGAAAAAGATGAGCAGCGCCGCGGGGATGATGATGGTGACCAGCACGCTTTCGCCCCGGCGCATCGTGAGCCGCATCTCAGTGGCGGCCTGAGCCAGGATGGCGTGCCCGGTCTGCCCCGCCGTCACTCCACGAGATCCTTTCCCGTCAGGGCAATGAATGCGTCCTCGAGCGATCCCTCGCCGACCCGCAGCTCGGTCAGCGAAATCTGGCGGTCGCGCAGCAGCGTTGTGATCTCCACCAGCAGGCCTGGAACGTCGTCGGTCTGAAGGACGAAGGCGCCGGGTCCGGAACAGGCGACGCTGCGCGCCGACGGTAGCGCCTCGAGGTCCCGTGCGTCGAGCTGCCGCGCGGCGCGTAGCCGGACTGCTCCACTGGCCGCGGCGATCAGCGACTCGGGCGTGCCGAGTGCCACGAGGCGGCCCTCGTCCACGATGGCAACGCGATCGGCAAGCCGTTCCGCTTCCTCGAGGTAGTGGGTGGTGAGCACCACGGTGACACCCTCATGCTTGAGAGCGGCGATAACCTCCCAGGTCGATCGTCGGGCCTGCGGATCGAGCCCGGTGGTCGGCTCGTCGAGGAATACGAGCTCGGGCCGTGGAATGAGGGCGAGTGCCAGCGAGAGCCGCTGTTTCTGACCGCCGGAGAGACGGCGGAAGCGAGTGGCGGCAGCAGCTTCGAGCCCGACCAGCCGAAGCAGCTCCTCAGGGTCTCGCGGGGAGCGGTAGAACCGGGCGAACAGACGCAGCGCCTCGCGCGGCGTGATCGCGGGGTACAGGCCGCCTTCCTGCAGCATGACCCCGATGCGGGACTTGAGCGCGCTGCCCTCGGCGATGGGGTCGAGGCCGAGAACCCGCACCCGGCCGCCATCCGGCCGGCGATAGCCCTCCAGAATCTCAATGGTTGTGGTCTTGCCGGCCCCGTTGGGACCGAGCAGCGCGAACACCTCGCCCGGCTGTATGTCGAAGCTCAGACCGTCCACGGCACGGCGACGGCCGTACGCCTTTACCAGGTTCTCCACCACCACGGCGCGGCCGGATGTAGGAGCGGCCTGGGCCAGATCGGGCTGAAGCCTGGGGACGCCTACCTGCACGTCGTCGAGCTAGCGAGACGGACCGACCGCCCCAACCTCCGGGCGCAGCCGCCGGATCGGCTCGCTCTCCGCGACCGGCGCCTCGCGTGGCAGGACATGAACGCACAGGTACGTCAGCGCGCCGAACAGAAGGCCGATCAACGCCGCGTGGGCCAGCGCCGCGAACAGATCGAGCCCGGTCCACACGACAGCGGCGCCGGCCAGGACCTGGCCGAGCACGAGGACGAGTGCACCGGCCGAGGCGAAGGCCAGATCCGGTCGCTGCGTCCGACGCTGCCAGGCTGACACGAAAAGCACCGCGACGCCGACGGTAAGGACCGCCGCCGCGATGCGGTGACCGAAGGCGGCGTAGACCAGCCCGTGGAAGTCGGGCAGGGGAGTGCCATTGCACAGCGGCCATCCGCGGCACGCGTCGTCGGCATTGGCATGCCGCACGTAGGCGCCGCTGTAGACGACGAGGTACGAGTACAGGGTGAGTACCCACACGAGACGGCGGAATGCAAGCGGCACCGGTCGATCGCGCAGCGCCTCCGCCCCCCGCACTTCGAACAAGAAGACGGTCGTCAGCAGGACCGAGGCAAAGGCGATGAGCGAGACCCCGAAGTGGAGGGCAAGCACCGCTGCCAGCTGTGGGTACATGACGGCCCAGGCCCCGAGCCCGGCCTGGACGAAGAGGAACAGCACCATGATCGGCGCCAGGATCCGAATTTCTCGACGGCCCCGATACAGGTAGAGCGCGCCTGCCGCAAGGGCGAGAATGAGCATCGTCTCAACGCCGACGACGGCGCGGTGGCTGAATTCGATTGCCGTCGAAACCGCGAACTGCGGGATCAGCTGGCCGCGACAGAGTGGCCACGACCGGCCACAGCCGTGGGCGGAACCGGTGTTCGTGACCGTCGCCCCCATGACCAGGACCGCGAACATGCCCACGGTCGCGACCACGCCGAGCCACCGAGTGACCGACTTCAGCGCTTCCACAACCAATAATGCGGGATGTCCGGGCGGCCTGCCAAGCGCCGCTCGTCACCAGGCTTCGTGTCGTTCGTCGGCGGTGACCACCCACCGGCCGGAGCGCTGGGCCAGCGTTATGGCCTCGGCATCGCTGAGCTTCCCGGTCCTGGTGTGGCCGACTATGTAGAACACCACGAAGACCGATCCGTCCGGCCGGGCATCGAGCGTCGGTGCGGCGACGGCGTGGATGTCCTTGCTCCCTGCCGCGCGAACGTACGCGCCGTAGGCAAAGATCTTGCGTGCCGCGACGCCACTGACAACCAGGCGCCGTACCGTTACGGCGTCCCCACGCACCGCCGCGGTCAGAACACTGGAGATCGTTCCAAACGTTCCGCGGCAGATCGCGTCAGCGTCCGGCGGGACATTACTGGACCAGGAGCAGATGGGCTTTGACTGAGACGGCAGGCTAACCAGGGAGCACGCCGTCAGGAGCGGTACCAGCGCGGTGAGGATCAGGAGAGCGCGCGCATGGCCAGCAGCGGCAGTCCAGAACGGCCGCGGCGCAGCCGGATTCGGCGGTACGAGTGGGGTGAGGGTCAGGTTCACGGGTGCTCGAACATCGGCGATGGGCTCCGGCGCTCGACGTCCGGGCAGTGCCGTGCCTTCACATGGTAGCGCGGTGCGAGAGTCCCGCGGGCTCACCCGCTGTGGCACGCCACCTGCACACCGGACGGTCGAGAATGCCGGACCGGCGGAAGGGCGGGGGTGGATGAACGAGAACGCGGGACAGACGCTGGAGAGTGAAAGCCAGGCTCAGCGCCGGGAATCCTCGCTGGGCAATGTGCACGGCTCTCCGACCTGGCCGGTTGCTGCCGAATCTGCGACGAGCGCGGCAGGGAGTCCGGGGCCGGGATTGAGCTGGGCCGCGGTGGCGGGCCGGATCGGCGTGGACTATGCGGTGCTCGCGCATGACGGCGCTATCGTGTTCCCGGGCGAATTCTTCCCCGAGGCAGGGTACTTTCTCGATCCGGTTACGTTCGAGGCCCGCTATGTGGATGTCGGTGACACCGCCCTCGCGCCCGGATATTTCCTGGGTGCCCTGACGATTCGAGAGTTCGACGTCACATTGCCGACGATCACGGATGGAGCGGCGGCCGAGCATCCGATCGCCCCCGCCGGCGCTGGGCCGATCACAGCTCGCTTCGCGACCGATGAAAGCGCGGAGCGTGCCAGGGATGAGCTGCTGCGGGCATCGCTTGCCTCAGAGGTTCAGACCCGCCGCTCGGACGGCCGTGTCGAGGTGAGCGTGGGGAGCGCCGGGCTCCCGGGACGGGTCGCCACGGTTCTGGCGAGGCACGGCGGGACGATCACGTCGGTCACGACGGCTCCTGCCGCCGATCGGGGGCCGGCCCGCGTGACCGCTTCGGCGCCCCAGCGGGAGCACGGCGACGCGGCGCGTGGCGGCACGGGCGCTACCGGAGACAGCGCCGACGCACATCCGTGACTCGGCCCCGCGGCAGCACCCGTTGCTAAAGGTGCCGGCCGGCGACGCGAGCCAGGGCCCATCGCCAGGTGCTCAACGTGGCCAGGTTGAAGAGCAGGGCGACGAGGGCGAACGTGAGCGGCACGAGGCGACGCTCGCCGGCGGAGCGAAGCAGCAACCCGATGAGGCAGCCGCCGAGCCAGGCGCGTGCCGTCGCCTGGACGCCCGAAGACGAATCCCGCAGCGCTCGATGTGAGTAGGCGCCGAGTAGAGGGGCGCTCGCGAACCAGCCGGCGAGGAAGGGGCCGGCGGTCATCAGGGCTGGGATTGCGCGAGAGGCGTCGTGCTCCCCGTGACTGGCGCGGCCGATGACCGCGAACAGAAGGATGAGGACCGCGTCGCCGCAGGCGGCAAGAAGCGTGATGCCCAGGTCGGGACCGCGTCGCAGTCGTGGGCTCATGTGTCTCCGTCGTAGCCCGGCAGCGATGTCGGCTGCGGGTAGCGTGGGCCAATCGACAGCTCATTATGCGAGACGAGTGAACGGGCCCGATCCCCGCTGCCGGCGCCCGGCGCATGGTTCCGTCATCAAGTCGCCGCGGCTGATCGAGCCTCGGTCGGTCAGCGGTCCTTCGGTCGCGCCGGGCAGCAAATTTGTCGTCCTTTCGAGGGATGTTCGCGACCGAGATTCGTCTTGTGCTTCCGGCGACGCTCCTGTAGGATGAATGAGTACCCCTTCGTGGAAGGACTGGGCAGGCAATGAGATTCATCGCGTTTCCCCGCATCAGCGGCATCGACATCCCGGTGCTCGCTCTCCCGCGGGTTACTGCGCCCTTTGCCGTTCGGCCCATGATCATGCAGACGTGACGATCAGGTGATCCAGACTCTCTGGACCGCGGGCCGACAAAACGGCCCGCGGTTTTTTTATCGCTTGCAGGAGGGAATCATGGACGGCTTGCTCCAGCTCAACATCGCGGAAGATATCGTGGCACGTCGCTCGTCAGTCGAGCAGGCGCTGCAGGTGAACCATGTATCGAAGTACTTTGGCGGACCGTCGAGGTTCAGTCTGCCCACGGCGAAGCCGAAGAAGCGGGTGGTAGCGGTCGACGACGTGTCGATGAAGGTCCGGCGCGGCGAGATTTACGGCGTGCTCGGCGCTAACGGCCACGGTAAGTCGACTTTGATCCGGTTGATCTCGACGCTGCTTCTGCCCGATGCAGGAACGGTCGAGGTCTTCGGGTACGACGTCGTGCGCGAAGCCGCGCAGGTGCGCCGCCTGCTCAATCGCGTGTCGGTGGAGGCGTCGCTCTTCAAGAAGCTCTCGGCGATGGAAAACCTCCTCTACGCCGCGCGGCTCTACAGTGTCGACGCCGCCCTGGCGCGCCGCGAGATCGTGCGGATCCTCGGGATGCTGGGCGTGCCGGAGAAGCGCGTGCGGCAGCCGGTCGAGAAGATGTCGCGCGGCATGCAGCAGAAGGTAGCCGTGGCGCGGGCGCTGCTCACGTCGCCGGTGCTCCTGCTGCTCGACGAGCCGACGACCGGTCTCGACCCGCGATCGAAGAAGGACGTGCAACGCTTCGTGCTCGAGCTTCGCGACCGCCACGATGCGACGGTCCTGCTCACCAGCCATGACATGGAGGAAGCGGACCACATGTGCGACCGGCTGGCGATCCTGCACAAGGGCAGCATCGTCGTCGAGGGCACGCCGCTGGAACTGAAAGAGGAACATGCCAGAAGGCATGGAATGGAGGCTCTTCCCTCACTCGAGGATGTCTTCATGGACATCACCGGGCGAAGCCTGGAAGAGGCCGACGAAGGAGATGAAGAAGAATGATCGCAACCGCTCAGCTCCCCCTCGTCCGGGAGCTAAAGGCGTCGTACGCCTTCGTCGAGCGGAACGTCAACCTCTCGAAACGGTACTGGGGTTGGGAGCTGACGTACCTGTTGTACACGGTCGCGCAGTCGGCAGCGGTGATCTATATTGCCGACGCCGTTCCGCAGGACCCGAAGCATCCGTTCGACGTCAGCGCCTTCACCCTGTACCTCGCGATCGGTGCGCTGACCTGGTCGTACATGGCGAACCTGTTCATGGCGATCGCTGAGAGCGTCCAGTGGGAGCGCTGGGAGGGCACCATTGAGTACTCGATGATGGCCCCCATCTCGATCCTCACCTACATCCTGGGGTCCTGCCTGTTCGGCGTGCTGTACGGTCTGATCCGGACGGCAGTGGTGCTCGTGCTGCTGGTGTTCATGTTCCACCTGTCCGCCAGCGGCGCCGGAATGGTGCCCGCGCTGCTGATCGTGGGGGCCGGGAGTCTGTCGTTCGTCGGCTTCGGCATCATGGCGGCTACCCTCCCCCTGCTGTTCACGGAGAAGGGGGCGCAGATGACGTACGCCATCGAAGCCTGCCTGCTCCTCGTATCCGGTGTGTACTTCCCGGTCAGCAAGCTGCCGCTGTGGCTGCATCCGTTCTCCGCGATATCGCCTGCCACGTACGTGCTGCAGGGGTGCCGGGAGGCGCTCCTCGGACATTTCACCGGGTCGACGATGGTCGACACGATGGTGCCGCTCGCCGTGATCAGTGTCGTCACCGTACCTCTGGGCGTCTGGCTGTTCGTCTGGGCCGAGCACTTCGCCAAGCGCACCGGCCGGCTCAAGAGGACCGGCTAGTCGATTCCGGGGATATACTCGGGATGTGAGGGGCCGCACCGCGCGGCCCCTCACATCGCATCGGATCGTTCCATAAACCGCTGAAAGACCTGTACCGAGACGCGAACGGCCATGACTTCTCCCTCCTCCGTCCTCGTCGGCATGAGCGGCGGTGTCGATAGCTCCGTCGCGGCGGCCCTGCTCAAGGATCAGGGGTACGACGTGATCGGAGTCACCATGCAAATCTGGCACCGTTCCGGCACCTTTGAAGATGCCGGCGCGATGCAGGGCTGCTGCACCGTCGACGCCGTGGACGATGCGCGTCGAGTCGCATCGTGCCTCGGCATTCCCTACTACGTTCCCAATTTTCGGGCAGAGTTCGCCGGTGCTGTGGTCGACGACTTCGCGCGCGAATACCTGGCCGGCCGCACGCCGAATCCGTGCGTGCGGTGCAACCAGTTCGTCCGTTTCGACGGGCTCCTTCGGCGGGCGGATGAGCTCGGGATCGGCTTCGTGGCGACCGGTCACTACGCGCGTGTCGAGTTCGACGAGGCTCGCGGCGAGTATGTCCTCAAGAAGGCAGTAGACGATCGCAAGGATCAGTCGTACATGCTTCACACGCTGCAACAGGCGCACCTTGCGCGGCTGATCTTTCCGCTCGGAGGCATGACCAAGGACGAAACCCGCCGGCAGGCGCGCCGCTATGGACTCCCGGTGGCCGACAAGCCGGACAGCCAGGAGATCTGCTTCGTCGCCGGCGGCAGCTATCGAGACTTCCTGCGCGGGTACGCCGGCGACATCGGGCGGCCGGGCGAGGTTGTCGACCGGTCGGGCGCGGTGCTCGGGCGGCACGATGGCATTCACGACTTCACGGTGGGACAGCGCAGGGGTCTCGGGATCGCCGCCGACCGTCCACAGTACGTGATCGAGCTCCGGCCGGCCGAGAACCAGGTGGTCGTTGGAGACCGTGAGGACGCCTTCGGCCGCTCCTTTACGTGCTCGCGCCTGTCGTTTACCGGAGCACCGCCGGACGGTGCGTTCGCCGCGGGCATCAAGATCCGGTACCGGACGCCCGAGCAGAGCGGAACCGTCGAGCTGCACCACGACGGATCGGCCCGCATCGAGCTGCAGCGTCCGGTTTGGGGAGTGACGCCGGGCCAACTCGCCGTCTTCTACGAAGGCGACCGGGTCATCGGCGGGGGCACGATCGACGAGGTTCACCGCGCCGCCTGACCCTTGCAGCGTGCTAGCCTTGAAGGCAACTGCATATGGCGGAAAGCACGGGCAAGTCCGATGTGAGGTCGGCGCAGTCCACGCTACTGTATGAGGCGTTTCGCCTCGAGCCAGAAAACCACTTTCCGCCGATGCCCGCACACCTTCGCTGGTAAAGGGGGTTCGGCATGGTCATCGCAGCAGACTGAGTCCTGGTTCCGTGTGGAATCAGGACTCTTGATTTGAAACGCGCCGCCCGCGCCGGTCCGCTATCGAGCGCACCTGGGTGAGACATCGCCCGGCACGGACAGCGTGAGCGGTCCGGTGCGTCCGGCTCCTGCCGGCTACATAAAGCACCGGCCCTAACCCTTCCATCCTCGGGCATCGCGGCCAGAACGGAAGTGGACCGGTCGACGGTTATGAATTGTGAGGGAACCGTGAATCGCTTGATTTGTCTCCTCGGCATTGCTGCCATTACAAGTCTCAGCTCGGGTCGCGCGACGGCGGCCGCACCCGCTGCCACCCACCGGCCGTTCTCGGTCACGATCGTCGACGATCAGGGTAACCGAGTGCACCTCTCGCACCGGCCCACGCGGATCGTCTCTCTATTTGCGGACTACACCGAGATACTGTTTGCTCTTGGCCTGGAGAAGCGTATCGTCGGCGACGGCAGTCAGTACGCCGAGGGCGCCACCGGTCTGGGTTTGAATGGCGGGACGCCCCGACCCTTCCGCTACCCTTCGGAGTGGCCCTCCAGGCTGGGGCGCGATTACCCCGTGGTGGCGCCCCGGCTGCCCCACGTCGAGGGCGGGTTCCAGTCGGACCCGTTCAATCTCGAAACGATCGAGAGCCTCCGTCCCGACCTCGTCGTCGCGCCGTACTATGCGAGCCAGACCGAGGTGTATCAGAAGATGCACGATCTCGGGCTGAAAGTCGTCTTTCTCAACCCGGCGAACCTGGTAGGCGTTTTCCACGACATCGAGCTGGTAGGCGTGCTCACCGGTACGGCGAGTCAGGCTTCGAGCCTCGTGACCTATATGAAGAAGAGCCTCGGCGCGCTCAAGGCTCGACTCGCGCACGTGCGCACCCGACCGCGCGTGTACTACGAGATAGACGGCACGAACCCATCGCAGCCTTATACCGCCGGGCCTGGCACGGTTGTCGACGAGGCAATCAAGCTGGCCGGCGGCCGGAACATCGCGGACAGCGTGAGCACCTGCGCCGGCACCACGTGCTATCCCCAGTTCGGCCTGGAGTCGCTAGTCGCGGCCGACCCGCAGATCATCGTGCTGGCGGACGCAGTGTACGGGGCCACGAAAGCCGGCGTGGCCGCCCGCCTGGGCTGGAGCTCGATCTCCGCGGTGCGGAGCGGGAAGATAGATACCATCGACCCGGATCTCCTCAGCCGCTTTGGCCCGCGCGTCATCATTGGGGTAGTCGACCTGGCGCGTCTCATCCATCCGGAGGCGTTCCGACGGTAGTCGGGGCCGCCGGCGACAACGCAGCCGGTACGCCGATCAGGACGGCGGCGATTCCGGCGCGGCCGGGCCGCCTGCGGTCCTGGACGGCGTGGCGCGTTCCAGGGCGTCCATCTGGAGGTCGTCGATCTTTCGCGTCAGGATGTTCAGCTTGACGTTGATTGTGTCGACATCGGTCTTGTTCGGCACGTTGAGGGTATCGAGGAACGCATCCATCGCCCCGCGGAAGTACTCGCCCATGCGTCCCCGTGCTCCGCGGTTCTCGCGACGAAGCTCGTCGGCGCGCTCCGTCCACTCGTCCCGCACCCGCTCTCCCCTGGTGACGAACTCGTCAAACGTCTGGTCCGCCCGGTCGCAGGCGGTCGCCATGGCCCCGATGCCGGCGAGAAATGCTCGCCGGAGCGGGCGCTGTGACCGGCCGGCTGCCGTCGCGTCCACGTCGACCTCGACGTGAACGGTGTCGGTCGGATCGGAGACTGTCTCTTCGTTCATGGTTTGCTCCTGATGCCACTCGGCGGGCCACGCCTCATGCGGGGGCGTGCGTCGTGTCACCCGAAGATATCAAAGGGTGCGCGGCCCATCAACCGCTGGCCACCGCCTCCGGTAGCTGCCGACGCGAGAGCCGATCCCACTCTTCGCGCACCAGCTGCAGGGCCACTCGCAGCAGCTCTCGGTGCGCCTCGTCGTTGAGCCAGCGTGAGGCCCCGGAGGGGTGCGGGAGCGGCACCAGCGTCATGCCGTCACGAGTGAAGCGCCTGCCCACCAGCTGTGCTAGCGACGTCGCGCCGAAGTATCGCTCGATGGCGAGCGTGCCTACCAGCAGGAGCACCCGAGGGCGAATGAGGTCCAGCTGCCGCTCGAGCCACGGACGGCACATGTCGATTTCCCGGCTCGACGGGCGCCGGTCGCCGGATCCGCTGCGCGCGCGGCCCGGGAAGCACTTGGTAATGGCAGTCATGTAAACGGTATCCCGAAACTCGGCTTCTCCGATGCCGATCGACGCCATCCATCGGAAGAGCTCGCGCCCGGCGCGCCCCTGAAACGGGCGGCGGACCTCCAGCTCGGTCACGCCGGGCGCCTGCCCGATCAACATGATGCGGTTCCCGGCATGTCCCGCCACGACCGGCGCTGCCACCTCGATAAATCCGGCGTCCCGGCATCGCGTGCACGCCAGAATCTCGGCGTGCAGCCTCTCCACCCCATCCATGGCCGGGAATTCTAGCACCGCTCGGCTGATATCATCGGTTACTTTGCCGAGGAGCGACAGCATGGCAGACGCGAATCCGAAGTCGGTTCTGCAGCGAGCCCAGGACGAGCAGGTCCGCTTTGTCAATCTGCAGTTCACCGATATCACCGGCGCGGTCAAGAGTGTGACCATTCCCATCCACCAGTTCGCGGATTCGATCGAGAACGGCACCTGGTTCGACGGGTCCTCGATCGAGGGATTCGCGCGCATCGCCGAGTCCGACATGTACCTCAAGCCCGATGTGTCGACCTTCCAGGTGATTCCGTGGGAACGGGGCGAGAACACCACGGCTCGCGTCATCTGCCAGGTGTTCACGCCGGACGGCGAGGAATTCGGCGGCGACCCGCGTGAGGTCCTGATTCGCGCTCTGCGCCGGGCCGAGACGCTGGGCTTCGACTACTTCACCGGGCCGGAGCTCGAATTCTTTTTGCTGAGCGCCGGCGCCGATGGCCAGGAAACCCCGCTGCCGCACGATCGCGGCGGATACTTTGACCTCTCGACCGACCTGGCAGTGCAGGTGCGAAAGGAGATGGTCAACGCGCTGCAGGACATGGGGATCGAGGTCGAGGCCTCGCACCACGAGGTGGCGATCGGCCAGCACGAGATCGACTTCCGCTACGGTCGAGCGCTGGAAACCGCCGACAACGCGGTCACCTTCAAATACACGTTGAAAGCGATCGCACAGCTCCACGCGCTGCATGCCACGTTCATGCCGAAGCCGATCTTCGGCGTCAACGGCTCGGGGATGCACGTTCACCAGAGCCTCTTCCGTCGAGGAAGCGAGGAGAATGCCTTCGGAGATCCGGACGACGAGTACGGCCTCTCGAAGGTCGCGCGCCACTTCATCGCCGGTCAGCTGGCGCACGCCCGAGGGATGTGCGCGGTGCTGGCGTCTCTTGTGAACTCATACAAGCGGCTCGTTCCCGGCTACGAGGCGCCGGTCTACATCAGTTGGGCACGTGTCAACCGGTCCGCGCTGATCCGGGTGCCGCGCATCAGTCCGGCGAAGCCGAAGTCGGTTCGCATCGAGCTGCGCTGTCCCGATCCGAGCGCCAACCCGTACCTCGCCTTTGCCGTGATGCTGGCCGCCGGCCTGGATGGAATCGAGAAAGAGACCGAGCTGCCGCCGCCGATCGAGGAGAACCTCTACCACTTCAACGAAGAGCGCCTGCTCCAGGCGGGCATTCGCACGCTGCCTGGATCGCTCAGTGAGGCGATCGATGAGCTGGAGCGAGACGACGTGATACGCGAGGCGCTGGGCGAGCACATTTACGAGCGTTTCGTCGAGGCCAAGCGAGAGGAGTGGGACGCGTACCGCATGCAGGTCACCCCCTGGGAGCTGGAGCGGTATCTGCCGGTGGTATAGGCTCCGGGGAGTTGCGCCGCATCGCAGTCGTCGGCAATACCGCGGCGGGAAAGACCACGCTTTCTCAGGCTCTCGCGCAGCGGCTTGGGATTCCCCACCTCGAGCTGGACGCGCTTTACTGGGGTCCAGGCTGGGACCCTGTGCCGGTCGAGCGCTTTCGTGAGGCGGTCGCCGCCGCCGCGAGCGGAGACGCCTGGGTGCTCGACGGCAATTACAGCGCTGTACGCGACATCGTGTGGCGGCGCGCCGACACGCTCGTGTGGCTCGATTTCTCGCTGCCGTTGGTTCTCGTTCGTTTGACCAGGCGCCAGGCCCGCCGCATCTTGACGCGAGAAGAGCTATGGAATGGAAACCGCGATTCGCTGCGCGATACGTTTTCGCGGAAGTCGCTGTTCCTGTGGGCGTGGCAGAGCCACCGCCGGAGGCGCCGTGCCTACGTGGCGGCGCTTGCGGCGCCGGAGCACAGTCACCTCAGCGTGCTGCACGTGCGCACACCGAGGGCGGCGCGGAGGTGGCTGGCAACTTTGTCTACGTGAATCCGCCGTAAACGGCGTGGCCGGCACGGAGCCAGAAGCAGTCGACGCCGCGGAACCCGGCCTCACGGAGCCAGAGGAGCTGGTCGGAGAGGGGCGACGGCCTGTCGTATTCCGGATCGGGGTGGCGAAACAGGTTCCACTGCTCGTCCTGGAACCAGCGATACGGGCCGATCTGGTGGGTGAGCGCGACCGACTGCTCCCGGGCGGCGGCGTCCCATGACGCTGCGAAGTGTCGCGCGACGCGATCATTCAACGGCGCGACGATGTCGGCGATTAGGAGCGCTCCGCCCGGTACGAGCTTCTGCCTCAGGCGGAAGAAAAGGTCCTGCTTCTGGGCGGCGGTGAGATGGTGGATCGCCAGTGACGAGAGGAAGCACCGCACGGCCTCCAGCTCCAGGAGCCAGCCGGCGTCGCGCAGATCGAAGCGATTGAAGGTGACGCGCTCGGCGTAGAGGGCAAGATTGGCCTGCGCGTGCTCCAGCATCTGCGGCGACGCGTCGAGAGCGAGAGCTCGTGCTTCCGGAAAGCGGCGCAGCAGCGCCAGCGTTAACGCCCCGGCGCCGCAGCCGAGATCGACCGCCAGGAATGGCTCATCGGTCTCGGCGGGCGCGAGCGAGACGAGGGTATTCAGCTGCTCCCAGCGGCCGGGCGTGATGACCGATCCGTGGTCGATGTAACCCTGCCAGTCGACGGTCCCGGCTTCCATAGCCCAGTTTCGCGCAGCCGGTGTGCTCGGCCGGCATGGAGTGCTCTCAGCGGCTCTCATTCCTGCCCCGCGTCGCGGACCTCGACCTCGACACCGTCCTCGGTTCGCACGACCGCCGACCCGCGTACCGGGTCGATCCGTATCACCAGCCCCGTGCCGCGTGGTGTGTCGATGGTGGCGCCCAGCGGCGGCATGCCGGCGCCGGGCAGAGAGTCGCACGCGCTCTCGGGTCGTTCCGAGGGTAGCACCCCCGTAATGGTCCCGGAGACCGGCGCCGTCCCCACCAGCTGGTCGGGCGTGATGAACACCCGTCCCTGCTCGAGGCCGCGGTGACACTCAACCGTCACGCGGACTCCGGGGGCGAGGGGGAGGTTCCCTGCATCTGCCCAGACGACCTCGCCCCGGGCGAGGCGCACCCCCGCCACCTTCATGGCAGTCCCAGAAAGAGTGTTTCGAGCGTGAGGCGCGGGTCCACGTTCTGGTCGATGCGCTCCATGGCCAGGCGGACCGCGGCAAACATCGCCGGCACCTGCTCCAGCTCTGGGGCGGCTGGCGCCGGCTGCTCCGGCCCGTCGTTTGTCCCCGCCGGCGGGACCGGCAACATGCGCCGCAGCTCGACCAGCATCAGCTCGAGGACGTGGCGGATGTTGGCTCGATCCTTTCGGTCGGCGGTAAGGCTCTCGGCAAGCTTGAGTCGATCCTCCATGCCCATCTCGAACACACCGGCCAGCGCGCGTTCGAGCTGCTCCTCCTCCGACGCCAGCTTCGGCTGGCGCGCGGCGCGAACTGCCCAGCCGACGTTGCCGCGTGCCAGGCGAGCAATGCGTGCTGCTTCAGAAGGGTCCAGCTCGCGTGCGAGGAGGTCCACGATCTCGCTCTCGCGGGGGACGCGGAGGGTGAGAAGCCGGCAGCGCGAGACGACCGTGGGTGGGACGGATTCCATGTCGAGCGCGGTGAGCACGAACACGACGTTGGGCGGCGGCTCCTCCAGCGTCTTCAGGAGCGCGTCCGCCGCCTGGGGAGTCAGTCTTTCCGCGCCCGCAATGATGTAGACTTTCCACCGTCCCTGGAAGGGGCGAAGCGAGGCGCCGCCTCGCAGATCCCGAATTTGCTGGATGGCTATGCTGTCGCGGCCGCTGGCACTCTCCACGATCGAAACGTCGGGATGCGTTCCCGCGGCGATCTGATGGCAATGGACGCACCGCTGGCATGGCGCATCGTCGCTCACGCAGTTCAGGGTCTTGGCCAACTCGACCGCCAGCGTGGTTCTTCCGCTGCCGCTCCGGCCGGTGAGCAGCAGCGCGTGCGGAAGGGCGCCTTTCTCGACGTCGCGGCGGAGTCGATCGACCGCCGGCTGCTGTCCGATAATCTGCCACATGACGTCGGAATTATACGTGCCAACGGTTGACGAAGCCGGAATTCAAGTGGTACGTTTAGTGGTTAGCACTCCCCCTAGGAGAGTGCTAACGCGATCACGAAGGGGAACATCAGGATGGAGCTGACAGAGCGTCAGGAACGCATTCTCCAGGTGATAGTCGACGAGTACATCGCGACCGCTCACCCGGTCGGCTCGGCCGCCATCGTGGCGAAGTCGGGCCTGGGAGTGAGCTCCGCGACGGTCCGCAATGAGATGGCGATGCTGGAAGAGTACGGCTACATCCGGCACCTTCATACCAGCGGGGGGCGGGTTCCGACCAATGCCGGCTATCGCTTCTACGTGGAGCGGCTGATGGGGCGGGTGCGCCTGCCGAGCCGGGAAGCGCAGACGATTCGCCACCAGTTTCACCAGGCGCACATGGAGCTACAGGAGTGGCTCAAGCTGGCGGCTGCGATCATGGCAACGCGGCTGCGAAACGTCGGTCTGATCACGGCGCCGCGGTCGGCGGAGGCGAAGCTCCGCCACCTCGAAGCCATCTCGATCCAGCAGGCAGTCGCGCTCCTGATCGTCGTGCTGCAGGACGGCTGCGTGGTCCAGGAAATGGTCTCACTGCCCGAACAGTGCTCGCAGGAGGAGCTCAGCGCAGCGGCCGACACGCTCACGACCCTGCTGCGCGGCCTCTCGGCTGCCCAGGTGGAAGCCCACGTTCGGGGATTGCCGGCGGTGCACTCAACCCTGGCGTCGAAGACGGCGCACCTGCTGCGGCGAGCCGACGAGCACGAGGCCCAGCTCTTTCACGCCGGCCTGCCCGAAATGCTGCGGCAGCCGGAGTTCGCCTGGCCGCGGACGAACGAGTCCGCCGCGGCGGCGAGTGAGCGGCTCGGACAGATCGTCGAGTTCTTGCAGCAGGGCGTGGCGATTCAGCGGATGCTCGCCGAGCTGCCGCGCGAGTCGAACGTGCAGGTGGTAATCGGCGGCGAGGCTGCCGGTGCCCCGCTTCAGGACTACAGCTTCGTGCTCGGCAGATATGGCGGCGACGATGAAAGCTGGGGATTTCTTGGGGTGATTGGGCCGACCAGAATGGAATATCCCCGCGCGGTGGCGCTGGTGCGCTACATGACCGATTTGATGAGCGATCTACTTGACGTGTACTGAGATGACTGAGATGGCAGATACGACGAATGAGCCGGCGCCCGATGAGGCGCCGCAAGCCGGCGGTCCTACACCGGCGGTGGACGACTCTCGCTTTGAAGTGAAGTGGAAGAAGAAGGGCTCGGCGGCCGCTGGCACGCCGACGCCTGCCCCGCCACCGGCGCCTGAAGGTGACGTCGCGGACCTCCGGCGCGAGCTGGAGGAGGCGCAGGCGCGCATTCGGGATCTGCAGGACCGATGGCAGCGGTCCGCCGCCGACCTGGCGAATCTGCGCAAGCGCACCGAGCAGGAGCGCAGTGAGCACGAGAAGTTCGCCAATCTTCTGCTGGTGGCGGAAATGCTCCCGGTACTGGACAATTTCGAGCGGGCTCTCACCACGATCCCGGGTAACCTCGCCATGCTCACCTGGATCCAGGGAATCATGCTGATCGAGCGGCATTTCCAAGCGATCCTCGAGCACCAGGGCCTGGCCGAGATCGAGGCCGAGGGAAAGCCCTTCAACCCGGCGCTCCACGAGGCTATCGGCGAGGTTGAGAGCGCCGATCTGGCGCCCGGCATGGTGGCGCGGGTGTACCAGAAGGGATATACGATGCACGGCCGGGTTGTGCGTCCCACACTGGTGGAGATCTCGCGCGCGCCGGCGCGCCCGGCCCCGGCTCCTGAGTCAGAGGCGGCAACGGAAACGACCACCGCCGAGGCCGCGGAGATTGCTCGGGACGCCGAGAGTGAGAACGCCGGGCCCTAGACTGTTGGCTATACTACGGGCACTTACCGTGATGTGGGTTGACTGCCCGGCCGTCGATTGAGGGACAACGCTATTGGCAACCAAACGCGACTACTACGACATCCTCGGGATCTCGCGCGGGGCGAGCGACGTGGAGATCAAGCAGGCCTTCCGCACGCAGGCGCGGAAGTACCATCCAGACGTCAACAAGTCGGATGACGCTCACGCCCGCTTCAAGGAGATCAACGAGGCCTACGAGGTACTGAGCGATCCCAGGAAGCGCTCGGCGTACGATCGCTACGGCCAGGTGGGTCAGGGCGCCGGATTCGAGGGGTTCTCCGACCTGGGCGGCTTCGCCGATATCTTCGAGACGTTTTTCGGCGCGGGCGCGCGCCGCGGCGGTCAGCGTGGGCCGCAGCGCGGCACGGACCTCCGCTACGACATGTCCATTTCGTTCCAGGACGCGGTCTTCGGCACCGAGAAGGAGATCGAGGTGCCGGTGCTGCAAATCTGCACCAAATGCGACGGTTCCGGAGCGGAGCCGGGAAGCGGATCGACTACCTGTCCGCGCTGCCACGGCAGCGGCGAGATGCGCCGAGTGCAGCAGTCCGTCTTTGGGCAGTTTGTCAACGTGGTTGCCTGTGACCGCTGCCAGGGCGAAGGTCAGATCGTGTCGGAGCCGTGCGGACGCTGTCACGGTCAGGGACGCGAGCGCCGCACCAAGAAGCTGACGATCAAGATTCCGGCCGGTGTCGACCGCGGCCAGCAGATCCGGCTCGCCGGCGAGGGAGAGATCGGCCCGAAGGGCGGACCGCCCGGCGATCTGTACGTGGTGCTGGATGTCGAGGAGCATGAAACGTTCAAACGCGACGGGTACGACATCTACTACGAGCTTCCCCTGACCGTGGCGCAGGCCGCGCTGGGCGACGATGTGGCGATTCCCACACTCGACGGCGAGAAGGAGTTGCACGTTCCGGCGGGGACACAGTCGGGTCGCACCTTCCGGCTGCGCGGCCAGGGAGTTCCTCACCTGCGATCGCCCGAGCGCGGCAGCATGTTCGTGGTGGCCCGCGTAGCCATCCCGACGAAGCTGACGGCCCGCCAGCGGGAGCTCTTCGAGGAGCTGGCAAAGGAGCTGGGCGACGCTCCGCATGACAAGGGCTTCTTCGACAAGGTCAAGGAAGCGTTCGGCGGGTAGGAGCGCAGCGCCGGCGGCGGCCGGAGGGTGTGCTCCCGGCAGACGACGGAGAGATCACTCCGCGTGAAGTGGGTCGAGTTGAGCGTCCAGGTCCATCCTGAAGCGGTCGACGCGGTTGCCAATGTCTTCCAGGAGCGCGGCACGGGCGGCGTGGCGATCGAGCAGGCGGTCGAGCCGCACATCGAGGGCGAGGAGACAGCGCGGTTCGCCGGGCTTCCGGTGGTCAGGGCGTACCTGCCGCTCAATGCCTCGGCCGCCGAGCGCGAGCGCGACATCGAGCAGGCGCTGTGGCACCTGCAGGCGTTCGATCTCGCCCCGGTCGGGCCGGTCACGCGACGCGAGATCGACGAGGAGGACTGGGCTAACGCCTGGAAGGAGCACTTCCACCCGCTGGTGGTCGGACGCATCGTCATCAAGCCAAGCTGGCGCAGCGTCGCGGCCGAGCCGCACCAGGTCGTCGTGGAACTGGATCCGGGGATGGCGTTCGGCACCGGCTTGCATCCCACCACCCGGCTCATGCTGGATGCGCTGCAACCGCGGGTGACAGCGGGGACACGCGTCCTCGACCTGGGTACCGGCTCCGGCATTCTCGCGATCGCCGCGGCGTTGTTGGGGGCGACGGCGATCGGACTGGACGTGAGCGACGTCGCCGTGGAGGTGGCGCGATCCAATGTGGCGGCCAACGGGCTCGACGATCGTGTGTCGGTGGCGCACGGGTCGATCGACGGCGCGGGCGAGCGACGCTTCAACCTGATCCTGGCGAACATCATCGCTTCGGTTCTGATCGAGCTGGCGCCGGCAATTGCCGATCGCCTTGAACCGGGAGGCGAGGTGCTCGCCTCGGGCATCATCGACGAGAGGCTTGACGGAGTGCGCGAGGCGTTCGAACGAGCTGGGCTCGACATAATCAGCGTCGAGGCTGACGAAGACTGGCGCCTCCTGGTGGCCCGGCGCCCGGGGTGACTCTCCATCGGTTCTTCCTTCCGGCTCGATGCTTCGCCGCGGATCGTGTCGAGTTTCCCGCCGAAGCGGCGCACCAGATCAGACGGGTGCTACGGCTGGGCGCTGGCGATCGGATCATCGCACTTGACGGCTCCGGCGATGAGTACGTCGTTCGTCTGGACGGCGATGCGCCCCTTACCGGGACCGTGGAGTCCCGCCGGCACAACGAATCGGAACCGGCGCTGCAGCTGACCCTATATGTGGGACTGCTGAAGGCCGCGAAGCTCGAGCTGGTGCTCCAGAAGGGGACTGAGGTTGGCGTTGCGCGGTTCGTTCCGGTCGAGACCGCGCGATCGGTGGCCAGAGAGCCCGGCGCCGCGCGCCATGCCCGCCGTGAGGCCATCATCCGCGAAGCCGCCGAACAGAGCGGGCGCGGCAGAGTACCGAAGCTGGCGGCGACGATGGCGCTGGCGGACGCGATCGACGAGGCGGTTGCCGGCGGCCGGGCGATCCTGCTGTGGGAACGCGAGAACGCTGCTCAGCTTGGCGAGATGGCTCCGCCGGTGAACGAGCCCTTCTCACTCTTCGTCGGTCCGGAGGGTGGGTTTGCCGACGATGAGGTTGCCCTGGCCCGCGGCAGCGGTGTCGTCACCGCATCGCTCGGTCGACGCATTCTGCGCGCCGAGACCGCAGCTATCGTCGCGCCGGCCCTCGTATTGCTGCGGCGCGCTGACTATATGCCGGTTTCCCATTGACACATTTCCGGCCGGCTTCCTATAATCGAGCGCACTTCGGACAAGAATGGGGTCCGCCCGCCGATCCTCAGCGCACGGTACGGACTGTGTGCTGGGGTTTTTTGTGGGTACGGGGCGGAAATGAATGAACCGGTTAACGGAGGGGTGTAACCACCCATGAAACGGACGTATCAACCCAAGCGGATACCGCGTAAGCGCGAGCACGGCTTCATGGCGCGCATGGCGACTAAAGCAGGACGCCGCGTGCTGAAGGCGCGCCGAGCCAAGGGGCGTTACCGCCTGACGGTATAGGCGTTTGCGCATGCTGCCGCGCCAGTACCGCCTTACCCGGTCGCGCGATATTGTGCGCACCCGCCGCTCCGGCCGGCCGGCCCGTGCCCCGCTGGCGGCGCTGTACGTGCTGCCGACCGGCAAAGGTGCGGTACGCGCCGGCTTCTCGGTGAACAAGCGAGTGGGGAAGGCGACAGTTCGCAATCGTGTCAAGCGACGCATGCGCGAGGCGCTGCGCGCGCAGCTCCCTGGTGTGCGTCCGGGACACGATCTGGTCTTCGTGGCGCGCCCCGAGGCCGCTCAGGCGACGTATCATCAGCTCGCCGAATGCCTGTCGTGGCTGCTCCGTAAGAGCGGGCTTCTCGGCGACCCGGCAGGGGGAGGCCGCAATGCGTAGACTTACGGTGAGATTGGTCGTGGTGTATCAGCACACGCTCTCGCCGCTGCTCGGTCCGGCCTGCCGCTTCGAGCCGTCGTGCTCTCAATACACTCGCGAGGCCGTCGAGAAGTACGGGACGCTTCGCGGTCTCTGGCTGGGCGCGCGACGGCTGGCGCGCTGCCATCCGCTGCATGCCGGCGGATACGATCCCGTGCCCTAGGACTGGAGCGACGTCGTGCAGAACATCTTCGGATTCATCATCTACCCGCTGGAGCTCGGCCTCGCTCTCTTCGCGGTCGTGCTCGGCAGCGCCGGCATCGGGATCATCCTTTTCACGATTCTGGTTCGCGCCGTCCTCTCTCCGCTGCAGATCGTTCAGCTCCGCAATGCGAAGGCGATGCAGCGCCTGCAGCCACACATCGCGGAGCTACGCAAGAAACATAAGGATCGGGCCGAGCTTCAGCAGAAGACGATGGAGCTCTACCGGGAGCACCAGGTCAACCCGGCAATGGGTTGCCTGCCCACGCTGCTCCAGTTTCCGATCCTGATCGGCCTGTTCTATGCGCTGCGCGATCTCGGCAACTCGATTCCCAAGACCGTCAACGAGGTGTGCAACGGGTTCCACGTTCACACCGCGAGCCAGTGGCTCGACCACTGCTACCGGATTAAGGGAGCGGCGGGAAGCACGACACAGCTGTACAACCTCTTTCACGCCCACTTTCTGTGGCTGAGCAACGGGCTCGGTCAGCCGGACCCGACCTACATCCTGCCGATCCTGGCCGGCGTCACGCAGTGGATTCAATCGCGCATGATGCTGACCCGCAGTACCGATCCTCAGCAGCAGACGATGAACACCATGATGAATTTCATGCCGCTGATGATCGTGTTCTTCGCCACGAAGTACGCGTCCGGGCTGTCCCTCTACTGGGTGACCTCGACGTTGATCGGTATCGTGATTCAGTACCGCATCACCGGTCTCGGCTTGCTGGCCGATACGTTCGGCGGGCTGTACGAGCGGTTTGGTCCGCAGCGGGAGAGCGGCAATCGGCCGACCGGACGGACTCCGGCGGCGCCGCGTCCCAGCCAGCCGTCCGGCTCCAAAGGCGGAGCCCCGAAGGCGGCGCCGGCGGACGACACGAAGCAGGACACTGCCGAGATGAATGGAAAGAGTGAAGCGGACGGGGACGCGGAGATCGTCGCGGCCACCGTGCAGCGCAAGAGGGCGAATCGCGCCAGAGGAGGGAGACGCAGTGGTAGACGGGGCTGAATTTTCGGGGCGGACTGTAGAGGATGCAATAGCGTCCGCCGAGTCTGAGCTCGGCGCCGGACGGGATGAGCTGTCCATCGAAGTGTTGTCGGTAGGAAGTCGGGGTGTATTCGGTTTCGGGGCCGAGAGCGCCCGCATCCGCGCGCAACGTCGGGCGGCATCTCAGGCTGCTGCTCCCGCCGAGGCGCGCTCGCAAACCGCGACCATGGAGCGACCTGAGACGGAACCGGCGCCGGGCGCCGAAGCTCTGGATGGCCAGGATCTCCCGGGCGAGGCGGCGGAGGTCCTGCGGCGGCTGCTTACCAGTATGGGATTCGACGTCGAGGTGACGGTGCGAAGCGTGGAGAATCCGGTCATGCTGGCCATTACCGGGGACAATCTGGGCGTTCTGATCGGACGCCGCGGCGACAACCTGGCGGCGCTGCAGTTCATGGTCAACCTGATTCTCTCCAAGCACCGACGACAGTGGCCGCGGATCGTGATCGATGTCGAGAACTATCGTGCGCGCCGCGAAGAGTCGCTGCAGACGCTGGCCGATCGGATCGCGTATCGGGTCAGACGAAATCAGCGGCCGTTTACCCTGGAAGCCATGCCGGCCGGCGATCGGCGTGTTATCCACCTGTCCCTCAAGGACCGGCCCGATATCGAAACCTACAGCATCGGCGAAGGTCCGGCGCGGCGGGTGGTCATCGCCCCGCGGCGCGGCAGAGAGGCAGCGACCAGGTACGGTCCGGGGCGGTAGCGCCGGGAGTCAGGTGCCCAGACGACCCCACCACATACGGCGGACCGTCTGCATCCGACCGTCGATAATGCTCTGTGCGGCACGGTGATTCTGCGGATCGAAAAACGCACAGGTGTCGTCGTCGGCGCTCCGCTGGACGGCGTGAACCCGGCAGACTCCGTTGAGCCAGAACGGACAGTCTTTGCAGGTCTTGTTCTGCCAGGGGAAGGCAGTCTGCTCGCTCTCGGCCCGCTCGGTGCGGTAATAGCCCGCCTCGTAGGCCGCTTTCAGTCTCTCCACCCAGGTCTCTACCGTTGGCATCGCTCACACCTTGATCGCGGCGGCCGCCTGTCGTGCGGCCATCCCGGCACTGGCTCGCAGTCCGAGGTGGGATGAGACTGCTTCGAGGGTTTACTGGGGTCACTCTAGCGTCGACAGTCCGGAGGCACAAGGCCCGAGCGTTGCGAATTGGTTACAACTTGGTGGGGCCGGTCCCGGCCCGATCGAGCTGCCGGCTTCGCACTACACTGACTCCCACACCATGGAATCCGACACCATCGTCGCCGTCGTGACGCCTCCCGGAGAAGGAGGTGTCGGCATCGTCAGGGCCAGCGGTCCGCTCAGCGGCGCGCTGGCCGAATCGCTGTTTCCCCGGCTCCGGCTGCCGTGGCCCTCTCACCGTCTCCGGCACGGCGATCTGGTCGATCCCGTCAGTGGACGCGTGCTCGATCAGGCACTTGGGTGTCTCTTTCGCGGGCCACGCAGCTACACCGGGGAAGACGTCTTCGAGATTCACTGTCACGGTAGTCCCCTGCTTCTCGAGGCCGTGCTGGGAACGTGCCTCGAGCAGGGCTGTCGGGCCGCCCGGCCCGGAGAGTTCACGCTGCGCGCATTCCTTGCCGGCCGTCTAGACCTGAGTCAGGCCGAGGCGGTACTCGACCTGGTGCGTGCCCGCACCAACGCGGGCCTCGAGCTGGCGGCCGGCCAGCTCACCGGGTGGTTGTCAGGCCGAGTCGAGCCGATCCGGGTCGAGCTCGTCGGCGTGCTGGCCCACATGGAAGCGATGGTCGACTTCGTCGAGGACGACATCCCGCCGCAGGCGGATGCGGCCACGCAGGATGCCCTGCGAGACGCCGGCACCGCAATTGCACGGCTCCTGGAGGGCGCCGAACAGGGGATCGTGTTGCGGGAGGGCGCCACCCTCGCTATCGTCGGCAGTCCAAACGTCGGAAAGTCGAGCATCATGAACGGGCTCCTCGGCCAGGAACGCTCGATCGTCACAGCGATTGCCGGCACGACCCGGGACACCATCCAGGAGTCGCTGCAGGTACGCGGCATCCCATTCCGCGCTGTCGACACCGCGGGTATCACGCGAACCGACGACCTGGTCGAGCAGATCGGGATTGACCGCGCGCGCAGCGCCCTGCGCACCTCCGACATCGTGCTGGCGGTTTTCGATCGCTCCCGACCGCTTAACGGCGAGGACGATCTCGTCCTGCAGGCCCTCGCCGAGACCGCGTCCGAGAACGAGCGCCGACGTGTGGTCGGCGCACTGAACAAGTCGGATCTGCCGCCGCGCCTGGGTCTGCAGGAGCTGGCGACGCGTGTCCCGGGCGCTCGGCTGGTCGAATGCAGCGCGTTGACGGTCGGCGGTGTGGACGCGTTGCGAGCCGCGCTGGAGGAGGCGGCGCTGGGAGCGAGCCGGCACGAGATGGTGGTGTCGAATGTCCGCCACCAGGACGCGCTGCGGCGGGCCGGAGAGGCGCTGGGGGTGACGCTCGCGGGCCTCAAGGCCGGGCTGCCGCTGGACCTGATCTCCTTCGACGTACGCGCCGCGGTCCAGGCGCTCGGAGAGATTACCGGCGCCAACGTGACAGAGGAGCTGCTCGACCGAATCTTCCGCGACTTCTGCATAGGAAAGTGACGTGCAGCACCTGCGCATCGTGTACCGCAAGGTAGGACCGGCTCGCTATCTGTCGCATCTCGACCTGATTGCCACTTTCGAGTACGCGTTCCGCCGGGCGGCCCTGGCATTCGAGCTGTCGGAGGGCTTCAACCCTCGTCCGCGCATGTCGGTCGCGGCGCCCCTGTCGCTGGGCCACGAAGGGTTGGCCGAGCTGCTCGACATAACGCTGCGTGAGTCTGTGCCTCCGCCGGAGGCCAGCCGGAGGCTCCAGGCGGCGCTTCCACCGGGCATCGAGGTCGTCGAGGTGGAGGAGCTCGAGATCGGACGCGCTCCGGCGGCGAAGATGGTCGTGTCCACGGAGTATCGGGTAGAGCTCGCGGCTCCCCGCACCGGGCTCGACTCGCAGGTAGCCGAGCTGCTGGGGCGCGACTCCCTGGAGCTGGACGAGACGCGCGACGGCCGGACACGGCGTCGCGACATCCGCCCGTTCATCCTGGGGGCGCGAGCCGAGGGAGAGCAACGGCTACACCTCCGCTTTCGGTACGACGAGCGGGGAACCGTGCGTCCGGAGCAGGTACTCGAGGCGCTGGGCATCGAGCTGGAGGGAGCTCGGTATACGCGCGAGCGCATCGTTCTCGGGCGCGCGTGAGCGCGGCGCTCCGGCGGTCGCAGTGTCAGGGGAGCGTCAGAATCTCAGGCCCGCGCTCGGTGACGGCGATGCTGTGCTCGAACTGCGCGGAGCGCGACCCGTCGGCCGTGACCACTGTCCAGCCGTCATCGAGCAGCCGGGTGGCCGGACCGCCCGCATTGAGCATCGGCTCGATGGTGAACACCATGCCGGGCCGCAGCGGGGTTCCGGTCCCTGGTTTCCCGTGGTGCGGGACGCTCGGCTCCTCCCAGAGCTTCCGTCCCACACCGTGGCCGCAGTACTCGCGTACCACTGAGAATCCGGCGCCCTCGGCGTGGCGCTGGATGGCCGCGCCGATATCGCCGATGCGGCGACCGACTCGGGACTCGCCGATGCCGAGCTCCAGACACTCGCGCGTCGTGTCGACCAGGCGGCTCGACTCCCGGTCAACGGCTCCCACCGCGTAGGTCTTGCAGGCGTCTCCCACCCACCCGTCGTACACCGCTCCGATATCGATGCCGACGATATCGCCTTCGCGCAGCATCTGCTTCTTGCGGGGCGGTCCGTGCACGATCACGTTGTTGATCGCCACGCAGATGGTGCCGGGGAACGCGGGGTGCCCGGGGGGATGGTAGCCCTTGTACATCGGCCGCGCCCCCCGGCCCCGAATGAACTGCTCGGCGCGGCGATCGAGCTCGAGCGTGGCAACCCCGGGCACGATGTAGTGCTCGAGAAGCTGGTACGTCTCGGCAACGATCCGACCTGCCTCTCGCAGCCCGGCGATTTCCTCGCGCGACTTCAGGATGATCGCCATCGACGCCAGGCCGCGCACACCGTGACGGTTCGACTAGTGGCCGCAGCCGCAGCTGCCGCCACAGCAGCCGCCGCCGGTCGACGCACGCGGTGTAATGGGGTCGTCGAGCCCGCTGACGGCAAACGAAGAGATCAACCGGCGCACGTGCGGGCTAGAGCACCGCTCGCACTCGACCTCGTCGGCGACCGAAAAGCTGCGCACCAACCGGTCGAATCTATCGTTGCAGTCTTCGCAAACGTACTCATACACTGGCATAGATGATGCTCCAGGAACTCGGTCCGAAGATTCGCTCGAAACTCTCACGAATTATATCGTTCACCTCCCGGAGTCGGACCGATACAGCGGAACCCAGGCCCGCGACCGATCGGGCCGAGCAACGTTCGATCGACGCGGCCGCAATGCAGGACGGCGAGCGGGTCAGCGCACTGCAGCGCGATCTGGCGATATCCTTTGTCGACACCGTCCTGCTGCGCGAGGCGCTCACCCACCGTTCGTATCTGAACGAGATCGATCAGGCGTGGCCCTCCAACGAACGGCTGGAGTTTCTCGGCGACGCCGTCCTCGGCCTGATCGCCACCGATTACCTGTTCCGCCGGTTTCCCGACTACGGCGAGGGTGACCTGACGAATCTGCGCTCCGCGCTGGTTCGAACCGAAACGCTGGCGCGTTTTGCCCGCGAGATCGATCTGGGGCGCTATCTCTTCCTGGGCCGCGGCGAGGAGATGAGCCAGGGACGGCACCGGCCCGCCGGATTGGCCTGTGCTTTCGAAGCGCTGCTGGGCGCGATGTACGTCGACCGCGGATATTCGGCGGCACGCGACTTCGCGCTGCGTTTCGTCGAGCCGGAGCTCGCCTCCGTCCTGGAGGGACGGCTTCACAAGAACGCCAAGTCCGTGCTGCAGGAGCTGGTTCAAGCACAGCTACAGCAGACGCCGACCTATCACCTGATCCAGGAGTCGGGCCCGGACCATGCCAAGGCCTTCACCGTCGAGGTGCGGGTCGGCGCTCGCGTGCTGGGCCGCGGTCATCACCGCAGCAAGCGTGGTGCGGAGCAGGCCGCTGCCGAGTCGGCGCTGCGGGAGCTGGGTACCGAGCCGCCGCCGAGCTCGGACGGGCAAGCCCTGCCCGACCCATTGCTCGGGTAGTATCACGACCCCTCAGCGCGGGAGCAGGAGCTCGCCCGGCTCGTGTGCTGTCGCCAGAAGCTGGCGGACCGCATCGACATCCTGCCGCATCTGAGCGACGAGCGCTTCCACCCCATCGAATCGTCGCTCCTCGCGAATGCGGGACACGAAATCGACGGTTACCGCTTTCCCCCGGAGGTCGCCTCGCCAGTCGAGAATGTAGCCCTCGACAACTACCCGCTCGCCGCCAAATGTCGGGTTGTACCCCACGCTGACCGCCGCGGGAAGCCGCTCGCCGTCGAGCGAAACATACGCAGCATAGATCCCCGTACCCGGTAGCATCTGGGACGGCTCGGGCTCGACGTTCGCCGTGGGGAAGCCCAGCTCGCTACCCCGGCCGAAGCCCGTGACCACCGTGCCCGCTAGCCGGAAGTAGTGGCCCAGCAGGGCCGCCGCCTCGTCGACATCGCCCCGCTCCACCAGCCGCCGTATTTCCGTGCTGCTGAGACGAGCACCTGCCAGCGTCTGACGCGCCACCACATGTACGTCGAAGCCGGCCTCCTGGCTCGCACCTATGAGGAAGTCCACGTTGCCCGCGCGGTTGTGCCCGAAGGCGAAGTCGGCTCCTACCCAGATCTCTTGAACGTTCACGTGCTCGAGAATATCGTCCAGGAACCGATCAGCAGGCACGTGCGCCAGCTCGGCTGTGAACGGAAGCAACACGATGAGATCCGGTCCGAGGGCCGCGATCAACCGGGTTTTCTCGGCGGCGCCGGTGAGCTCCACGCTTCCCGGCCGCAGGACGACGGTGGGTCGGGGAGCAAAGGTCACGATCAGCGAGTCTTGATGGGTGTGTCGTGCCCGGTCGATTACCCGGCGCATGAGGTACTGGTGACCCCGATGTACGCCGTCGAACGCTCCGATGGTGACAACGGTCGGCGCGCCACGCTGCAGCTCCGCGAGATCAGTCAGAACCCGCGCCATTGGCACCTCCTCGCGCGAAAACACGAAACGGCTGCGCCACGTCGCCCGACGCCCGGGCGAGAGCGACGAGCCGCCCGAATGAATCGTACAGTCTCAGGTTTCCGGTGGTAGACGCTTCCAGGAGCACTGCCCGCCCATCGCGCACCAACTCGAGCCGGGTGCTGTCGAGTACGGCGGCCGGCCAGGTGAGCACCGCTCGATCGGCGGGAGCAAGTGCCTCACGCACGCGCTCCAGAGAGAGCTCGGCGAGAGGCACTGCTTCGTCTATGCGGAAGCCCCCACTCTCGATGCGGCGCAGCGCGTGCAGGTACCCACCGCAGCCGAGCGCCGCTCCCACGTCTCGCGCCAACGAGCGGATGTAGGTTCCGGCGCTGCAGCTGATACGAACCCTGAGGTGAGGCGGTTGCCAGTCGAGCCAACGGATCTCGTACACCGTCACGTGCCGCGCCGGAGCAGCCGGCGCCGCGCCCTTACGGGCAAGCCGGTACATCCGCTCGCCGCCGATTTTGACCGCGGCGTAGGCGGGCGGCACTTGCTCCAGCGGTCCGACGAACCGCCACAGGCAGCGATCGATGTCGGCGGCGGTAAGGTTTCCGATCGGCGCGTGCGACTGTAGCGGCGCCTCCGCATCGTCGGTCGCCGTCGTGGCGCCGAGGACGATCTCGGCGCAGTACACCTTGGTCGAGTCGACCAGGTACGATGCAAGCCTGGTTGCCCGGCCCAGGACGATCACCAGAACGCCGGTGGCGAGCGGGTCCAGGGTACCTGCATGGCCGACCTGGCGCTGCCCCGTCGCGAAGCGAACGCGTGCCACCACGTCGTGAGAGGTGCACCCCTGCGGCTTGTCGACCGCGAGAATGCCGTCGATCACCGCGGATAGAAGCTATCGAAGGTGCGAACGAGCGTCGCCCGCGCTTCCTCCATTGGTGCGGGAAGGGTGCAGCCCGCCGCCTGCCGGTGTCCGCCTCCGCCAAGCGCGGTGCAGATCTGAGCGACGTCGATCGCCGGCCGCGATCGCATGCTCACGCGCATCTCTCCGGACGGCGTCTCCTTCAACAGAATGACGACTTCCGCCTCGACGATGCCACGCATCTCCTCTGCCACCCCCTCGGCCTCGTCGGCGGTTGCTCCCTCCTCCGCGAGCATGGCCTGGCTCATGTACCCGAAGACGATGCGCCGCTCTCGATCCAGCTCGATCGTACTCATGATCCGGCCATACAGCCGGGCGGCCGCGAAGGTCTTGCGCTCGAACAACTGGTGCGCCACCATCTGCGTGTCGGCGCCCAGCCGCAGCAGCTCCGCTGCAGTCTCCATCGAGCCCGGAGTGGTGGCGCCGTTTCGAAATGAGCCGGTGTCACCGACCACGCCGAACAGGAGCGCGTCGGCTATGCCGCGATCGATCGGCGCCTGCATGGATTGCAGAAGATGGAAGACGATCTCCGCGGTGGACGATGCCGCCGGATCGACGACATTGACGCTGCCGAAGCAGGGATTGGTTCGGTGGTGGTCGAGATTCAGAATGCGAGCGCCCTCGAAGCGTTCGGGCCGATCGGAATAGAGCGCCCCGACGCGGTCGATGCCGGCAGCATCGACAAAGGCATAGAGATCCACGCCGTCCGGTAGCGAGTGCTCGATATCCGCAGCACCGTCAAGGAAGCCGGCGTATTCGGGCACCAAATCGCTCAGCAGGCCAACCGCGTGCTTCCCGATGGCCTGCAGGCCGCGGGTCAGGGCAAGCACCGAGCCGATGGCGTCGGCGTCGGGGTTAACGTGCGACAGCACGGCGATGCGGTCGGCGCTCCTGATGAGGTCTGCAGCCGTGCGGAGATCATTGGAAGTTGTGACCTGGCTCACGCGTGCTCCTCATGCAACGTCTTCATGATCTCGAGCACGCGGGTTCCGCGCTCGATCGACAGGTCCTGTTTAAAGGCGATCTCAGGCACCGTGCGAATGCGAAGCCAGTCCCCGATGTCGCGTTTGATCAGCCCCTTGGCGCTGCGGAGCGCGGTCATCGTCCCCGCCTGCTCCGACTCGTCTCCCAGGACGCTGACGTAAATCGTCGCGTGGGTCAGATCCGCGTTGACGTCGACGCCGGTGATAGTGAGAAAGCCCAGCCGAGGATCTTTCAGCTCTTCTCGTATGAACTGGCTGGCTCGCCGCTGGATCTCTTCCGCGACGCGCTGCTGCCGGCGCTCGCTCATGTCGACCTCCTTGGTAGGTGTGAGCTAACAGCAGTGAGCCAGGAGCGGTGAGCCTCGAGCCGGGAGCCGCGGAGTCGAGTGGGGCGCCGGTTGGAACGGACCTCACCCATCGCCGCTGGCTCCTCATTGCCCGCTGCTCACGGCCCGGGCTCGCGGCTAGGAAACGCGCTCCTGGCCGAACGCTTCGATGATGTCGCCTTCCTGGATGTCGTTGAAGCCCTCGATGACGATGCCGCACTCGAACCCGGTCGTCACCTCGCGCGCATCGTCCTTGAAGCGCTTGAGCGACGTGATCCTTCCGGTGGTAACGGCAACGCCGCCGCGCACCACGCGTGCCTCGTTGTTGCGCGTAATGGTACCGTCCGTGACGTAGCAGCCGGCGATGACGACGCGGCCCGCTTTAAAGGTCGCCCGGACCTCGGCGTGACCGTAGATGACCTCCTGGTAGACAGGCTCCAGCATGCCGCTCAGAGCCAGCTGGATATCCTCGGTCAGCTTGTAGATGATGTCGTAGTACCGAATCTCGACGTGCGCTTCGTCGGCGGCACGCCGCGCCGCGGTATCGGGGCGGGTGTGGAAGCCGATGATGAGCGCATTCGAGGCGGCGGCCAGGAGGACATCCGACTCCGACACCGCTCCGGTGGCTTCGTGCAGGATATTCACCCGCAGCGTGTCCGTATTCAGCTCGTTGAGCGCGTGGGCAATGGCTTCGATCGAGCCCTGGGTATCGGCCTTGAGGATCAGATTGAGCTGCTTGGTGTCGCCGGCGGCGATCTGGCTCAGGATGTCGCCTGCCGAGCGCGTACCGGCCAGCATCTCCACTCGCTTCTGCCGCCCGCGCTGCAACGCCACGGCGCGCGCCAGCTTCTCGTCGGAGATTACCTGAACGCGGTCGCCGGCCTCGGGTACTTCGTTGAGCCCGAGGAGTGCCACCGGAGTGCCGGGTCGGGCGGCGCGAAGCTGCTTGCCGCGGTCGTCGAACAGAGCGCGCACCTTGCCGAACGCGCTGCCCGCCACCACGACCTCGCCCGGCTTGAGGGTGCCGCCCTGGACGATGATGGTTGCCATCGGGCCGCGGCTTCGGTCGAGCTTGGCCTCGATGACCGTGCCCATGCCCGGCTTGTCGGGGTTGGCCCGGACGCGGGCCAGCTCCGCGGTGAGCAGGATCGTGGTCAGCAGATCGTCGATTCCCTCGCCGGTCTTGGCCGACACTGGAACGAGCTCGATGTCGCCGCCCCACTCCACGATCTGGAGCCCTTCCGTGCTCAGCTCGGCCTTGACGCGGTCGATGTCGGCATCGGGCTTATCGATCTTGTTGAGGGCTACGATGATGGGAACGTTGGCCGCCCGGGCGTGCGCAATCGCTTCGCGGGTCTGCGGCATCACGCCGTCGTCCGCGGCCACGACGATGATAGCGATATCCGTCACCTGCGCGCCCCTCGCCCGCATGGCGGTGAAGGCGGCGTGGCCGGGTGTGTCGAGAAACGTGATGCGGTTCCCGTTCTTTTCTACCTGATAGGCGCCGATGTGCTGCGTGATTCCGCCCGCTTCCTGGGCGACGACGTTGGTCGAGCGAATCGAGTCCAGGAGCAGCGTCTTGCCGTGATCGACGTGTCCCATGATGGTGACCACCGGGGGCCGCTCCACCAGAGTTGACTCGTCCTCCTCCTCGACGACCTCGATCTCATCCTCGGCGATGAGCGGCGGCGCTTCGACGACCTCCCAGCCCAGGTCGGCGGCCACGATCGCGGCGGTCTCGAAATCGAGCTCCTGATTGATCGTGGCCATAATGCCGTTCTTCATCAGGGCCTTGATGATGTCGACCGGGGTGAGCGACATGCGCTCTGAGAGCTCCTTGACTGTCAGCGCAGCCGGAAGCTCAACCGAACGCGGTCCGGTGGGGACGACAGGCGCCGCCGGGCCGCGTTGTGTCTCCGGCCGCGGGCCCCGCTGGGGGCCACGCCGGCGGGGTCCACCGCCCCGGCCTCTCCGGCCGCCTCTATACGTTGTAGCCATATCTTCCTCTTTTCCACAGCCCTACCGGCTGCACCGGACGGCACTTGCCGTCCGCATCTCATACGCGAGTCTTCACTTCCTCGCTCGCATGCGGGTGCGCGCCTCGGCAGCAGACACCCGCGTCGGTACCTTTTGTTCCGGGAGCGCCGTCCGAGCATAGGAGAACAATCGCTCCCAATTCTCTCCGCTCACGGTCATCGACAGCGCGTGGTTCAGCGCTCTTTTCTTCTGACCCAGCTCCCAGCATTCCAGAGCCGGACAGAAGTACGCTCCCCGGCCGTTGTGCTTGCCGGTGAGATCAACCTCGACGCGGTCGTCCGAAACGCGAACCACACGCACCAGCTCGCGCTTCGGTTTCGCTTCCCGACAGGCGACGCAGGATCGAAGTGGGATGTGTTTTGGCATGGCGCCTACCTTTCATCTCTCACTTCGACCGGGACCTGTTCGAGCAGCTCTGCCATGCTGGCCGGTTCCGGCTCCGGCTCGGCTACCGGCTCGTCCACCACGACCTCCGGCACGATCTCTTCGGGCTCGGCCGCTCGGGGCATATCGGACTGCTTCTTGATGTCGACGCGCCAGCCCGTCAGCTTGGCGGCGAGCCGCGCATTTTGCCCTTCCTTGCCGATGGCAAGCGATAGCTGGGTGTCCGGCACCGTCACGATAGCACGTCGCTCGCTCTCCACGACGTCCACCCCGATGACCTGCGCCGGGCTCAGCGCGTTGGCGACAAACTTCGCCGGGCTCTCGTCCCACTGGACGACGTCGATCTTCTCGCCGTTTAGCTCGTTCACGATGTTCTGAATGCGCACGCCGCGCATGCCGACGCACGCGCCGACTGGGTCGATCCCCTGCTGGCGGGCCGCCACCGCGACCTTGGTGCGCGAACCCGGCTCCCGGGCGATGGCCTTCATCTCCACGATGCCGCTGAAGATCTCCGGCACTTCCACCTCGAACAGCCGGCGTACCAGACCGCGATGACTCCGCGAGACTACCAGCTGCGGCAGGCGCAGCCCGCGATCGACCTTGACGAGATAGACCTTCAGCCGCTGACCGATGCGGTAGCGCTCGCGCGCCACCTGCTCCTGCGGCGGCAGAACGCCCTCCGCCTTGCCGAGATTCACCACGATGCCGCGGGCGGTCTCAACGCGCTCGATGGTTCCGGTAAGAATCTCGCCTTCACGATTCGCATATTCCTCGTAGATGAGGTCGCGCTCCGCTTCCTGAATCCGCTGCAGAATCGTCTGCTTCGCCGTCTGCGCCGCGATGCGGCCAAAGTTGGGAGGCGTGACCTCGACCTCGACGATCTCGTTGAGCCCCGGACTGTTGGGGTGGGTCTGTGCGTCCTTCAGCGAGATCTGCGTCGCCTCGTCCTGGACGTTGATGACGATCTGCTTCTCGGCGTACACGTGAAACTCGCCGGTCTCGGTGTCCAGTTTCACCTTGACTTCGGGCACAGTGCCGAACTGACGCTTATAGGTAGCGGCCAGCGCATCCTCGACGGCCTCGATGATTACCTGAATGGGAAGGTCTCGCTCGGCGGTTAGCTGGCGCATAGCCGTTACCAGATCACTCGTCACCGCTGCACCAATCCTTTCCCGTACGTGGCTCCGAAGCGTCGAAAACGGCTAGTCCTTGTGGGAACTAGCCGAGGGTCACGCTGGCGAAAGCAAGAGAAGTGGGGCCATCCCACTTCTCACCTGCTCGCGGCCACCTGTCTCGTTGCTGTCGATACCGTGTCTGGCGAGACGTCGCTCCGCGCTCCCGGCCGGGAAGCATGGCATCTCGAAAGACACCCTGAGTATAGCAGAAAGGTACGGCTTTCGGCTACTTATGTCTAGTAACAATGGGAGAGCTAATGGTACAATTGCAGTGCTGCTCGCCCCCTTTCCGGGCGGGCTATTTTCATTCATGATCGATCCCAGCCGCATTCGCTCCGTGCCCACCAGGCCGGGCTGCTACCTCTTCAAGAACGCGGACGGCGAGACGCTGTACGTCGGCAAGGCTTCCTCGCTCCGCACGCGCCTCCGTTCGTACTTCTCGAACGTCCAGGGACAGTCCGCCAAGGTCCGCGCCATGCTGGCGCAGGCGGTGGACGTCGAGACCATCGTGACCGACTCCGAGATGGAGGCGTTGATCCTCGAGAACAACCTCATCAAGGAGCGGCGTCCCAAATACAATGTCCGGCTGAGGGACGACAAGCAGTATCCGTACATCTGCGTCACGCTGCAGGAGCCCTACCCGCGCGTGCTCAAGGTGCGCCGGGTTCGAAACGACGGCGCTGCCTACTTCGGTCCCTTCGCCGACGGGTCGGGCTTCAACGAGACGCTGGCAGCGGTGAAGAAGCTCTTTCCGTACCGGAGCTGCGATCTGGTCATCCCCGACGAGGCGGAGCGTCCGGAGCCGGTGCTCGATCGCCCGTGCCTCGAGTACTTCATCAAGCGGTGCGTGGCGCCGTGCGTGCGTTACGCGAGCCGCGACGAGTACCGGGGGATCATCGATCAGGTACTCCTCGTGCTCC